>Ga0172382_10000088_pt1 | contig 151189 bp, 162 predicted proteins | sample Leawel138RmetaG_FD_122245 | JGI IMG/M metagenome (GOLD analysis project Ga0172382, IMG submission 122245) | Leachate microbial communities from a municipal landfill in Southern Ontario, Canada - Leachate well 138R metaG | ecosystem: Engineered > Solid waste > Landfill > Unclassified | place... | reverse complement strand
CGCCGGATGTATATCGGCGGAATGATGCTCTTCGTGCTGGGTTCCATCGCCTGCGCGGTGGCGCCATCCTATGTGTTTTTAATCGGTGCGAGAAGCCTACAAGGTATTGGCGCTGCTGCCGCGTTACCCAACTCGCTGGCTATTCTGCGAAACGCTTTTCCCGACGCTCGGCTACGCGCGCGGGCCATCGGCTGGTGGGCGGGAGTGTCGGGGCTTGCAGTGGTCGCGGGACCAACTCTGGGGGGATTTCTGGTCGGAGCCTTTGGTTGGCGTTCCGTGTTCTGGATCAACGTGCCGGTAGGGGTTCTGGGTCTTTGGCTAACCCTCGGATTTGTGACAGAGTCCTCCCATCCGCAAGGAGGAAAGCTAGATATTTGGGGACAGGTTCTTACTGCTTCCGCACTGGCTAGCCTTATTTTCGCCGTCATTGAAGGGCAACCCCTCGGCTGGGGGAATATGCTGGTTATTGCCGCATTCGTGTGGGCGGGAATGAGCGGTGTGGCCCTGTGGCTGGTGGAACGACGTCATACCCATCCTATGCTGGATTTTCGATTTTTCCGACGGCCAGTATTTAGTGCAGCCAATACGGCTTCCGGTCTCATGAATTTTGGGGTATTCGCGACCCTGTTCGCGTTCAGCTTATACCTGCTGCATATCCAACAATTGTCGCCCGAACAGGTGGGTCTACGCCTGACCGTGATGTTTGCGCCATTCGCCCTGAGCTTGCCCTTTGGTGGCCGCATCACCGGGCATTTTGGTAGTCGTTACCCCGCCGCGATCGGGTTGGGCGCTACGGGCGCGGGGATGCTGCTGCTCTCTTTGGTTCCGCGACTTGCAAACGATGCACTGATGTTCTCTGCGTTATTCATCATCGGTCTAGGCTTGGCCGCAGCGACGCCTGCTCTGGTTGCTGCCGCTATTGGTGCCCTGCCCTCGGAAAGGTCGGGAGCCGCCGCAGCCTTCAATAACACCAGCCGTCAGGCTGGCGGCGCTTTGGGCGTGGCCCTATTAGGGGGATTAGTCGGGGTTGGGACGTCCATCTCCAGCGACGGCGTTATGGCCGCCATTCTGGGCAGTGCCGCTGCGCTGTTACTGGGTGCCTTTATTTCCTGGCAATTTATACGACATAGCGACTGAGGGGGTGAATGTACCGTCCAAAAGTGGCGAGCATTTGCTCGTGTCCGGGTATAGCATCATTTCAGAGTTCATATTTGAGAGGTTTTCATGCTGAAAAAACCGCATCAATGGCAGTTAGATCGTGTCACCACCCCGTTGGGGGTCATGCTGCTGGTTAGCGACACACAGAACATCTTGCGGGCACTGGACTGGGCAGACCACGAGAACCGCATGCTGGATCGACTCCGTTTGCTTTACGGCTCCGACGGGGTAACGCTGACATCAGGGACTGCTCCGCAGCCGGTTCGCAACAGTCTGGAAGCCTACTGGGCGGGTGATTTCAACGCCGTCTCCACCATTCCCGTTAAATTTGCAGGCACCGAGTTTCAGCAGGCGGCTTGGACCTGGTTGCGCAGCATCCCTGCCGGAGAAACCCGCAGCTACCAAGAACAGGCGAGGGGCATGGCGCGGGCATCGGCGGTGCGTGCCGTGGGCCGTGCCAATGGCGCGAATCCCATTGGTATTGTCATTCCTTGCCATCGCGTCATCGGCGCCGATGGCACTTTGACCGGCTATGCCGGCGGACTAGAGCGCAAACGCTGGCTGTTACGGCACGAGGGTGGTGACTTTTAGGACCGCACCCACTCCGCAGATCACGGACGAAAATGGCGTGTGCCGAGGAAGGGCTGCGCCCATAAAAGCGAAGGGCCCCGCCGAAACTCGGCGAGGCCCCATCACTTCATCAACGAGATGAATTACTTCATCATCGCCTTTTTGAACATGCGCTCTACCTTTTCATTGGCTTCTTCAGCCTTCTGATTGGCGGAGTTGGCGGTGCTCATCGCCTGGTCAGCGGTGCTCTGTGCGGCATTGGCCTTGCTCAGCGCATCGGTGGCGGTGCTCTGTGCGGCATTAGCCTTAGCAAGAGCCTCGTTGGCGGTGGACTGCGCGGCGTCAGCCTTGGCAGCAACCTTGTCGAGGTCAGAGGTGGTTGCACAACCGGCTAAGCCCAAGGGCAAAATCAGCGCAGTTACTTTCAAAGCGGTGGTGAACTTGCTCATAGCAGTCTCCTTTGTTGGGTTGAAAACGAGCAGATGAATAATAGCTAAAAAAAAAACAATATACCAGCATCATATCTTGCACATCATCGACTTCTACAACTACATTGATAAGCCCTCTGACGCAAAGATTAAGAGACACTTTGAATGCTCAAAACACCATACTAACCCTATATTTTATATAATATAAAATTATCACTTTGATTATCTTGATATTTTTTGTAACATACCGTACCAGTGGGCAATTATTGATTAAAATTAATACCAGCCGGCCAACGCTGGAAATAGAGATCTATCATGGTCCAACTCAGAGCGGGAGATAGCAATGATAAAAAAGATATCTGCAGGGTTGAGCGTTGCCCTGATGACCTTGGCTTTACCCAATGCACTGGCTTGGAGTGCCTTGAACATGCCCAGCGTGTTTTTGAGCACATTCAGCCGGGAAACAAACTTCAATGACAACACGCCCACATCCCCCGGGGAAGCTCGCTCCCAGAAATCCACTCAGCACGATAGCAACTTACTAATTAACAATAATATATTCCATTTGCAGCGCGTAACTGCCTACAACGCCGTATCCAGCCAGACGAATAACAACCCGGGTATTTCCGCTTGCGGGCCCACCCGCCCGGATCAAATCGCGCTGTCGCAAGACTTGTTCATGCGGAAAAATGGCGGCAATCGCTGCGGTGAAAAAATCGATATCATTCTCAGTTCTGGAAAAATCATTCGCGGTGTGGTTTGGGACACCATGAATCCGCGCTATCACATGGCTGCAGATATACTTATGTTCAACGCGCATCAAGCCATGAGCTTTGGCGTCAAAACGGCCCACCTGCGCTTTGTGAATACCCAAACGCCCACTACCAGCGACGTCTGAGATCTCCCGGACAAATCTTTTAATTATCCTCAGTCGAGGCCAGCCGCCATCATCGCCTCAACGTCCACGACTTTTTTGGGGACCTCACCAGAAAGAATATCCGGTCCCGTTGCGGTAACCAATACATCATCTTCAATGCGTATACCAATGCCTCGCCAACGCTCAGGCACCGATAGATTATCGGGGGAGAAATACAGGCCAGGTTCGACGGTCAGCACCATGCCGGGCTCCAGAAGCCGCCAAGATTGATCGACCTGACGATAATGTCCCACATCATGCACATCCATGCCCAGCCAATGGCCAGTACGGTGCATATAGAAAGACTTGTAACTGCCCTGTTCGATGACGGCATCGCGGCTACCATTGAGAATTTTCAAATTCAGTAAACCATCCACCAGAACTTTGACTGCTTCGTCGTGATAATCCGCTACAGAACGTCCGACCTGTACCGCCGCAATACCTGCTTCTTGGCTAGCTAGCACAATTTCGTAGATTTCCCGTTGCGCGGCCGAGAATACGCCATTAACGGGAAAAGTACGGGTAATATCTCCCGCATAACCCGCCACTTCCGCACCCGCATCAATCAGTACCAGATCACCATCCTGCAACTCACTATTATTTTCGGTGTAATGCAGGATACAACCATTAACACCGCCGCCTACAATGCTGGGGTAAGCCACACTTGGGGAACCTAAGCGATGAAATACATGTTCTATTTCGGCGGACAACTCGTATTCCATCATTCCCGGTTGACACTGACGCATAGCATGTCGATGTCCGGCACCGCTGATGCCAACGGCGGCGCGCATCATTTCTATTTCATCGGCGTCTTTGAAGAGACGCATTTCGTGAATCAAATCCCCCACATCGACGACTTCTTGGGGATAACGAATGCCCAAACGTACTTTACTTTTTACCAGGTTACGCCAGTGCATGACCCGGGCATCAAAATCATTGCTCTGCCCCATGGGATAAAATAACAGTTCCCGGTTTTCCAGAAAGGTGGGCAAAATCTCATTAAGATCATGGATAGAGAGGCAACGATCTACCTGACAAAGCGCCAACGCACCATCCAGTCCTGCCCGGCGTCCCTCCCAGGTTTCCCGCGCAGGATCGCGGGGACGACAAAACAAAATCTGTTCGCCCTCTGGATGTCCCGGAACCAGTACCAGCAAAGCCTCAGGCTCAGCAAATCCGGTCAGATAGAGAAAATCGCTGTCACCGCGAAAGGGATACTGGACATCACTGTTACGACTTTTGGGAACTGCGGTGGGGATAATGGCCACGCCAGAAGCGTGCATTTTCTGCATAAGGCGCTGACGACGCGCAGGATAATCGGGTTTGGGTAAACGCAATCGGGACATAATGAGACCTCCTGAATGGCTCAGTGTCTCACAAAATCCGGGTACCATAAAAACTTAGTCCATTTTTAATTCGCCGCCAAGGCAGGTCGTCGCACAAATAGTACAGCGACCTGCCGACGGAGTTACTGCATGGCCGCTTCTACCTGCTTGGCGAAAGCCGGGTCCGTCTGGGTTTGCTTGAGCATGCTGGAGTATTGCTCTGCCGATAAATGGTTGGCTGAGAGAATGCCGTCCACTTTTTGCATATAAGATTTCTTGATCGCTTCTTTTTTTGTTGCGCTCAGACTTTTCTGCGTCACTTCGGCGTGCACCTGGTCATTCAAGGGTCTGATCTGCCGAACCGCATTGGCAAAGCTCTTAATTTGCGCGGGACTTTGCTGGACCATCGCCACCTTGAGTAATCCGGGGGAGACTACTGCAGCATCGGCAGCAACGGCCACGCCACTACCCATCGCCAAAAATCCGAGACTCAACCATACAACACGCCGCTTGACCGAATACATGGAAGCTTTTTGCATGAATTTTTCCTCTCATAAAGGGTCACGAATCTTTAATAATCGTGACATATATCAGTAAATTACGTCATCATTGACGGCCACTGCATGGACACCCTAACCGCTCTCTATAGAGATTGCAAGCCATCGACCGAATGAGGATTCAGTCCTCCAGAAAAGCGGCATCTATAGCGTCACCGAGCCGGGCTGCAGAATAAAGCTGGAAAGCGCCAATATGGCTCAGAGCGTCTCCACGCGGCAAAATAGCCCCTTTAAACCCCAGCTTGACGGCTTCTCGGACACGCCCTTGGGCATCAGCTACTGGTCGTACTTCACCAGCCAGACCGAGTTCACCAAATACTACCCGTCGTCCAGAGAGGGGTTTGTTCCGAAAACTGCTCAGTAAGGCCAAAGCTACCGCCAAGTCTGCCGCTGGTTCATTCACCCGAATGCCCCCGGCGATATTGACAAAAACATCCTGATCAAAAAATAGGCTTCCACCATGGCGGTGCAAAATCGCCAATAGCAAAGAAAGACGGTTGGGATCCAGCCCAATCGCTACACGACGCGGATTTGCCAAAGGGCTGGGGGTCACCAGCGCCTGCACTTCTACCAAAAGCGGACGGGTGCCTTCCTGAGTGGCCAAAACCACACTACCGGCGACGGGTCTTTCGTGTTGGGAGAGAAAAAGCTGAGAAGGATTGGCCACTTCCGTGAGTCCCAACTCCTGCATCTGAAACACGCCCAACTCATTGGCAGCACCAAAACGATTTTTTATAGCCCGCACAATACGATAAGGACTACCCGCCTCACCTTCAAAATACAGCACCGTATCGACCATGTGTTCCAGCACCCTAGGACCGGCGATGGCGCCTTCTTTGGTGACGTGGCCCACCAACCAGACCGTGGTAGCCGTGGCCTTCGCAAAGCGCACTAAGCGCGCCGCGCATTCCCGCACCTGCGCTACGGAACCGGGGGCAGACTGTAGGGTATCGGTGTAGACCGTCTGTATGGAGTCGATCAGCACCAGCGCGGGTTTTTCCGCCTGCAGGAGTAGCTCGATGGCCTCCAGATGATTTTCTGCCACTACCCGCACCGGACTTTGCGCAAGCCCCAAACGTTGCGCTCGTAACGCTACTTGGGCTGCCGATTCTTCTCCGGTTACATACAGCACTTTGCGACTCTGGCTCAGATAATGTGCCATCTGCAATAGCAACGTTGATTTACCGATACCGGGTTCACCGCCGAGCAGAATCGCCGCACCGGGCACTTGGCCACCGCCCAAGACTCGGTCCAACTCTGTAAGTCCGGTGCTACTGCGCCCCACAGCTTCCGTGGGCACGGCATGCAAAAATTGCGGAGGGCTGCTGGTGGCGAACGTCGTCTGACGCTTGCCACCAGATTTTTCGGCAAGCTGCTCAACAAAACTATTCCAAGCGCCACAATCCGGGCAGCGACCCAGCCATTTATTACTACTGCTGCCGCATTCCTGACAGACAAACAGCGTTTTATCCCGACTCATGGCAGTAAACGTCGTGGAACCCGCATTTGCATGCGGCAACTGAGATCGTAAGGAATGGTATCGATACGGGCTGCCAAAGATTCGACGGCAGGACCACCAGCACCCATCAGAATAACGGGATCGCCAATATCGGCTTGGAGGTCAGTGAGATCCACAAACAGCATATCCATACTGACTCGAGCCAGAGTGCGGGTCATTTGTCCGGCAACCGTCACGTCTGCGCCAGACCCCAAGTGACGCGGATAACCATCTCCATAGCCAGCAGCGACGACACCCACGCGACAAGCCTTCGGCGCTTGCCAAGTGGCGCCATAACCCAGCCAATCGCCAGCTTGCAGATGTCTGGTGGCCACAATTTCGCTCTGCCACGACAACACGGGCTGTAAACCAATCTCCGCGCCATGCTTCCCCGCAAAAGGCGATAATCCATAGAGCATCAGGCCAGGACGGACCCAGTAGTAATGGGTAGCAGGCAAAGCCAGTACGCCTCCCGAGTTCGCCAAACTGTGCTGACCCAAAGTGTCTTTACCAAAACGCGAGATCAGCTCTGCAAAACGTGTCGTTTGTTGCTGGTTGAAGGCATCCTCTGGTGTATCTGCGCGGGCGAGGTGGCTCATCAGCCCCAATGTCTGCCAGTGTGGATACTTGTGCAAAGCCGCGAACACTGCGGGCAGGCATTCCGGCGCAAAGCCCAAACGATGCATCCCCGTATCGACTTTAACAAAAACCTGTACCGGCAAATCGGCAGCATGGGTTTCGAGCCAGCGCAACTGGCGATCTTCATGAATTACCTGCAGGTAGCCCCGGACACTAGCCAGTCTCGCTTCATCTGCTGAAAAAGGACCACCCAGTAGACAGATAGGCTGCCTCACACCTAACTCATGCAAAGTTTCGGCTTCCTCTAAAGAAGCCACCGCAAAGGCATCCACCCCTGCCGCTGCTAGAACTGGCGCGCAAAGACGGATATTGTGGCCATAGGCATTTGCTTTCACCGCCGCCATAATTAGTGATCGGGGCGCATGCCGGCGTGCGCTGGCAAGATTGTGGCGCAGCGCGGGGGCAGAGATTTCAGCGATAATAGGACGAGTCATGTATGCCATGATAACCCAAACAACCGTAAAAACCTGCCTAGGGAAAGCGGCTATTTTACGCTGCTGCTAGCGCCCGAAATCGCCGCTGGGCGGGGCATAATTTTCGAAACGCGTGTATTCTCCAAAAAAGCTCATGCGCACCATCCCGATGGGTCCGTTGCGCTGCTTGCCTATAATCACCTCGGCAATGCCTTTGACTTCTTCGTTATCCTTATTGTAAACCTCATCCCGATAGAGAAAGAGGATTAAATCCGCATCCTGCTCAATAGCACCCGACTCGCGCAAGTCCGACATCATGGGACGCTTTTCGGTACGGTTTTCGAGACTGCGGTTGAGCTGCGACAGAGCAATCACTGGAATCGACAATTCCTTGGCCAAGGCCTTCAGAGAACGGCTGATTTCCGAGATTTCTGCGACCCGATTGTCCCCGCGTCCAGGTACCTGCATGAGCTGCAGGTAATCCACCACGATCAGGTCCAACCCCTGCTCCCGTTTGAGCCGACGTGCTCGGGAACGCAAATCCGCCGGGGACAATGCGGCAGAATCATCGGCAAACAGCAGCGCATTCCCGAGTTCGCCGATAGCATGGGCGATGCGCGGCCAGTCGTCGTTACCCAACGTGCCATTACGCAAACGATGTTGATCTACCCGCCCCCGCGAGGATAGGGCACGTAGAACGATTTCTTCGGTCGGCATTTCCATACTGAACACCGCAACTGACTTGCCTTCGACACAAGCTACATGCTCGGCAATATTCATGGCGAAGGACGTCTTCCCCATACTGGGACGTCCCGCCACAATCACCAGTTGTCCCGGATGCAATCCCGAGGTTTTTTCATCCAGATCCGTAAAACCGGTGGCCAACCCCGTCACGCCTTTTTTCTCTCGAGCGATAGCTTCAATCCGGTCAATAACGCTCGGCAGGGCATCTTTCAACTGTTTGAAGCCTTCGCCACCCCGCTGTTGCCCTTCTGCCAACTGAAAGACCTTACTTTCGGCTTCATCGAGGAGCATCCGCGCTTCCCGGCCTTCGGGTCGGTAGGCCAGTTCTGCGATCTCCCGACCGACTCGGATCAGTGCGCGCAGAATAGCCCGCTCCCGGACAATACGCGCATAGGCCAGCACATTGGCTGCAGAAGGTGTTTCCGTAGCCAGAAGAACCAGATACTGGACACCACCGGCATCGGCTAACTGTTCGTGGTCCTGTAACCATTCGGAAACAGTCACCGCATCTACTGCTCGACCAGCACCCAGCATATTCGTCATCGCTTGGAAGATCAGGCGATGACGCCGCTCATAAAAATCTTCTGCCGCTACGGCTTCGACAACCTGATCCGCCGACTCGGGGTCCATGAGCAGGGCCCCGATAACCGATTGCTCCGCTTCAATAGAATGCGGCGGAGCTTTCACCCCGCCGTCATAATCATCAGAAACGGACAAAGCCGCCACTCCGCCGCGTTCTGAAATCAGGCGCGTTCAACAAAAACCATGACATCAATTTCGACTTCGGGATGCAGATGTACGCGCGCAGGAAACTCACCGATGCGCTTGATAGGTCCATCGACCAAACGAATTTCGGTGTGCGCTACTTCATGACCTTGGGTTTTAAGCGCGCTGCTGATGTCGTGCAGGCCTACAGAACCAAAAAGACGACCATCTTCGCCGGCTTGCAAAGCAATTTTGACCACCGCATTCGCCAGTGCCGCTGCGCGTTGCTGCGCGGCCTGCAAACGCTCCATTTCGACGGCCTCTAGGGCTGCCTTGCGCTCGGCGAAATCTTCGAGATTGCGCTGATTGGCGACGACCGCCTTCCCCTGCGGCACCAGAAAATTCCGTCCATATCCGGGTTTTACTTCGACCACATCACCCAAACGGCCCAATTTGTTGATTCGTTCCAGCAAAATCACTTTCATTGTTCATTCCTCCCAAAAATTCGATGCAAAGCGCTCCTCACGAACGCGAACCCAGCAATCTCTGACGCAAGTGGAATACCCGGTCCAGAACACCTAGCACACTAATCACCAGCAAAAGCTGCGACAGTAAAATCAGACCGATATAAAAAGCTACCAGCGCCAGCATCGGCCAACTTTTTGCCGCAAACCACAAATGCACAAAACTCAAACCCTGCAACAAGTACCAAGCACCCACCACCAGCGCAAGATTTTGTACCGGCCAAGCCCAACCGCCATGCAGCAGGCTAATACCCACCAAGGTTGCAATGAGCACCCAAATCAACCAGTCGGGTAACTGCAGAGTCCCAAACAGTCGCAGCGGGGTCTGCGCCCCTTGATAACGCTCGTACCAGCGACTGGCCAGCAGTGCGGCCAAAGTCCAGAGCAAAATCAGTCCGGCAGACATAATGCCTGGTAGCAAAGGCGACATCCGCAGGACTGCCGCAATTTGAGACTTACTGATCTCACTGCGAACCGGGCCAAGCATGAGTTGCATTTGTGTCTGCCAGAAAGCGGGACCCGCACCCAGTGGAACCACCCACAGCGCGAGCACCAAGGTGACCAATGACAGGGCGATGATAACCCACACCACACCGCTCCACTGAGTATCCCAGTGAAGCCCTTCGCCGAGTAACCGGCCCGGCAACCAAGCCACCAGCGCAAAAACCACCCCAAACCAAGGGTTCAATGTAAACAAAGCACTGGCGATGCCCGCGATAACGAGCACCTCTACACTTTCTTTACGGCCCGCCTGTACAGTCACTAGCGCGATCAGCGCCATACAATTCAGGAGTAGCGGGGCAGCCAGAAAAGGGACCAGCCCCGCAATGCTAAACAGTACAGCAATACTGATGCTGGCTTGCCAGCGTCCGCTGAGAAACCAGCGCAGGACTCCGCCTTGTGTCTGCGCCGTCACTGCTCCGTCAGTGCCTTAACGCACGACGTAGGGCAATAATGCCAGGAACCGTGCGCGCTTAATGGCTGTGGTCAACTGCCGTTGATAAAGATTGCTGGTGCCGGTAATGCGGCTGGGAACAATTTTTCCCGTCTCGCCTACATAAGCCTGCAGGGTTTTCAGATCTTTGTAATCAATTTCCTTAACGCCTTCTGCCTTGAAACGACAAAACTTGCGACGGCGGGTAAAATTACCGCCACCACGCTTGTCGCCATCACTATCCCGATCTCTGTCCCGATTAAATGCCATGATTTCTGCTCCTAAGCTCAGACCGTCTCGACGGCTTCATTGTCGCTGTGAATGGTTTCGGATTCGCTCTCGTCTTCCGCACGGTCTTCCACCCGCTCACGACGATCATTCTCGTCGCGCGCCAAGAAAGAGGCGTCCGTCACCGCAGCATCACGCGCCAGAATCAGATGTCGCAGAACGGCATCATTAAAACGAAAAGCATCTTCCACTTCAGCCAACGCCGAAGCACTGCACTGCACATTCATCAGGACATAATGGGCTTTATGCGCTTTTTTGATGGGGTAGGCCAACTGCCGACGGCCCCAGTCTTCCAGCCGGTGAAAACAACCACCATCGCCCTCGATCATGCCGCGATAACGCTCAATCATCTGCGGAACCTGCTCACTCTGATCAGGATGGACCAGAAACACAATTTCATAATGACGCAAAAGTTGCTCCTTGTGGTTCACTACGGAGTCCGGACGCCTATCGTCCGAACAAGGAGTAAAAAGGTGAGGGCGTATTCTAATACGCGACGCGGGAAAAACAAGAGCTTAACTTGGCAATTCCGCGATTTTCCGCCGATAGTGCGCGCGTTCCTCATTCGACAGCGGTAGTCCGGCCTGACCTTGCAGGGTTTGCAGCGACTGACAATCTGGCAAAAACGCCTGATTTTGCAGGTGGCGGATGGCGGACCCTGCACCCTCCGGATCATTACAAATCAGAAGGAGATCCGCACCCGCCGCCCGCGCGGCATCTACGCGTGCGGGCATATCTCCAGCTCCCTGAGCCCCTGCCATACTCAGGTCGTCACTCACAATCACGCCTTTGAACCTCATGTCTTGGCGCAAAATATCGTGCAACCATCGACGGGAGAATCCTGCTGGCTGTTCTGCATCGACCTGTGAATACAGACAATGTGCGGGCATGATCGCTGGAATGTCCGCCGCTATCAATTTCTGGAAAGGCTGTAGATCCTCCTGAATGGCCAGAAGTGGTCGATCGTCGCGCGGTAAGTCTCGATGAGAATCTGCTGCAACTGCGCCATGACCCGGGAAATGCTTGGCGACACTCCGCAACCCCGAATCCGACAAGCCCTGCCAAAGATGGACAGCCAATGCGCCCACCCATTCGGGATTGCGATGAATGGCTCGATCGCCTATCACCTCAGAAACACCCCGATCCAGATCCACACAGGGCGTAAAATCAAGATCCAGACCAATCTCCCGGAGCTCGGTACCAAGTAATCGACCCCAGTCATACGCCAGAGACAAGGTGGCCTGTAGACCACTGCGGTCGGCCATTTGACCGAGCCGCGCCATGGGTGGAAAACGTGTCACCCCATCTTTGAGACGCTGTACCCGGCCACCCTCCTGATCTATGCCGATGAGCAAGGGCGGTGAACGCAACTCATGCAACTCCGCACAAAGGTGCTGTACCTGCTCTGCGCTGTGACAATTTCGGGCGAAAAGAATCACGCCACCCACGGCAGGCTGCTGCAACATTTCCCGTTCAGCAGCCGTAGGCTGCAATCCGGCAATGTCTACCATCATGGGGCCGCGCGCTAAGGGCAACATCAGCTCGACTTTTCTGGATGATCGGCCATTTTCGCCTCGGCACGGGCTTTAGCCTCCTCCCTGTTCACCTCTTCGTTCTGCACCAACTCCATATCCGGCGACATGGAAATCGGCAGTTCAATCCGAGGTGGCTGGCTGGGAATGCCGTGGACGTGTACCGGCACGATCATCATGCTAAAACCATCGTGCTGCAGACGGTCCTGAACGATAAAGCTCACCTCATCATGCAGTAAACTATGGAATGGTCCCCGTGCCCGATTATCAATCACCCGTCCCGCAAAAAAGATACTTTGCGGAAAATAGCGAATGGCGACATCGGCCAGCTCTTCCATGGCCAGAATGCGGTCTGTCGAATAGGTCGCAAACCAGGTAGAAGCCATCCCTTCATTCCGACAAAAAGCCATGTACTGATTCGCTTCCGCCTCTACATAAACCTTCAGGTCTTCAAGGGCTTTCAGACCCTTAAACTCGCCTTGTCCGACGATTCCGGCCAGCAGAAAAACGTAGTTTTTGACGAAGCCGCCCACCATGCGATGCGCCGTCAACAAGGTGTGTAGCCCAAGTCCGTCAAAACGACTGACAAAAAATACGGCCGTGGCACCGCGCGGATCAAGCGGCAAATTAGGACCCGGCTCCAAGTGCTCTGGCACCACGTCGAGCATAGTTTCATCCAACTCTGCGGTGATTTTGCTGATGCTTTTATAATGCCGATAAATCAGATAGCCGAGGATAACCACAACCAGTGTTACCAGCAGGGTAAACCAGCCACCCGCGTCGAACTTTTCAAAAATGGTAATGGCGAGAATCGAGGCCGTGACCATAAAACCGAGCACGCTGATGGTCAGACGACCCTTCCAGCGCGGTTCCTGATGACGTTGACTGAACCAGTGGCGACTGAGGCCAGCCATAGTCAGCGTGAAGGTAATAAACACGTTGATACTATAGAGCACTACTAGAATACTGACGTGTCCACCGGTGGCCAGGAGGATACCTACGGCGGCAAAGCCAATCAGCAGTACACCATTACGCGACACAAAACGATCTGATAAATAGGAAAAACGCTCCGGCAACCAGCGATCCACCGCCATATTAGCCATGACTATTGGTGCCGTGATAATACCGGTGTTCGCCGCAATAAAGAGCAGTAAACCCTCTGTTATCAAGGTAATTAACGTTGCCCAAGGACCAAATTGAATACCACCGAAGGTCCAGTTATGGGTAATCGCCCCATACAGTACGGCGTTTAGTGTCTGTCCCGCCTGATAATGCACATGATACATGAGATAAAGAAAAATCAGACTTCCCGCCACCAAGGACAAGGAAGTAGCCAGAAGCGTCATGGTGCGCTGCCCCGTCTGGATACGCGGTTCGCGCATAATATGCACGCCGTTGGCTACGGCTTCCAGACCGGTGTAAGTACCGCCCCCCAGACTGAAAGCGCGCATTATGAGCGCGGCGATGAATATCCAACCATACGTTTGATTGTCATGCTCCACGCCCGTCACGGTATTAGTAGCGATGGTGGGCATATCGCCAATGTGACTGAGTAATCCCCAGCCCAGCATGATGATGTGCGTGATCACAAAAGCCATGAAAATCGGCAAAAGAATTTTGATAGATTCCTTCATACCACGCAGATTGATGAATATCAGGAACAGCAAAATAGCCACATCCATCAAAATGCGTTCACTATACCAAGAGGCGGGCATACTGCTGAGTAAGGTTTCAGTCCCCGAAGCTACGGATATCGCGGCGGTCAGAATATAGTCCACAATCAGCGCCGCACCACTCACCAGACCCGCCTTGGGACCCAATAGGGTGGAGGCCGTATGGTATCCCCCTCCGCCATCGGGGAATAAGGCAATTACCTGTTTGTAACCTGCCGAAATAATAAACACCGAAGCAGGAATGCCGATAGCTAGGAATACCGCCAAATATTCGTGCCCCTTCAGCGCATAATAAATTTCTGGAGGACCATAGGCCGATGAAGAAAGCGCGTCTGACCCGAGTCCCACCCAGGCCAAAAAAGCCGCCAGCGAGAGGCTTTCAAAGAGCTTGGGATTGAATACGTTGACTGCACGACGAAATCGGGGCAAGCGAATCCAAGCCATTACAACCTCCTTGACGGGGGAAAATACTCGGGAAACTGTAATCCCAAAAAAACAGGAAGATAGGGGGTAGTGTCCGCAAAAAGCGTACACATTGCATCCGGACACATCCGGACACAACCCGCAGAAACTGGCAAACCCAGGCTTTCGGTATCTGCAGTGCCGTGGATGTAAATAAAGCGGCGAAAAGTATCTTGCAAACCACCACGATTAAGACCCAATTCGCTACCAGAAAGCCAAAGAATCCGACCGAGTATCCAGTCTTGGCGCCCCAGTGCGACAGAAGTCGCTGCGGTTGGGTAACAATCTCCGTTCCAGCGTCGGCCACGCAAGATGGCCGTGCTCGGCAGGCCAGCTCCGATTCGGGCGCGGACCACATGCCAGCCACGCGGTGTACAGCCGCTGTCACGCAATTCTCCCAGCCCCTTGCGGGCGGTTGAAATCGCATAATCTGTTACGGACTCCAGTTTCCGCATGACGTGCAGGCGCTGAGCGGAGACATCCACCCATAACCACTGTTCGGGGGGATTATTGTTCAAAAAGTGCGATGGATTCGACATGGGCCGTATGGGGAAACATGTTGACGACGCCAGCCGCTTTTAGGGTATAGCCGCGTTCATGCACCAAATAGTCCGCATCGCGAGCTAGGGTTGCCGGATTGCAGGACACATAAACCAAGCGGCGCACGCCGGGAGTGAGACTACGCAGCACTTCAAGGGCACCACTACGCGGCGGATCAATGAGCATTTTATCGATAGGACCAGACATCGCAAAATCCGTCATTTGTGACTGGGTTAGGTCCGCCACTTGGTAATGCGCCAGTCCAGCCAGTCCATTGGCCTCGGCATTTTCTTGGGCCAAGGAAACCAGGCGCGCATCCCCCTCTATCCCGAGCACCTGGGCGCCGAGGCGCGCAATGGGAAGCGTAAAATTACCCAGTCCGCAAAAAAGGTCGAGAATATGTTCACCGGGCTGTGGTTGCAGCAGCGCCATGGCGCGCCGCACCATAACTTGATTAACCGTTTGATTCACCTGAGTGAACACTAGAGGATCAAAACGCAGACGTAACTGATACTCCGTCAGGTCGTAGTACAAGGGCTCGGGCTGCGGCGGCTCTAGGGGATGTACCGTATCAGGGCCACGTGGCTGCAGCCAGATCTGCAGCGCATGGTGCTTACCAAAAGCACGCAACAACTGGAGATCGCTGTCCGCCAAGGGTCGCATGTGGCGAAACACCAGCGCCACCGCAGCAGGCGTAGCCGCCACTTCGATTTGCGGAAAATCCTGAGGGGACTGCATATTGCCGATCAACGCCCGCAAATCCTGAATGCGCTGACCAACACGCGGGTCTAGGGTCAGACACTGGGTCATATCCACCACATAGTTACTGTTGCGCTCCCGAAATCCCACCATAGCGCCCCGGGTTTTGGGGGTACGCACCGAAAGACGCGCCTTACTGCGATAGCCGAGGCTCGGACCGAAAATCGGGGGCAATATCCGCTGTGGTCGTACCTTACCGATACGCCAGAGATTGTCTTCTAGCTGCCGCTGCTTGATGGCCACCTGCGCGGCAGGCTCCAGATGCTGCAAGCTGCAACCTCCACAGACACCGAAATGCGTGCAGGGAGGCATTACGCGTAGCGGTGAACTCTTGATAACACTGAGCATTTCCCCGCGTTCAAAAGTCTTGTGGTCTTGGGTTCGCCGAGCCATAACTCGTTCACCGGGTAACGCACCGTCAACAAATAATACCTTACCCGCTACCCGAGCGATGCCACGCCCATCCGCATCTAGGCTTTCGATAAAAACCGCTTCGGGCGCCGCGTCGCGGATGAGTTTAGGACGCGACATGCAAATTCTCCGGCCACAAATCCAAGAACTCACGAAGATGCGCCTGATCCCGACTTTGCAAATAGCTCCGTAACTGATCTTGCCGCAACGCGTAAGCAGTTTTATCGAGATGCCCGCGACTGAGCTCAAAGCGCAGATGCACAAGCGCCGTATTCAGCACATCGACTTCACAATAATGGCGAATCGCTTCCCTTTCACCCTGTTGGTAATGGTTCCAGACCTCAGCGCCACTCATACCGAGTTTGCCCGGCAATCCCAGCAAGAGCGCCATATCCTGCAAACGCGCCACATTACGAGCCTGGTAAGCGGAAAGGAGGTCCATAAGATCGAGGTGTCGTTCGTGGTAACGGCTGGTGTAGTTATTCCAGCGGTAACTTTGATCATTCTGTCCCTGCTCCCAGTAGCGGCTGGCCGGTATACCGTACAACAAGGCCCGATAATGCAAAACCGGCAGATCAAATGCAGCGCCATTCCAAGATACCAACTGCGGCGCATGACGTTGGATCATTTGGAAAAAAGCACTGATTAGCGTGCTTTCCTCATCTTCAGACTTGCCAAAACTACTGAGCTTAACCTGATCACCCTGCCACCAAAGCGCTGAAATGGCCACCACACGGTGCAGATAAGGGCGTAAAAAATCCGTTGCTCCTTGCGTTTCAATGCGTCGCTGATGCTGAAGCAGTTCAGCCACATCCGCATTATCCGCAAGATCAATACCATAAAGACGTCGCCCGCCGTCAATATCGGGGACCGTCTCAATATCGAAAACCAGAATATTTTGCAAGGGGCGTGTTATTTCTTTTGCCACTGATTACTGGGAGACTGAAACCAGTATCCGGCGGGCGCTTTGCTGATCCAGGTTTGTGCAAAAGTCTGCTGAATTTGCCCTTCCCATTCGGGATGCCCATTCGCATTGGCAATCTGCTGATACAGATTCTGCAACGCACGGTTATTACTGCTGACCAGCCCGCTTAAAGCGGCGCGCTGCTGTAGAGGGACTGCCGCCGCATCATGAATTGCCACTAACCCATTGGCGGTCCAACCCACAGCACCACTGACAAAATAGGGACGCATCTGGGTGGCGATCGCCTCTAACTGAGCACGAGCCGCCTGAACACCGGGACTCATAGCATTCAGATCAGCAGCGGCCTTCGCCGTAGTGCTGACAGCGGAAAAAGCCGTCGCCAGCAAATAGCCCGCCACATGCGTGGGCGTGATGCGCTCAAAGGCACTGGGAGCAGCCGATGCCGTCGGTCCAGACACTGCAGAATTGGAATGAGTCGGCGCTGCGGGCACTACCGCCGCCCCGCTGTCTGCCGCCTTGTATACTTCTCCAACCACCTGATCGGCCAAGCGCTTGGCAGCGGCGGCAGGAAAGTAAATATTCACCGTAACGCAGGCGGAAAGCGCCAAAAGGAGCCCGACTGTAATCACGGCTCGCCAGCTTCGAGTGTTCAGCCAATTCTGCTTCGTCATCTGCGTTACTCTCCTGTTTTTACTTGGGCACCCGTTTGCATGGCGATTTTCAGTCTTGCCAGCAACTCCTCCCAATCTACGCGGCGATTGTACCCCACTATATCCACCCTGGGCAGCCCTTGCCCCTGCAAAATCAAAAATCCGCCATTCTCTGGTTTCACCCCCGACAACTCAGCCACCCCATTCTTGAGATCGATCCCCAGGCCCAGATGGGCATAATTAAAGGTTTTGTACAGGCGCAGGAACATGCCTTGGAAAAACCCGCTGATACCATCACCACCGCCCAGCTTAGTGATACTCTGGACCGCTTGATAACTGATTTTTTGAGAGACGTCGGGAGTCTTCACCGTCGCAAAACGGGCCTGGAAAGTTTCTGGAGACCAGTTCAACAAATACAAATGATGCACCTCGCCCTGAAGAACGCCGCTGATATAACCGAAATGAAAGGCGTCCGTAAGCGGTTTGAGTTGCAAATCATGGACCGTCATATTGGCGCGCAACAGTGGCATCACGCCCAAAAAGTGGTCAACCTTCAAATCATTGACCTGCACCCTGCCACCAAAAATTTCCGCACTGAGATTACCACTGGTACGAATATTTCCCGCATGATAGGTCAGGTCAGGAATATCCGCCGCAATGGTTCCCGTAAAAGGCGGCCAGTGCATAGCCTGCGTCAACCTGGTCATACTGAGTCCCTGCAAACTGCCTCGCATCGTAAAGCCAGAATCTGCACCCGCCCAACGCCCCGTAAGATGCTGAAGTTTGAGAGTTCCACCCAGTACCTTCACACCCAGTGCGTGCTGCAACGCAAAACCACCCGGATGCATGACTAGCTGAGCCGCAACGGGGCCTAGCGGAATACGATACAAGTTAGCGCGTCGCCAGCTTAATGAAGCGCTGGATGATTTCATCTGCTGGCGCCAACTCCCGATGCTGTTGACTCCTTTCACGGTCAACGGTTTCGCGTCAAAATTGGCATCCTGCAAATTCCACTGCAACGCTTGCAGTCCATTCGCACCAGCTACGGAAAAACGCAGATGACCCGTAACCTGAGCTTGAGTAGCCAGTCCCGTCGCCGGCAAGAGCGGCTTAACCCAGATGCTATACAGTGGCCCCATCGCCACTTGCACATCTTGCAATCGCCACGCCAACGGTCTGGATGTCGTGGGCCAAATCAAGCCAAACCGTCCTTGCCCAAGGTCTGGCCAATGGATACGCCCATCATCCAACTGCCAGCTTGTTGCGGTCTGCTGCCAATGGCTGCTGGCCTCAATGGCGGTATCTGGGGCTGCCCAATACCAAGGACTCCAAAGCACACCCCCCTTGGTCCAGCGTAATTGGATATGGCCCCGCCAACGACCCAAATACTGACCATCTCCCTGTAATTGGGCCGCCACATTTTGTGCCGCCTGTAATCCATCGGGGCTGCTGAATGCGCCCTGCGTCAGCGTGGCCAGAAAATGAGCCGTATCCGCCTGCGTCCAGTCAGCGCCTTGCGCGTCTACTTGCCAGTCGGAATCGCCCGCACTCTGCCAATTGGCTGGCAGCAGACGCCAGGCCTGCACCCATCCGCCAAGAGGCAGATTGCCGTGCGCACGCAACTGCCATTGTCCAGTAGGCGCGCTACGCATCTGAACAGCAGCCCTCCCGAATTGCGCGCCGGTGATACGCACGCCGATCGCGCCCGTGCCCCCCACGCGCAGCAGGCTCAACCCCCCAGCACCGCGCAGCGCCCCCCAAGGCGTACCCACCAGCGCCATCTGCAAATGCTGACAAGACCACCCTTGCTGCGTCTGCACAAGGCAATGAATTTGCGCCTGTTTCCAGATCTGCTTTTTTCCCGCCTGCAAAGCTCCGGCTTGCAGGCGCATGGCATCATTTCCCCGATCTGCAGTCTGGAGCCGCATCTGTAGATGCTGGATTTGCCAATTCGGACCCGTGACCCGCAACGCTGAAATATCCAGAGATTGCGCCAACGCAGGAGCAGAAAAACCACCCACCAAAGCCATCAGCAAAACCTCAAAGAGCTTTGCGCTCAGCAGGCTACCGATTCGATCAAACCCAGTCATCTGCCACATTTCGTTCAATTAGGCCGGAAAAACGCCCGTTGACAGATAACGATCCCCCCGGTCGCAAATAATCGCGACCAAAACTCCGTGCTCTAGCTCCTGAGCTATCCGTACCGCAGCTGCCAAAGCCCCACCTGAAGAAATCCCCGCCAACACCCCCTCATCGCGAGCAAGGCGTCGGGTCATGTCTTCAGCTTCTTCCTGCGTGACATCCACCACTTGATTCACCGCTTCAGGATGATAAATCTGTGGCAGATAGGCCTCCGGCCAGCGCCGGATACCGGGAATTTTCGCGCCAGCGGCTGGCTGTACCCCAACAATCTGGATGTTCGGCAAGACTTCCCGCAAATAACGCGATGTGCCCATGATGGTACCGGTAGTGCCCATAGCAGAAACAAAATGGGTGATCGTGCCTCGGGTATCTCGCCAGATTTCTGGCCCCGTACTCAGATAATGCGCCTCGGGATTATCGGGATTGGAAAACTGATCGAGCATATAGCCTTCACCTGCTGCGACCATTTCCCGAGCGAGATCAATGGAACCTTCAATACTGCGGTCGGCAGGCGTGAGAATAACTTCTGCACCGTAGGCACGCATGACTTGGCGCCGCTCGATACTCATGTTTTCCGGCATAATCAGCGTCATCGCCAAACCGCGCATGGAGGCTGCCATCGCTAACGCGATGCCGGTATTACCGCTGGTCGGCTCAATGAGACGCGTGTCAGGGGTGATAGTGCCTCGTTCCAGTGCCCGCCGGATCATGTTCACGGCGGGTCGATCCTTGACCGAACCTGCGGGATTGTTTCCCTCCAGCTTACCAAAAATGCGCACACCATCGTGGGGCGCTAAGCGCCGCAGTTCGCACAAAGGGGTATTACCGACCCAATTTTCCAGACCACCCATCTGCCTTCTCCTCAAAATCGTTTGATCTATTATCCAGCATCATAGACCGAAGCCATAAAGCAGGGCTATTCTGATCATGGAGTGATTCGCAAGAGCTACTGATGACTGATCAACATAAAGAAGATCGCGAAAAAAATACGGGCTGGCTCCGTGCCGGCGTGTTGGGTGCCAATGATGGATTATTGTCTACGGCCGGACTGTTAAGTGGCGTCATTGCTGGACAAGCCTCTCATGACCAAATTCTTTTGGCGGGTATTGCGGCACTACTTTCGGGGGCGCTTTCTATGGCAGCCGGAGAATATGTATCGGTGAGCTCCCAGCGCGACAGTCAAAAAGCACAACTCCATCAAGAAGCACAAGAAATCCGAAAAAATCCCGAGCTAGAGCAACTGGAACTCTGTCGCATTTATATGGATCGGGGATTGGATGAAGTTCTGGCACGGCAGGTTTCCGCACAACTGATGCGGCACGATGCGCTGGCTGCCCATGCCCGCGAGGAACTCGGACTCACCGAAGTAGCCAAGGCACGTCCTCTGCAGGCCGCCACGGCCTCCGCCATTTCTTTTAGCTGTGGTGCTTTACCACCCCTGTTAATCGGTGCTTTTGTGCCGCATTCTTTAGCACTCGCAACGTTGTTTATTGTCACGCTGATTCTATTGACTGCACTAGGGGCCATTTCTGCAAAAATTGGTGGGAGCAACTGCATAAAGGGGGCTCTCCGCGTATTATTTTGGGGCGCTGTGGCGCTGGGATTCACCGCCATCATCGGCCACATTCTCGGACAAGCCATTCACTAACACTTCGCGCATCTGGAGGTATTTCTATGACGACAGCAGATCGTCTACCCACTTGGCACCTCTACACTGATGCTAACGCTCTCAGTGCGCGACTGGCAGAGGCCATAACGCGCATCGCACAGGAAGCCATTACCGCCCGTGGCGCTTTTCATCTGGTAGTTGCGGGAGGGAATACGCCGCGCGCCGCTTATGCCCTTTTGCCGAAATGGGGCGGAAACTGGCAGAGCTGGCATATTTATCACGGTGATGAACGCTGCCTTCCCCCCACCGATGCAGAACGTAACAGCCGCATGCTGGAAGAAAGCTGGTTATCCAAAGTAGCCATCCCCCATAGCCAGATACATACCATCCCCGCCGAAATCGGCGCGGATGAGGCAGCCCGCGAATACGCGGCGATTTTACCTCAGCAACGCTTTGATCTCGTACTCTTGGGTTTAGGAGAAGACGGGCATACGGCCAGTCTGTTTCCCGATCATGACTGGGGTCAAAATCCTCAGGGACCGGCCACCATTGCCGTTCATGATGCCGCCAAAGCGCCTCCACAACGCGTGAGCCTGAGCGCATGGCGGCTGCGCCATACCCGCAAACTCTTTTTTCTGGCCACCGGTAAGGGAAAGCGCGCGGCCATCAGCGCTTGGTTACGTGGCGATCCACTACCTGCTGCCGCCGTCGGTGGTGAGGAAGCAGACGTTTGGCTGGATTTCGCGGCTTGGCCGGAGACTTTACCCGAACCCTGCCTGTGAACCGGAAAAGTCACGACGCAGACTATCCCTGCTCGGCTGCGCTGGCCTGCGATTGTTTAACCATAGAGAGTGCCGTACCCACCAAGGCGCCAATATTGCCGAGATCCGCTGGAATCACCAGACTGGTGCTACTTTTGGCGAGATTCCCCCATTTTTCGATGTAATCCTTGGCGAGCTGCATCTGCAAGGCTTCAAATCCGCCCGGCTCGCGCGCGGCCTTGCCAATCACCTCAATCGCCTGTGCCGTGGCTTCGGCCACGAGCTGAATGGCCTTCGCTTCGCCCTCGGCACGCAATACTTCCGCCTGCTTGCGCCCATCCGCTACGTTGATTTCCTGCTGGCGTTGTCCCTCGGAGGTATTGATTTGTTGCTGTCTCTGTCCCTCGGATTTAGCGATCAATGCCCGTTTTTCCCGTTCAGCGGTAATCTGCAATTCCATGGCACGGATAATTTCCTGAGGCGGAGTAATATCCTTGATTTCGTAGCGCAACACCTTAACACCCCAGTTCAGAGCGGCCTCATCCACCGAAGCCGCCACCGCCGTATTCAACAATTGCCGGGAAGACAGGGCGTTATCCAAATGCAGCTTACCGATTTCCGAACGCATGGTGGTTTGCGCCAACTGAACCACCGCATTAAAGGGATTACTGGAACCGTAAGCGGCTTTCACCGAGTCCGTAATCTGCAGATATAAAATACCATCCACCGTCATCGTCGTGTTGTCTAAAGAAATACAAACCTGCGCTGGCACCTCCATGGGGACTTCGCGCATATCAAAACGAAATGCAATCCGATCCAGAAAGGGGATAATGAAATTGAGTCCCGGTTCCAGTACGGCATGGTATTTACCGAGGCGCTCGACCACCCAGGCTCTTTGCTGGGGCACCACACGGATGGTCGTCCGTAAAATCAGAAAAGCCGCGACAATAACAATCAGGATGGCGATGAGGGAGGACATAAGGATTCCTTGTCTGGGGTTTGACGGGGTAGTACCCCTAAATGTAGTAGGTTATCGGTCTTGCTGATGATTACCGCACGGTCCCCCGGAGCGGGACACGGCCCATCATCCACCACGGCCATCCATTCAGCACCCCGGTAACGCACGGTATACTGTTCATTTTTATCCGGCCCTGCCACCACATCCACGCTCTGCCCCAAGTCAAAATCCGCCAAATCCTGGGTTTGCGCGGCCAGACGATGACGAAACCACATCCCGGCAGGTAACAGGACCAGACAATAGCCAAGAAACACCCAATGCAAGACCGTACCGGGCAACAGCAAACCGGTTGCAGCCGTAAACAATGCGGCAAGGGCTACGGCTGCCAGATAAAACGTCCCCGTGAATAATTCTGATATTCCGGCTACAAAGGCAATAATAACGTAGACATACAACATAATGGGCTCCTCAAACACCCTCTTCCTGCTGTTTCTGCAGAAAAATCGCGGCCAATGGCGGCAAAGTCAACGCCATGGAACAAGGCAACCCCATCCAACTGCGGGTTTCGGCGGGCTTGGGTTGATTGCCGGCATTACTACCGTGGTAGGCGGCCGCATCACTATTGAAAATCTCGCGGTAATTTCCCGGCTCCGGCACGCCCAAACGATAGTTCTGCCGCAAAACGGGCGTAAAATTAAATACGGCCAATACAAATCGCCCTTCCCGATCCCTGCGCAAAAAACTCAGCACGGACTGGTCCGCATCATGGCAATCAATCCACGAAAAGCCCTCTTGTTGAAAATCCAGTGCATGCAGTGCCGGTATATCGCGGTACATATGGGCGAGATCCCGACTCAAACGCTGGATACCCTGATGCCAATCCGTCTGCAGTAAATCCCAATCCAGCGCCTGACTACAGTTCCACTCCCGGCCCTGCGCAAATTCATTACCCATAAAATTGAGTTTCTTGCCCGGATGCGCATGCTGATAACTCAACAACAGGCGAAGATTGGCAAAACGCTGCCAGACATCCCCCGGCATTTTGTCCAGCAACGAGTGCTTGCCGTGTACGACTTCGTCGTGAGAAAGGGGCAGGACAAAATTCTCGGAGTAAGCATAAAGCTGGCTAAAGGTCAGGCTATCCTGATGAAAACGACGGTACACCGGATTCTGCTGCATGTAAGAAAGGGTGTCATTCATCCAACCCATGTTCCATTTCATAGAAAAACCCAACCCCCCAACATAAGTGGGTCGAGACACCATCGGCCAGGAAGTCGACTCTTCAGCGATGGTCAAAATGCCGGGATAACGTTCATTCAAAACCACATTCATTTCTCTTAAAAACTCAATGGCTTCCAGATTTTCGCGGCCACCATGACGATTCGGAATCCATTCCCCCGCTTCGCGGGAGTAATCCCGATAAAGCAGAGAGGCCACGGCATCTACCCGCAAGCCGTCAATATGAAAACTATCGGCCCAATAACACGCATTGGCCAGCAAAAACCCGCGCACTTCGTTGCGGCCAAAATTGAATATGTAAGTCCCCCAATCGCGGTGCTCACCTTCGCGTGGGTCCGCATACTCGTAGAGCGGCGTACCATCAAAGCGCGCCAGACCCCAATCATCCTTAGGGAAATGCCCCGGTACCCAGTCCAGCAGCACGCCAATCCCGGCTTGATGAAAGCGATCGACAAAAGCTCGAAAGTCATCTGGGTTACCAAAACGACTGGTGGGGGCGAAGTATCCACTAACCTGATAACCCCAAGATTCATCTAGGGGATGCTCCATCACTGGCATCAATTCAATGTGGGTGTAATGCATCTCCTGCACGTAATGCAGCAGGCGTTCAGCGAGAACGGGATAAGACAAAAAACCGCCCGCTTCGTCGCGCTGCCAAGAACCCAGATGCACCTCGTAAATATTCATCGGTGCATGCTGCCAATCGCTCTGGGACCGGGCTTGCATCCAGACCTGATCAGACCAAACATGATGATCGGCGACTACCCGGGCGGCGGTGCTGGGCCGAAGTTCAAAAGCATTCGCGTAGGGATCTGTTTTGACAAAAACCGCCCCGGAATCCCGATGACGGATCTCGAATTTATAGATTTCTCCCGTCCCTAGGTTTGGGATAAAAAGCTCCCAGAGACCGCTCTGTCCACGCACCCGCATGGGGTGGCAGCGCCCATCCCAACCGTTAAAATCACCCACTACACTGACGCGCTCGGCATTAGGTGCCCAAACAACAAACAGCAACCCATCCACACCTTCATGATGACGCTGATGGGCACCCAGATGCAGGTAGGCTTCATACAATCGCCCCTCTCCAAAAAGATACACTTCCAGATCACCTAGAACCGGACTGAACACGTAGGGATCATAACTTTCGTGCGTGCCGAAATGATCCTGCCAACGCAAGCGATAGGGGATCGGTAGCCGTTCTCCCTCATGCACAAATATCCCGTCGGGGTGCTGTAGATTCATGGCAACCCAACCTTGCGGGGTCTGTATTTCTGCGGTCGAAGCACCGGGCAGGAATGCTCGTTGCACGAAATGCCGATCACCGGATACGCCTTTGTGGTGCTGACCTAGCCAAGCAAAGGGATCATGATGATGTGCCGCGCAAATGGCCGCTTCACCATCATCCGGCAACACCTGGTGGTTTTTTTTCGGTACGGTCATCGCCGCAATCTCCTAGTGATATTATTCACGCAGCGTCCTGCACACTGTAGTGTTTACCAGAACTGAGGTTGTCTTCTTATTGAGCATAACACAAGCCTACAAAAGGCCATTGCCTCTTATTGACCGCTTGCCGCAGCCAGTCAAGTTCAGTACCTTAAAAGCATGGGCACCGGCAATCCTATCTATACTATTGTGTAGACAAAGCACCAGCACCCAGATAAGGAGAGGATCATGTCGGAAGAAGGCAGTCTCGGAACCAGCAATTCTCCGCGTTTCGTTAGTAATCTCACCAAAAACACCTTGGCTTTAGTGTTGGCCGGAGGGCGGGGCAGCCGTCTCGGGCCATTGACCGACTGGCGTGCCAAACCGGCAGTTCCCTTCGGTGGCAAATTTCGCATCATCGACTTTTGCCTCTCCAACTGCCTCAACTCCGGCATTCGCCGTATCGGAGTGCTTACCCAATACAAGGCCCACAGTCTCATTCGTCACATACAGCTCGGCTGGGGGTTTTTGCGCGGCGAATTTAGCGAATTCATAGAAATTCTGCCCGCACAGCAGCGTATGAACACCGGCTGGTATAAGGGTACGGCCGACGCCATTTTCCAGAATATCGACATTCTCCGCGCCCACCGACCTCGCTATGTGATTGTTCTCGCGGGCGACCATATTTACAAAATGGACTACGGACAGATGCTCGCCGAGCACGTTCAGAGTCAAGCCGACATGAGCGTGGCCTGTATTGAAGTCCCCCTTGAAGAAGCCAAAGGTTTTGGGGTGATGACGGTCAATCACGAAGACCGAATCACCGGCTTTACAGAAAAGCCCAGCGAACCCACGCCCACGCCCAACAACCCCGAACGGGCACTGGCGAGCATGGGTATTTATGTATTCAACACGGACTTTCTCTACGAACAACTAATCCGCGATGCCGACAGTCGCGACTCCACCCATGATTTCGGTAATGATTTAATCCCTTATATGGTTTCTCGCTACCGCGTAATGGCCCATCGCTTCCGCAACAGTTGCATTTCCAGCAATGAAGGCAAAAACAGTCGCTGCTACTGGCGTGACGTAGGCACTGTAGATGCCTATTGGTCGGCAAATATTGATCTGGTGCATGTCACACCCGATTTGGATTTGTACGATAGCCGCTGGCCAATCTGGACTTATCAGGAGCAGTTACCGCCCGCAAAATTCGTTTTCGACGATGAGGGGCGTCGCGGCATGGCTCTCGACAGTATCGTCTCCGGCGGTTGCATTATCAGCGGTGCTACTGTCCGTCGTTCCCTGCTGTTTTCCAACGTTCGTGTCAACGATGGTCATACGCTCATTGAAGATTCCGTCATTTTACCCAACGTCCGCATGGGCGAAGGCGCGCGCCTGCGCAAAGTGGTGGTCGACAAAGGCACCATCATCCCCGATGGACTCGTGGTGGGTGAAGATCCCGTTGAAGATTCTCGCCGTTTTTATCGCACCCCCAATGGGGTAACCCTCATCACGCCGGAGTTACTCGGTCAGCAATTACACTTTGTGAGGTAATCTTATGCCCCCGGCGCGCGCGCTTCATGTGATTTTCTGCTGGCACATGCACCAGCCTGACTACCGCAACGCCGATGGCCACTATGCCTTGCCGTGGACCTATTTGCATGCCTGCAAAGATTACTCGGACATGATCGCGCATTACGAAGAAAACCCTCTGGCGCGTGGCGTCTTTAACTGCGTGCCAATTCTGGTGGAGCAAATTGAGGATTACACCGCGCAGTTCCAAAGCCAAGATTTTCGTGATCCACTGCTCATGGCCCTCGCCACACCAGACCTGAAGACCCTGAGCAACGAAAAGCGTCATTTTTTACTGGAGCAGTGTTTTCGCCTTGATCCAGAGCACATGCTTAATCCTTTTCCCGATTATCGCCGTCTGCACGATATTTACCTGCTCATGCGTGAGGACGTGACGGAAATTTCCGACTATCTCTCCATACAGTTCATGGCCGACCTGCTCGTTTGGTATCACTTGGCCTGGACGGGCGAAACCGTGCGCCGCAGCAGCCCCCTTATTCAAGGGTTGATGGCCAAGGGACGTGGTTTTACTCCCGATGATCGCCAGCAACTCCTGCATTTTCTCGGCGAACTGATCGGCGGATTGATTCCCCGTTATCGTGCACTGGCCGAAGCAGGGCGCATCGAAATATCCACCACCCCGTACTATCATCCAATTAGCCCACTGCTGCTGGATTTTGCCGCAGCGCGCGAAGCGGTACCTGATGCACCCCTGCCCGAATCATCCGCGTATCCCGGTGGGGCAGAGCGCGCGCAATGGCATATCACTCGGGCACAGGCGAGTCATCCCTCGCGCTTCGGGATCGCCGCACAGGGTATGTGGCCAGCAGAAGGGGGAGTATCTGCCGCTTTTGTGGAGATGCTGGGGGCAGCAGGCGTCACCTGGACCGCTTCCGGAGAAGGCGTGCTCACCCACAGCCTTCTGCGCAGTGATGACGATAGCGCGCCGCGCGGTCGAGCGGAGTATTTGTACAAGCCCTATTGCCTGAACGGGCAAGGCCCCGCCCTGTTTTTTCGGGATGATGCTCTATCAGACACCATTGGCTTCGACTATAAAAACTGGTTCGGCCACGATGCAGTCACCGATTTCATGCACAAGCTGGAGGCCATCTGGCGGCAAACCGAACAACAAGATCATCCGGTGGTCAGTATCATTCTTGATGGAGAAAATGCTTGGGAATACTATCCCTACAATGGTTATTATTTCCTCTCCGAACTCTACAAAGCCTTGTCAAATCATCCGCATATTCAAATGTGTACCTTTAGCGACTATGTTCGAGATCACCCGGAATCCATAAAAAGCATCCCGGATTTGGCTGCCGGAAGCTGGGTTTATGGCAATTTCAGCACCTGGATTGGTGACGCCGCCAAAAACCGCGCTTGGGATCTCCTCTGTGCCGCCAAACGCGACGTCGATCAGCACTTCTCGGCGCTCACCAGCGCTCAACAGGTCGCATTAACTGAACAACTCGGCCGCTGCGAAGGCTCGGACTGGTTCTGGTGGTTTGGTGATTACAATCCTTCCGATTCCGTTCGCGATTTCGATCATTTGTTTCGCACCAATTTACGCAAACTTTATGCTTTAATGGATGTTTCCGCTCCGGCATCGCTCAATGAACCCATCAGCTACGGCGGTGGGGCAACCGAAGCCGGGGGTACCATGCGCCGCACCCACACGGAAGGATACTGAATGACTCATCGCACCCCCCTCCTCCTGGGCGTCCACGCCCATCAGCCGGTTGGCAATTTTCCTCATGTCATTGACGATGCGGTCCTCCGTTGCTACCACCCCTTTCTGGAGGCCATGCATCGCTTTCCAGAGTTTCCTTTTGCGATTCATATCAGTGGCTGGCTGCTGGCCTATATGGTGCGGGAACATCCCAAAACCATTCTGTTACTGCAGAACATGGTCACTCGCCATCAGGCGGAACTGGTCGGTGCTGGCGATACGGAGCCTGTACTCGCCGCGATCCCCCATGCGGATCGCATTACCCAAATACAGGCCATGTCCGACCGGCTGGACAAACACTTTGGGCAACGTCCCGTAGGTGCCTGGCTCACTGAACGCGTCTGGGACCCCAGTGTGGTCCCGGCCCTGCAGGAAGCGGGCGTAAAGTACGTTATGGTCGACGATTATCACTTCCTCTGTGCCGGAGCAGCAAGCAACCAGCTCGGCAGCTTCCACCGCACCGAAGAGAACGGACAATCCATTGATGTATTTCCAATTTCTGAAGCATTGCGCTATCGCTTACCCTTCTCGGAGGCGGCGACTGCGGTTTCTTACATCGAAGATCTCTCGCTACACAATCCCGGCAGTGCTGGCATTTATTTTGACGATATCGAAAAATTTGGGGTCTGGCCGGAAACTTATAGCTGGGTGTATGAAAAAGGCTGGCTGGAACAGTTTCTGCGCGGTGTCTTGGCTTCTCCCCATATTCAACCGCTACGCTTCAAGGATTATCTCCATCAGCATCGGCCACAGGGAATTATCTACCTACCCACTGTATCTTATAGCGAAATGAATGAATGGACCCTCGCCCCAGATGCCGCACGCACTTACGCCGCCTTTCTGGAGCAGGAAAAAGCAGCGGGTCGCATTGAAGAACGCAAATCACTGATACGCGGAGGCATCTGGAAAAACTTCATGACTCGCTATCCAGAATCCAACTGGATGCAAAAACGCATGCTGCAGTTATCCAAACGTTTTCATGCCTTACCCAAGCGCCAGCAAAGCAAAGCCATGCGCGAAGACCTGCATGAATCCCAAGCTAATGATGCCTACTGGCACGGCCTCTTTGGAGGTATCTACTTACCGCATCTACGCCGCGCCGTGTATAACGCGATCGTTCGCCTAGAAGCGCAACTCGACCAAATTCAGCCCCGCCCCGCCCTGCAGAGTCACGATGTCGATCTCGACGGCTACGACGAACTCTTCTATCACAACAACAGCCAGCAACTTATCATTCGTCCGACACCCTATGCCGCTGTTGCAGAGTGGGACTGCTATGCGCTTAAGCACAATTTGGGCGATACCTTAGCTCGGCGCGACGAAGCCTATTATGACAAAATCCGACATGGGCACAGCGCACCCGAGGCCCCCAGCGAAGGAATCGCCTCCGCCCATGATCGGATCAGCTTCAAGACGGAAATCACCACAGAAGATCTCGCCGCCGATCTCAGTCCTTGCCAGAGCTTTCAGGAATGGCTGGACGCAGACCCCATCCATTATCAAGATAGTCATATCCGTCACGAAATCCCTCATTTTAGCGGCGGTGTCGGCGATGCTTGGGCCGTCAGTAAGGAATATCAGCTGACGGAAAGCCGTCTGAGGGTCCAATATCGATTGGAGTCCGCCCACGCGGATAATGATACGCACGCGTTCCACAGCCGCCTGTTTCTCGCCATGCCGAGTTGTGATGGACCGGCTGGACAGTTTTTCGCCGATGCGGTTTCCCAAGGCGGCTTCGGGATGCCGATTCACGGAGAAGATACGACCCAGATTACCCTAGAAGATGCCGTCTTAGGGGGTAAAATCATACTGAGTTGCAATCCCCCTATGCGCTGGGAAAGTATGCCGCATCTGACGGTTTCACAATCCGAGGCGGGCTTTGAAAAAATTATGCAGGCTCTGAAGCTGGATTTGTTCTGGTCGGTGCAAGCGGGCAAAGCCCAAAATATCGAAATCCAGGTGGAGGTCCTTGCCCATGACTGAAGCTCTGACTATCGGCATTGATGTGGGGGGCACCAATCTGCGTTTTGGCGTTTTTCGCGGTAATGAATATCTGAGCGCCCTGCGCAACGAAGTAGATCTGCGAGAAAAATGTGCGGCGGCCCCAGATGCCGAAAGTGCCGCACAACTATTTACGGGACTGCTGGAAGAAGGTATTGCCCAGCTTCGCCATCAATTTCCCGAAGTCACTCGCGTGGGTGTGGCCGTGCCGGGTTTTGTGAATGCCCAAGGGGTATTACTCCAATCCCCCAATATTCCACAACTGATTAACTTTGACCTCCAAAGCACTCTCCAAAAAGCCTGCCAACTCCCTGTAGTCATCGAAAATGATGCCAACGCCGCCGGTTATGGTGAATTCTGGGAAGAAAAGCAAGAAAGCCCCGAACTTCGTGACCTTCTTTATGTGGGCCTCGGAACCGGCGTTGGTGGCGGCTGGATTCATGACTGTCATCCCTGGCGAGGAGAGCACGGTACCGCCATGGAAATCGGACATCTCATCGTTGTTCCCGGCGGGCGACGCTGCGGTTGTGGCAATCAAGGATGCTTGGAACAATATGCGTCCGCACGGGGCGTTCAATCGAGTTATGTGGAACTCACGGGCACCGCGCCTGACACTGCCGTCATTGCCCAAATGGCCACAGAGGGTCACGCTGAAGCGCGCAAAACCTTCCAGATAGCAGGGGATTACCTAGGACAAGCCTTGGCACACATTCTCAAAGTCGCCGATGTGCGCGTCGTCCGTATTGGTGGTGGTATGAGCGCTGCTTGGGACTGTTTTGCGCCCGCACTGCTGGAACGGCTAGATGCGGATCTTATTCCGGCGTTGCGTGGCCAGATTGAGGTCAAACGGGGTAATGGTGATGATTTAGCGGGCATGCGCGGTGCCGCCTTGCTGGCCGATCAGGAACTGCTGACCCATTGATGCGTATTGGCGTTTTTGATTCAGGTATCGGCGGCCTCAGCACGCTGCTCGCTTGCCTTCGCTATCTCCCTGATGCCCACTTTATTTTTTATGGCGACAGTGCGTACAGCCCCTATGGAGATAAGACGCCAACGACTGTGCAACGTCGGACGGAAGCCGCCTACACTTGGTTTGTACGCGCGGGTGTTGATGCTGTGGTACTCGCCTGTAATACCGCCACCAGCGCTGCCGTTGCGCCCTTGAGAGCCCTTGCCGATGTACCCATCATCGGCATCGAACCAGCTATCAAAAAAGCCCTGAACGAACATCCGGAGGGCGAAATTCTCTTGTTGGCCACCGCCATGACCGTCGCTGGCGAAAAACTCCACGTCTTACTGAATCGACTGGAGGGTGGCGCAAGCAAAGTCCGTCCCATCGCCTGCGCTGGTCTTGCAGAGATCATCGAATCCCAAGCCTGCAACTGGGAGGATCAAGTTCGGCACTATCTACAAGTCACCGTTCTGCCCCATTGCGGGCGCAATACCCAAGCCATCGTTTTAGGGTGTACGCATTACTGCTGGATCCATGATCCTATCGCTGAAGTGCTGGGAACACATCTTGCCCTAGTGGACGGTAACGATGGTGTAGCCCGCCAACTCTGCCGCAGTCTGGATATTTCGCTTGCGACCCAATCGCCCCCAGAGTTGCCGGAGCGGGCATTTATCTCCCTCTATTTCACGGCGGAGCAAGCCGAAAAAACACGGATTGCCCACCAACTCCTTGCTAGTCAGGGCGTGCTGATTCAGTCGAGCTGAACCCCATGATCGGTGAGCTTTGCGCCATATTTTTTAGCCTGAGCCTCACCTTGCGCATACGCTAAATTTGCCAATTCTTCGGCATGCTTGGCTTTGACCACGGCCACATCATACTTACCCGCTTTATCTGCCGCTTCCGCTTCTTTAAAGATTTTCGGTGTAGATAGCCACAAATAATGGACTGCAGAGGTTTTTGCCATAGCCGTTTTTGCTGCCGTAATAGCCTGTTGGGCGTCGGCCGCCGTCACCGTCGCCGCTGTCGCAAAGCCAGCCATCGCCAGTGCGCCGACAGTCACCATCGTCATAAACACGCGTTTCATCTCTACACCTCCTTATAAAGGTTTGTGTTTGAGTTTTTTGCCAAGCAGGATTTGTTCCTTACATAAAAGGTATTCATATACAATATATTATAATATATCATCACCCTATATTTTTTGAGAATGGCCCATTCGGAACAGCACGCCCCTAGGCGATGCGGACCATACCGGCCGATACTGGACGACACGGGGCTCAGACCAGCAGCGGAACCGTTAAAGCTAGGGCGTGAATCAGCACGCCCACCAGACCGCCCACCACCGTTCCATTAACGCGAATATATTGCAGATCGGTACCAACGCCTTCTTCCAGCAAGCGCACCATGTCTTTTTCCGGCCAATCGCGTATGGTTTTTTCGATATGCTGGGCCAGACCATCTCGCAAAGCCGGTGCCAGACGACGTGCACTCTCTTCCAGATACAAATTGAGGGCGTCGCGCAAAACCGCCTGCTCCGCCAAAAAATAACCTAGTTGTTGGGCCAATTGTTGCACCTGATGCTGCAAGCGCGAATCGGGTCGTTGCAGATCTTTTTCGAGCCAAGTCCGTAGATCGCGAAGTAAACCATCCGCATATTCCTGAACCGCAGGATGGTTGATCAATCCTTGCTGCCAGCGCTGGATACGCGCCTGAAAATCCGTATCTGTTTGCAGTCGGAGAACGGCCTCCTGCATCCAGTGATCAAAAGCCAAGCGACGCGGATGCTCAGGATCATCCTCAATTTCCTGCAATAGCTGATGTGCAGCCTTGACCAGATTACGCGCCAGATTATCGCTCAGCGTTGCCGGGTCCATAACAGCACCCATCCACGCGAACAGCGTCGGATAAGCGCGTTTAAGAATGGCGCCAATCTGATCCGCCAGCAGACTCTGGGTATCTTCACCATCCAGCCAGCGTCGCAATCGATGTAAACCATCGTCGAGCAGCGACTGATGGCGATGATCTTCAGTCAACAATCCCAGAATACTCCCTGCCCAGCGAGCACCATCTATGCGCTGTAACTGCCGACCCAGAGCCGCCCGCAACGAGGTTCGCAATTCCTGATCATTACTGAGGGCCAGCGCCTTTTGCAAAAGTACCAACAATTGCTTGGCCAATAAATCGCTGCTGTGACCGTCGCTTAACCATTGCGCCAACCAAGTTGCGGGATCGGCTCGTCGCAACAGGCGCACAATGGCCTCGCTTTTTAGGAAATGATCGCGAATAAAAGCCGAAAGACGTGTCGCGAGTCGCTCTTTGTTGCGCGGCAGAATAGCCGTGTGCGGAATCGGTAACCCCAGAGGATGACGAAATAACGCCACCACCGCGAACCAGTCCGCCAACCCGCCCACCATCGCGGCCTCCGAAAAGGCACCCCACCAGGCCCACATCCCGGAAAATCCCTGACTGGCTGACACCAAAAATAATCCTAGGGCGGCTACCAACAGAAAGAGCGCCCAGCGCCGCATAATGCGTAACTTCTGGGTACGGTCAGGCAGCTTAGCGTTCGAAAATCCCAGCGGAGGCGTATCGTTTTTCGGCGTCATGTGACGAGTTTAGCACAGGTCCAGTCGGGCTCCAGAAGATCACCATCGCTGAAACTTGCGACATCCTCGATCGAAGCCGTATCATTGACTTACAAAAAATTTTACCGAGGATATCCCGACATGCGTTTGATTTTAGCCATTTTTTTACCATTTCTGGTGTTTTTTACCATTGGTCGGCCCCTTGCTGGAATCCTCTGTCTCATTTTACAAGTCACGTTGATCGGCTGGATACCTGCAGCTATTTGGGCGGTTTATGCGTTAAGCCAGTACAAGACCGATAAAAAAATTGAAAAAGCCCTGGGACGGTAACCCTTACACTTTAATGAAACTACAGCATCCGCAAGCCATCGTGGCGCTTGGAAGTAGATGCGCTGTGAATCCGTAAAATTTACGATGATAAAACTGAAATCCTCTTGCGTTAATATCCTGATAACGCTATCCTTGCCAGCTTTTCCGGGCAGTAACGGTGAAACCCTTGTTGGAGGTTTGTGATGTACGCGGTCATTGAAAATGGTGGCAAGCAGTATCGGGTGGCAGTGGGCGATAAGCTCCGACTCGAAAAAATGGAAGTAGAGCCCGGTGCAGAACTCGCTCTGGACCGTGTACTGATGGTCGGCGTTGGTAGTGATGTGCGAGTCGGTCAACCTCTGGTAGCGGGCGCAGCAGTCAAAGCAACGGTATTGAGCCAAGGACGTGCAGCCAAGGTGCACATCTTCAAGATGCGTCGACGCAAGCATTACCGCAAACAGCAAGGTCATCGCCAATATTTCACCGAAGTACGCATCACTGGCATTGAAGCCTAAGGAGCACAGATATGGCACATAAGAAGGCTGGCGGTTCCTCCCGTAACGGTCGCGATTCCCAATCCAAGCGTCTGGGCGTTAAACGTTACGCCGGCCAGGAAGTGATCGCAGGTAACATTATCATTCGTCAGCGCGGCACCCAGTTCTATCCGGGAGCCAACGTCGGTATCGGCAAGGATCATACCCTGTTCGCCACTGCCGAAGGTGTCGTCAAGTTTGAGCGTAAAGGTCCGCGTCAGGTACGCACCGTTAGCGTCGTATCAGCGGCCTGAACCGGCCTCTGCACAGAGGGACCCCGCCCCGTTTTTGCGGGAGCGGGGTTTTTTATGAAGTTTATTGACGAAGTACGCATCCATGTCGCCTCCGGTACGGGTGGGCACGGCTCCCTCAGTTTTCGGCGGGAAAAATTCATCCCTTTTGGCGGTCCCGATGGGGGGGATGGCGGGCGCGGTGGCAGCATTTTTCTGGTCGCGCAAGCCAGCCTCAACACCCTTATAGACTTTCGTTACCAACGTCGCTATCGCGCCGAAACCGGCCACGGTGGTGCCGGTCGGCAAATGACGGGGCGTGCCGGACTGGATAAAGAAATTCACGTCCCCGTCGGCACCTTGGTTTATGACGACGACACCCGGGAACTACTGGGTGACCTACGAGCTGATGGTGAGCGCCTATTGGTCGCCCAAGGAGGCCGTGGCGGGCACGGCAACCTCTACTTCAAGTCCAGCATCAATCGTGCGCCTCGCCAATTTGAAAAGGGCACCCCCGGAGAAGAACGCAATCTCCGCTTGGAATTGCGGGTTCTCGCAGACGTTGGTCTGCTCGGCTTACCCAATGCTGGCAAAAGCACCCTGATTCGAGCCGTCAGTGCCGCGCGCCCCAAAGTGGCCGACTATCCTTTCACGACACTATATCCCAACCTCGGGGTCGTTCGGGTAGCAGCCCACGAATCTTTTGTGCTTGCCGATATCCCCGGACTGATTCCTGGTGCTTCAGAAGGCGCAGGACTGGGCACCCGCTTTCTCAAGCATCTGAGCCGTACCCGTCTGCTACTGCATATGGTCGATATGGCACCCTTAGATGAAAGCCAACCCGCAGAGAACATCCGGGCTCTCGAAGAAGAACTGGGCGCTTACAGTCCGGCGCTTGCTGCACGCCCTCGCTGGTTGGTAGTGAACAAATCCGATCTATTCAGCACCGAAGAAGCAGAAGCGCGTTTCCAAGAAATTCGTCAAGAGCTGGCTTGGGAAGGCCCGGCTTTTCTGATATCGGCCGCAACTGGCGCAGGCTGCAGCGCCCTCGTGCATAGCGTATGGTTAGCTCTTCCCGACCTGCCGCCCGCTCCCGATCCAATACAATCTGAAGAATGGGGCGACAGCGAGGACGAAGCCTATCTGGAAGAATGGGAGGGAGATGACCTGAGCGCGGACTGGGATGAGGGCGAAGAATGACCCGCGATCTCAAAGGCGCTCAGCGCTGGGTTATCAAAATCGGCAGTAGTCTTCTCACCAACAACGGCCAAGGACTAGATCTTACCGCCATTGAAGCTTGGGTTAGACAACTACTGGTACTGCGCCGTCACGGCCTTGAACTGGTGTTAGTTTCCTCAGGAGCGGTGGCTGCTGGCATGGAGCGTCTCGGCTGGCAAACCCGACCGACCGCTCTCCATCAACTCCAGGCTGCGGCCAGCGTCGGGCAAGCCGCCTTGATTCAGATTTATCAAGACTTTCTTCATCAAGGCAGTGTGCACGGTAGCCAAGTATTACTCACCCACGAAGATCTTGAAGAGCGCCATCGCTATCTCAATGCACGCGCAACGCTGCGTACCCTCTTGGAGCTCGGTGTTATTCCCATCATCAACGAGAACGACGCCATTGCCAGTGCTGAGATTCGCTTCGGTGACAATGACACCTTAGCCGCCATGGTGACAAACCTCCTCGAGGCCGATCTTTTGGTCATTCTGACGGATCAGGCTGGTCTTTACGATCAAGATCCACGCCGTGCGGTAGGTGCGCGCTTGCTGCCAGAGGTCGAAGCCGGTGATCCTGACTTATTGCGGATGGCGGGGGGTGCGGGAACCGCTATCGGCAGTGGCGGCATGATTACTAAGGTACGCGCCGCCAGCCGCGCCGCCCAATCCGGTGCCGCCACCATCGTGGCACCCGGTAGTACCGAAAACATTCTACTGCGCTTGTGGAGCGGCGAAACCCTAGGCACCTATTTTCGACCCACCGTGGCCAAACTGGCGGCGCGCAAGCGCTGGTTAGCGGGTCAATTGCATCCTACAGGAACACTCCATCTGGATGCGGGTGCCGCCAAGGTGTTGCGCGAAAATGGCAGCAGTTTACTACCGGTAGGAATTACCGCCGCAGAAGGCAACTTTGAGCGCGGCGACCTGTTGCGCTGCGTGGACCCAGAGGGGCAGGAGGTTGCTCGGGGGCTGGTGAATTTTGCCTATCAAGATGTATTGCTGCGGTTAGGAAAAAGTAGCAAAGCACTTGCAGAAATCTTCGGTGATGTGGATGAGATTGAGATCATTCACCGCGACAATCTCGTTCTAAGCCACTGAATTTATTAATTCATCTAATTCTTCAGGGAGCACACGCCGGACTCCTGCATACCGAGGCAGGTTCCATAAAGATACAAGCTATGATCGCTGATGAAAAAACCTCTATCAATCGCAATTTGTTTTTGCCGAGCCTCCAGCGCGTCATCAAAAAACTCCAAGACCTTACCACAAGCAGTGCACACCATATGATCATGGTGGCCAGTCTCGTTCATTTCAAAAACCGCCTTGTCGCCTTCGAAATGATGGCGTCGCACCAGACCAGCCATTTCGAACTGGGTCAACACTCGATAAACCGTGGCCAACCCCACTTCTTCACCCGCATCTAGTAATTGCCGATACACCTCTTCAGCAGTGAGATGTCGTGTATCACTGTCCTCAAAAATGCGCAAAATCTTCAGGCGCGGAAGAGTGGCTTTGAGGCCAGCCCGCTTCAATTCGTCACTATTTAGTTTTTCGTGGTTCATTCGTTCGTAGCAATGCCTATGCTTAATGGTTTAGGATAGTTGTACCTGATGCTTAAGACAAGGACTATGATTAGCCTCCGCCTGATATCTCTCGTTATTTTTTGTGCCCTCTCTCTCGGTGCCTGCAGTATTTATCGGGTCGCCGTACAACAGGGTAACGTCGTCACCAGTAAAGAACTTGCTGATCTGCATCCGGGTATGGACGCATCGCAGGTACGCACTATTCTCGGCACTCCGCTACTGAAAGATCCCTGGCATCCCCATCAGTGGACTTATTCTTATAGCTACAAACCGGCCTATAGCGGCACCGAAGTACGCAAAGTGATCGTCCTCTTCAACAAAGACGACAAACTCATTGGCGTGCAAGGCGATGTCAAAGGAACCACCCAGACGCCTGTAGCGGCGGCTGGTTCCTAAGCCGATCCCGAGGACTGATTACGGTCCTCGGCAGGTAGCGCGGCGGGCGGGCCATAAACAACGCGTGCGCGCTGGGCAAAACGCTGCACCATGGTTTCCGCCGCCTGCTTGAAGATAGGCTCCAGAAAGGCACCCATCAATCGGGAAGCAAATTCAAAACGCATATCCAGCGTGACTCTGGTGCCTTTGGGGTCGTGTTCAAGCTGCCATAGCCCTTCCAGAAAACGGAATGGGCCATTCACTAGCCGAACCTCCGCGAGCTTGGGACGTTGATAACGATTTTTGGTCGTGAATGATTTGCCAAATGCACCATGGGAAATAGTAATTTCTGCAACGACTTCTTCACCCTTGTCCTGAATGACCCGGGTTCTACCGCACCAAGGAAGAAACTGAGGGTAGGCTCGAATATCTTCAATCAGCGCCATCACCTGCCCCGCACTGTAGGGTAATACCGCACTTTTACAAATATGATGCATGGACCCCTCTCAATAACGACGTTGGCCCAGTGCCCGCGCCTGTACCCAGCGGTCAAGCTGAGCCAAACACCACTCCGGCAAGCGCCGCCAGTAGGGACGTCGTCGCCAAGGCTCTGGATCAATTTTCCGTGACCTTGCAAACTCGCGGACAAATAACCCACGCAACAACAAGGAAACTAGCGGCAGACGTAATTCCAGATTGAGTTCATGGTTAAACCACAGACTCAGAAAATCGAAATTTGCCGAGCCCACCGAAACCCAGGAGCGATCTACCAACACATATTTCGCATGCAGGAAAGCATTCTGATATTCATAGATATGCACCCCTTTACGCATCAGTTTTTGATAATACGCCTGAATCCCAAATCGCAAAAGCGGATGATCCGTAATACGTCCGGCCAGCAGCAGTCGCACCTCAACACCGCGTTCAACCGCCCGATAAATAGCACTCAGGACAATCGGATCGGGGTTAAAATAGGGTGTAGCGATCCAAATACTGTGCCGAGCACTGCGTATCGCGGCAAGCAAACGTCGCCGGATCGTAAAACTGGCGGGTGGCGTTGCCTCCAGAAAACGACCGTCACCGGCGACAATCGGGGGCGACGCAGAGCGCTGAGCATCTCTGGCGGTCAAAGCAGGGGACTTTTCTGGACGATGCCGAAAAAAGATTTCCCGTCCTCGCTGCACCAAAGTACCCCGACAAGCAAACAACAAATCCCGATAAGCGGGATTTCCAGGCTCGTCATTTAACCACTCTTGATCAATGGCAAAACCACCTACCGCCACCCACTGACCATCCACCACCACTAGGCGGCGATGGGTACGCCGCAAGCGTTTTTCCAATCCCTTCAACTGCAGACGATGATAGTAGTGAAAATGCGCACCAGCCTGCTGCAGCGCCCTAATCCATGCCTCTGGAAAAGCGCGGCTACCCAGCGCATCAAGGGTCACGTAAACTTGCACTCCGACTGTAGCCTTTTCGCACAGGATATCCAGAATCCGCAATGGCCAAAGCCCTTCCAGAAAAATATAATTTTCTAGGAGGATTTCTTGAGTAGCTTCTTGTAAACGCAATTCCAGCCACTCAGCGATGGCAGACATTTCACTCAGCAGCGCCCATTCGGTGATGGGCGCTCTTTGCCAAGTCTTACGACGCAACAAATGCGCGGACAAGAGCTTAGACTCCAATATTATCCTCCCGAATATTGGCTTCACACCATCCACAAGAAACTAGGCAAAGTCAATCGGCTTTCTGCTGATGCCGCTTTTCCCGTACAATGAACTTCTGACCAATAAGGGAGTTGCGGGATGAGCAGTACCATCGCCCTCAATCGCGAGGCGAAACACGATTATTTCATTGAAGAGCGCTTTGAAGCGGGCATCGTTCTCCAGGGTTGGGAAGTCAAATCCATCCGTGCGGGCCGCCTGAATCTCAAAGACAGCTACGTCATCGTTAAGGAGGGTGAACTTTGGCTGCTGGGTGCCCATATCAGCCCATTACTCACTGCCAGCACCCACATCAACCCGGACCCCACGCGAACCCGCAAACTGCTCATGCATCGCGAACAAATCAATCGCATGATCGGCAGTGTCGAGCGCAAAGGTTTTACCGTTGTGCCATTAGCCATGTACTGGAAGCAGGGCCGTGCCAAAGCCGAGATTGCCCTCGTAAAGGGCAAACAGGAGCATGACAAGCGCGCCACTATCAAAGATCGTGAGTGGCAGCGCGACAAAGCCCGGATCATGAAAGGCGGAGCACGCGACGCTTAGATGCTCAACGATGAGGAATCATGGAACTGAAAATGGGACAAAGGATGTATCAACCATGAACGTAAGCATCAGGCAATGGGCGGTACGCTATTCCGTAGTGATTTTCGCACTCCTCGGCCTAAGCTGTGGGCAGGCGCTCGCCGGTCAATCCGCTATGGATCACGATCATTATTACTGGACAGCGTTAGCGCATGCTCACTATATCGAAGCCGGACGAAGTGGACCGATTATCTATGACTTCATGGACCCGAACTGTCCGTATTGTCATCGGCTTTATCAACGCCTACAGAAGCCCATTCAAGAAGGTAAGCTGCGGGTACGCTTTATCGTCGTGGGCGTATTAACGCCAAGCAGCCGACCCAAGGCCGCCACCATTCTGAGCGCAACACATCCTCTGGTCGCACTCCAGAAAAACGAAGCTGGCTTTTCGATGACCGCGCGAGGTCCTGAAGGTGGGATTACGCCAGCGACGGCGTCCGTGATCGCCAGCGTGAGAAATGCGCTGGACTTCAACACCTCCCGTTTATCAGGAAAAGAATCGGAACTACTGGGCTTAGGGGGCGTCGGAGTCCCGTTTCTAGTCTGGCGCAGTGGAGCCAAGCTACATTATGTTTACGGCCCACCGAGTGAATCGCAATGGAAAATGCTGCTGCAAGCGTCATGACTAAAGCGCGTTTATCCTCGGTTCTTGCCGGGCTGGTCGTTCTGGCCACACTTGTTGCCCTCGGACTCGTTCTATGGCTGCAATTCGCGCGCGGTGAACCGCCCTGCAGTTTGTGCGTGTATCAACGATTGGCAGACCTCGCGGTGCTGATCATTGTCCTTATGGGTTTTTTCTGGACGGGTGGTACGCGTCGAGGTTTATGGCTATTGGCTGCACTCTATGCGCTGGCCGGTGCGGGTCTGGCGGGATGGCAGTGGCATCTAACGACGGTAAGCGTCATGCAAACTGAATCTTGTGCCGCAGTGCAAATCTTTACGCCTGACCGCGCCTTGGGTAATTTCGGCAAAGATTTCGCTTCAACCCTGTCAGGTAGCGGCTCCTGCGCCCTCGCTGGGGCGCATACCCTCGCAGGTTGGCCAATAACCCACTGGAGTGTAGCTTTTTTTTCAGGCTGCGCGATCTTGCTGATTATTGCTCAGAAAATGCTCGCTCCGCGCAAAAGTTAGCGGGACATACGGCATGTTGTCATCGCTGTGGCCATTGCCAATCCTGGCGTAGTGCCTGCAATACCGCCAACGCGCGTTGCGTATCAATCCCCAAGGCATTGATGTGACCCATTTTGCGACCAGCGCGGGCTGCCTTTTTACCATACAAATGCAACTTGAGCTGCGGGTGCTGAAACAACTGCTGCCAATGCGGGGCTTCCTTTTCCCACAAATCACCCAGCAAGTTCATCATCACCACCGGGCTGATGAGACGCGTATCGCCTAAGGGCAAGCCGCAAAGCGTCCGTACTTGCTGATCAAACTGACTGTGCACACAAGCATCAATCGTATAATGACCGCTATTGTGTGGCCGGGGCGCTATTTCATTAACGAAAAGCGTGCCATCCTGAGCAAGGAAAAATTCGACGGCAAGAACGCCTACATAGTCCAGCGCTTCGGCGATGCGCGCCGCGCTGCTCCGCACCGCGTTTTGCAAATGCTCGGTAATTTGTGCAGGAGCAATACTCAGATCCAAAACCCCTTGATGATGAATATTTTCTGCCACGGGATAAAATACCATCATACCATCGGCTGCCCGGGCAATGACTATAGACAGTTCTTGCTGCAAATCGATTCGCGCTTCCAGAACAGCCTCGGCTTCCTGCAATGCGGACCAAGCTGCCTCCAGGCCTTCAGCGTTCTCCACAGCGACCTGACCCTTACCGTCATATCCAAATCGCGTGGTTTTTAGAATCGCCGGGAAACACATCGAAAATTGAGCACTTACTACATCTTGCGCCTGCTTAATAGAAGCAAAAGGTACTACGTTCAGCCCGATATCCTGGAGAAACGCTTTCTCCTGCGCGCGATCCTGAGCAATCGCTACGGCGTGCGGACTAGGACGCATGGGCCGCTTTGCCTCGACATAGACCATAGCCGCCGCTGGCACGTTCTCAAATTCAGTGGTCACCGCTGCGCAATGATTGGTCAATGCGGCAAGCGCTTCTTGGTCGTCGTAGGCTGCACAAAGATGCCGATCTGCTACAGCGGCCGCCGGACATTCTTGGTCCGGGTCGAGCACCCAAACCGCGTAGCCCATACGCCGGGCCGCCAGAGCAAACATCTGACCCAGTTGTCCACCCCCGAGAATCCCCAGAGTGGCCCCCGGCAAAATCATTGCCCAAGATCCGGCAAGGTCATAGCCTGTACCGCCGCCTCTTGGCGAGCGCGAAAAGCTTGCAAACGCTCGGCAAGAACAGGATCTGTCAGCGCCAGAATCGCCGCTGCAAACAACCCCGCATTGGCAGCACCCGCCGCACCAATAGCGAAGGTCGCCACCGGCACCCCCTTGGGCATTTGCACAATGGACAGCAGGGAATCCATGCCATTCAGGTGTCGCGACGGTACCGGAACACCCAAAACCGGAACCAGAGTTTTGGCTGCCAACATGCCGGGCAAATGCGCAGCCCCCCCCGCACCAGCAATAATGCAGCGCAGACCACGTGCTTCGGCGGTAGCGGCATAGTCAAAGAGCAGATCTGGAGTGCGATGTGCCGACACCACTCGCCGCTCATGGGAAATACCCAATGCCTGTAGCTGTTCCACAGCGGCAGACATAATCTCCCAGTCACTTTGGCTACCCATCACCACCCCGACCAAGGGATGCTCCATACCTCTTCTCCTTACTAGGCCAATACATCAAACCGGTTATAATGCCTGTCATGGAAGAAGCTCTCAAGATCAATCAGCGTCCAATTCGTAGTTTTGTGCTGCGGCAGGGTCGCATTACCTCCGCACAAAGCCGCATTGTGCGTGAAATGCTCCCCGCCTTACGCATAGACACGCAGAGTCCTTGGCAGGACCCCTGGCAAGGACTGCGCCCACTGACTCTGGAAATCGGTTTTGGTAACGGCGAACATCTGGCCGCGCTGGCGGCGCATCAGCCGGAACACGGGTATATTGGGGCGGAAGTGCATACTCCGGGGGTAGGTTCTCTCTTACTGCAAATGCAAAGCGGCGGAATGGATCATATCCGCATCGTCCATGATGACGTCGTGGCATGGCTGAAGACCCTCCCTGACGCGCTGTTTCAAAGAATCATCATTCAGTTTCCTGACCCCTGGCCTAAAGTCCGACAACAAAAGCGTCGCCTGATTCAATCTGAATTTGCAACGCTGCTCGTGCGTTTACTGCAGCCCGGCGGTGAACTGCAACTGGCCACCGACTGGGCGGACTACGCGGCTCAAATGCTGACGATCCTCAACCACACACCCGGTCTACACAATACTGACCCTGCCCTGGGCTATGCACCGCGTCCTGATAATCGCATTTTGACCCGTTTCGAGCGACGCGGCCAACGCCTCGGTCATGCCGTTTACGATCTGGTTTATCAGCGACTACCATGAGTACCTCGCATTCTGATTGCCTGCATTGCTCCATGCGCGAACGCAGTATTTTTGCCGGACTGAGCAATGAAGATCTCTGCCAACTCGGTATGGACGTGCATGACATTCATATTCGCACCGGCACGGTCATTTATCATGAGGGTGATACGGCAAGCTATGCCTACACCCTTCGCCAAGGCGGAATCAAGCTGGTTAAAAACCTCGCTAACGGACACGCCCAGATTGTTCGCTTACTCCGCCACGGTGATTTATTCGGCTTTGAGGGCTTGCGCAATGACCGCCACCGTCATACGGCCATTGCCCTGAGCGATACAGATCTTTGCCGGCTGGAGTTGCACGCGCTCGATCAGCTGTCCCAGCGCTTGCCCGCAGTTCGGGAAGCTATTTTTGCGCGCTGGCAGCAGGCGCTTCAGGACGCGGAAGACCGTATTGTGGAGCTGGGTTCCAAAAAAGCCGATGCACGACTCGCGACTTTTCTGGTGCAATGGTGCAGTGCTTATCCCGCACAGCGAGAGGCACCTTTTCCCCTGACTCGACAAGATCTCGGAGAATTTCTTGGACTTTCCACCGAACATGTCAGCCGAATCATGGCAGAATTCAAACGTCAGGGCTTACTACATGAACACAAAAACCAGTTGGAAGTGCGTGATCCCCGGAAGTTACTGACCTATGCATGTGGCGAAGGCAACGCTTGCTGATTAAACAATCCGTTCATTAATACATTACTAATATAGTCTACTTTGATATTTCTCAATGCAGCCTGATCTCCTGAGCATTATGGTGGTGACATAACCCGCGCAAAAATTTTGGCGGGATGCGCGCGCGAAGGAGTTATCCCATGGTATTTAGACAACTTTTTGATTCCGAAAGCAGCACTTTTACCTACATTCTCGGCGATCCCACATGGCACGAAGCCATCGTCATTGATCCTGTACTGGAACATATCCAGCCGATAATAGAAATCCTCAAGTCCGAATCCATGCGGCTTACACATATTTTGGATACGCATGTGCATGCCGATCATGTGACGGGTGCTGGCGCATTGCGGACCCAGACCGGTGCGCAGGTCGTCATGAGTCGGGAGGCTGGCGCACCTTGTGCAAATATTCTCGTAGACGACGAAGATTTTATCGTTTTGGGTGATGATGTTATTCGAGTCATCCGCACACCCGGACACACACCCGGATGTACCAGTTACCGCTGGCATGATCGGGTATTCACCGGCGATGCGCTGTTGATTGGCGGCTGTGGTCGTACCGACTTCCAGGGCGGCGATGCTGGCATACTCTATCAAAGCATCACCCAGAAACTGTTTACGTTACCTGACGAAACCCTCGTTTATCCGGGACACGACTACAAAGGGCGCCAGGTCAGTTGCATCGGTGAGGAAAAGCGCATGAACCCGCGCTTTGCCGATAAAAGTGAGAGCGAATTCATTCAACTCATGGCCAATCTCAACTTAGCCGAACCCAAGAAAATCCATGTGGCAGTGCCTGCAAATCAACGCTGCGGCACTTTAGCAGTCGCCTAGCCGCTCCTTTTTAATCCCCATTTGAGGAGAAATTTCGATATGAACCCCGTAGCCAGTGAACAATCAACAGAGCGTCGGAGCGCAACGACATTGCAGCCGGAGCGCAGAGTCCGTCATCAGCACGACCAAGAGGTTTTTCATACCCTGCTCCGCTACCACGACCAGATTCATCGGGAACTGCATCCGTTACCGAACGGTATACGCTCCCTGACGACCTCAGAAAATCCTGAAATTGTCCGTCTCCTGCACGATCATGTACCCGCCATGCATCATCGGCTCGAAGAAAACTTCGGGCTACGCCACTGGGATCCCGCTTTTCCGGAAATTTTTGCACAACGCGACAAAGTCCATATGGAAGTCACCCTACTGCCCAATGGCGTGCTCGTCGAGGAGGTCAGCGAAGATCCCAATGTGGTCACCCTGATTCAAGGTCATGGGGCCATTGTCAGCCTCTTCGTTCAGCGCGGCTTTGCTCAGGCTCAGGAAGTCAGTCCATTACCTGACAATTATCAGAGGGTGCTCCGTGCTTGATATCGGTGCCGAAGCTTCAGCAAATACGATATACTTTACAAAGATGCGACAGTCCGGGATCTCCGTCAGACTTGTAAGGAAAGAATCATGAGCAAGATTACCATTATCGGCGCAGGCTTCGGGGGGCTTACCGCTGTTCGTCAAATACGACGCAAAATGCCCGATGCCGAAATCACCCTGATCGCGCCTAAGGCCGAGTTCGTCTACTACCCGAGCCTGATCTGGATTCCCACAGGACTCCGTCAGGGGGAGCAATTGCGCGTTCCGCTGGAATCCTTTTTCCGGCGTAAGCAGGTAGCATTCCATGCAGGCCGGGTTACGAGTCTGCGTGATGGAGGACGCACGGTCATCACCGATCAGGGTGAGGTACAGAATGACGTGCTGATTATTGCCAGCGGTGGCCGGGCACTCCGTAAACTCCCGGGCATTGAACACAGTCTCGCTATTTGTGATGGTATTGAAGCCGCCGAGAACATCCGAGATCGTTTGGCGCTGATGAATCAAGGCACTATCGCTTTTGGCTTTGCGGGTAACCCTCAGGAACCTACGGCGGTTCGTGGTGGACCGATTTTTGAACTGCTCTTCGGCATAGATGCGTATCTGCGTAAAATTGGCAAACGCGAGCGTATCCAGTTGGTTTTCTTTAACCCCATGACTGAACCCGGCAATCGTCTCGGACCCAAAGCCGTCGCCGGGCTGCTTGCCGAAATGGAAAAGCGAGAAATCCGTACCCATCTCGGGCACAAAATTACCGGTTTTTCTAGCGACAAGGTGATGACCGAAGGTGGAGACATCTCTGCCGACCTCATCTTGTTCATGCCGGGAATGACTGGTCCAGACTGGGCCGAGAAAAGTGATCTCCCTCTTTCTGCGGGAGGCTTCATTCAGGCCGACCCGTATTGCCAAGTGCCCGCCCATCCTGGCGTGTTTGTCGTAGGCGATGCTGGTTCTTATGCAGAAAGCCCCGATTGGCTCCCCAAACAGGGACATACGGCAGATCTACAGGCAGAAGCAGCCGTAAACAACGCCCTACGCTACCTACAGAGCCAACCAGCGGACAAGGCCTTTCGTGCGGAACTGGTTTGCATCGTTGATGCTCTGGATAGCGGAATTATGGTCTATCGCAGCCCGCAACAGGCCAGCGTCTTAGCCAATCCGCTATGGCATGCTGCCAAAGTAGCCTTTGAATGGCGGTATCTGCTGCATTATCGCTAACCGGCGAGGCGGCGACGAAGGAGTCACTCTGATTCCTCGCCCCCCGCACCATAATGTCGGCCCTTCCAAGCGCCGCCGCGATGCAGGTAATAGCGTCGAGCGGAATCCAAGGTCATCAAGATGTAAAACAGAGCAGCGACTGGCAAACTCAAAACCCAGAGGCGGTTTTGTTGATACAGGCGAACGCTGGGCGCGTAGGCCAGCAGCATCAAACTACCAGTCAGGGCTGTCAGCAATACGGTTATCCAATTTTTTGTCCACAATCCCATCAATAAAAGCAGAACCGGGAGCGCATACAAAAAAAGCATCCCCAAAGTAGCCTGCAATAACTGCCAAAGACTGAATTGCAATTGCACATAGGCGGAACGCGCGACCATGCGCCAAATTTCATGCAGATAACGATAATCGCGTAGACTATAACTTTCCGTACCCAAGCCTAACCATATTGCACCGTAAGGTTTGAGGAGGGCGGCCAAGGTACAGTCGTCAATTAACGCCGCGCGCATGGCCGCAAACCCTCCCGCTGCTTCCAGAGTTTCCCGATTCACTAACATGCAGCCGCCCGCCGCTGCCGCCAAATGCCGACGCATGCTATTTACCCAAGGGAAAGGATAAAGCATCTGAAAAAAGAAAATGAACGGGGGAATCAGCAGTCGCTCCCAGAAGCTGCGGCAGGAAAGCATCACCATTAACGACACCAGCACGCGATGACCCTCTTGCTGATGGGCGACCAAACGGCGCAGCACATCTGGACCGTGAACAATATCTCCGTCGGTAAACCATAGAAGTGACGCCGCATCGGCGGCTTGCACGCCCTGATGCATCGCCCAGACTTTACCTGCCCAGCCCGCAGGAAGAGCCTGGCCCGACAATACCCGCAGGCGCCCTGCAACGCCAAGATCAGCGGCCGCAGCATGTGCAACATCCGCTGTCCCATCATCACTCTGGTCATCCACCACAATGACTTGCAAAAAACCCGGATAATCCTGACGCAACAGCGCCTGTACACAAGAAGTGATCCCTTCAGACTCGTTACGCGCGGGAACGACGGCAGTTACTGCGGGCCAGCGCCTATCCGACCCAGATTCCGTCGTAATCGCGTTTTCTTCTGGCCTACCATTGGCGGGCAGACGTTGATCACAACGCCAAAAAGCGCCACGCCCAAAAAACAGCAGCAGCCAAGCCAACCATCCTATTGCGGATAAAACATTCAGTAACAAAAGCTCGTTCTACCTATATTTTCCAATGCCCTTCGGGTGAGGCGGCAGCGCCCGGATCATCAACACCCCGACGCAAACATTCCTGCTTGATGGCGAGGCGCAAGTCATTCTGGGAATCTGCCGCACGCAGGGCATCCTCGTAATCAACCAATCCATCTATGAACAACCGCAAAAGACTCTGGTCAAAGGTCTGCATGCCCACATCATTCGTACGCGCCATGGCGTCCTTGAGCAAGCCGACTTCTCCCTTGTAGATCAGGTCAGCCACAGCTGGCGTATTGATCAGCACCTCCATAGCGGCAATTCGCCCCGACTGCCCCTTAATGGGTAGCAGGCGTTGCGACACCACAGCGCGCAAATTCAACGACAAGTCCATCAATAATTGCTTCTTACGATCTTCCGGGAAAAAATTGATAATGCGCTCAATCGCCTGATTCGAATTGTTGGCATGCAGGGTGGACATACACAAATGTCCTGTTTCTGCGTAGGCCATGGCGTGATCCATGGTATCCCGACTCCGCACTTCTCCAATCAGGATAACATCTGGGGCCTCACGCAAAGCATTTTCCAGAGCGCGCTCATAAGTCAGCGTATCAATGCCGACCTCTCTCTGGTTGACAATAGATTTTTGGTTTTTATGGATAAATTCAATGGGATCTTCAATAGTCAGAATGTGACCAGCCGCATTTTGATTGCGGTATTGAATCATGGAAGCCAAAGAAGTGCTTTTACCTGACCCCGTCGCCCCCACAAAAAGCACCAGCCCTCGGGAGGTCATCGCCAACTCTTTGAGGATGGGTGGCAGGTTTAATTGCTCCAGAGTCGGTATCTGGGTTTTGATGGCCCGCAGAACAAAACTCAATTCACCTCGCTGGTAGAAACCATTGACGCGAAAACGTCCAATTCCCGGTGCGGAAATGGCCATATTGATTTCTTTCTCGTGCTGAAATTCTTGCAGACGCTCCATACCCAGAATTTCTTTCGCCAGCCCCAAAACTTGACCTGGTTTTAGAGATTCAGCGCCCAGATTTACTGCGCGTCCGTCGATTTTCATGACGGGCGGAGAACCAACCGTCAGATACAAATCAGAACCATTTTTTTCGACCATCAGTGCCAGTAAATCATCCAAAACAGACATAGTTTATCCTCAAGCCACATTCATAAAACTATCTTTATTCTGAACTCGGCGCAGGGCCTCCTCGCGGGTGATTTTGTGCGCGCGCACGAGGTCCGCCAGGCATTGATCGAGGGTTTGCATCCCGTGATTCTGACCCGTTTGAATCACCGAATACATTTGCGCCACTTTATTTTCGCGAATCAAATTGCGAATAGCCGGATTTGCAATCATGATCTCATGCGCAGGCACACGTCCCTTACCATCCGCCGTTTTAAGCAAGGTTTGGGAAATCACCGCGCGCAGCGATTCGGAAAGCATCGAACGGACCATATCTTTTTCACCGCCCGGGAAAGAATCCACAATACGATCTATGGTCTTTGGAGCGGAACTGGTATGAAGGGTGGCAAAAACGACATGACCGGTTTCTGCTGCGGTCAAAGCCAAACGCATGGTTTCCAAATCGCGCAACTCGCCTACTAGAATAACATCGGGATCCTCACGGAGCGCTGAGCGTAGAGCATTCTCGAAAGAATGCGTACTTGCACCCACCTCACGCTGATTGATCAGGGATTTTTTAGAGGTATGCAAAAACTCGATGGGATCTTCGATAGTAATGATATGGTCAGGACGATGTGCATTGATATGATCTACCATGGCCGCTAAAGTTGTGGACTTTCCAGAGCCAGTCGGCCCAGTCACCAGCACCAGCCCTCGCGGTACACTGATAATGTCCGTAAAAGACTTGGGCGCATTCAGATCCTCAAGACTCAGCACTTTGGCCGGGATGGTTCGGAAAGCAGCCGCAGGCCCCCGATCCTGATTGAAAGCATTCACCCGAAAGCGGGCAATACCCGGAAGTTCGTAGGCAAAGTCAATTTCTAAATTTTCCTCATACCATTTGCGTTGGGCGTCATTCATGATGTCATAAATCATGCCGTGCACCGCTTTACTATCCAGCGACTCTACATTGAGTGGGCGAATGTCACCATTGATACGCAACATAGGCGCCAAACCCGAGGATATATGCGTATCCGAAGCATTATTCTTCACCGCGAAGGTGAGCAGTTCAGAAATATCCATCCAAACATCTCCCGAAGGTATCATGGCGGCCACCATTTGGGGCCGGAGGCTAATGAAGGGTACTATAGTCGACCTTGGCTTTTTCGCCCATGTTTTTGGAATCGCATGCCTCTCGCTGAAAATATCGCCCGGATAAAATCCACCACAAGTCGGCATCCACCACAATGCCTGCTAGCGGTAAGTAAGCATGTTTCGGTGACAACGCTGCGTGAAGGGTATGCGCTCGGATTGCGGCACTTTGGTGAAAACTACTTGCAGGAAGCCTTGTCCAAGCAATCCGCATTACAAGATCTCCAAGACATCTGCTGGCATTTCATCGGCAGCATCCAGCGCAATAAAACCCGCGAAATTGCGCAACACTTTAATTGGGTGGAAAGCGTCGATAAGTTGCTCATCGCGCAAAGACTGAATGCAGCGCGCAGCGCTTCTGGCGATAAACTCAATATACTCATCGAGGTCGCTATTAGTGGTGAAGAGAGCAAAGGGGGATGTCTGCCAGAGCAACTCGCTGAGTTAGCCTCCGCCATCCAACAATTACCTAACCTACAACTGCGTGGATTAATGGCTCTGGTATCTCCCGATGCCGATCAAGCATCCCACAACTTCCGCAAAATGGCAGCGCTATTCCGCGAGTTGCAAGCCAGCGGGAACTATCCCTTTCTGGATACCCTCTCTATGGGCACCTCAAACGATTATCTTATCGCCTTGCAATACGGTGCCACTGAAATCCGTCTGGGCACCACACTGTTTGGTGCCCGCCATCAGGAGCCTTCATGATCCATCAAAATATTGTGTTTATCGGTGCCGGCAATATGGCGCGTGCCATTATCGCCGGACTACGCCAAAAAGGCGTCCCTGGCCAACAAATCCAGGTCCACGCTCCCAGCACGCCGCGCCGTGACGCTTTGGCGGAAGCCTTCGGTGTACGTAGCCGGCCCGCCAAGGCTGAAAAGCTGGCCGCCGATAGCATCGTCATTTACGCCGCAAAACCCAAACAAATAGAGGCCATCCTCGCCGAATGGCAAGCCCACTTTCGTGCAGCACAGGTGTTATTTCTTTCGGTTGCCGCTGGCATCTCCAGTCACCAATTGACTACCGCATTGGGCGACGCCGCCGCCGTATTGCGCGCCATGCCTAACACGCCTGCTCAGGTAGGAGCCGGTGCAACAGCCCTCTTTGCCAGCCCCGCCGTAACCGCAACCCAAAGCGCCATCGCCGAGTCGGTATTTTCTAGTGTTGGCCAAGTTTACTGGCTCAAAGACGAATCACTCATGGACGCAGTGACAGCCTTATCGGGGAGTGGCCCGGCTTATGTTCTTTTATTTCTCGAAGCACTCGAAGATGCGGCCGTACTGCAAGGCCTTGATCGGAATACAGCCCGAGGCTTAGCCCTACAAACAGTACTCGGTACAGCGCAAATGGCCGTGGCTAGTCCGCAGAGTCCCAATGAACTTCGACATCAGGTGACGAGTCCAGGCGGAACCACGGCTGCGGGCTTGGCAGTCTGGGAAGAACAATTAAGAGCTCTGACACAACGCGCCATCACCGCAGCCGCCGATCGTAGCCGCGCTCTCGGTCAAACGAAAAAAGTTTGACCGATGAACGAACTCAGCATAGCCGCCGCGCGTCTTACCGACCTCGTACTAACCTTACTATTTTGGGCCATTCTGATTCGCGCCGTGTTGTCTTGGGTACAACCGGACCCGCGCAACCCTATTGTTCAATTTCTGGACCGGATTACCGGGCCGATCCTATATCCTCTGCAAAGGATCATCCCGCCTCTGGGTGGCCTGGACCTCAGTCCTCTCGTCGCCCTGCTCCTTATTGAGCTGCTCAAAGGACTACTGGTCAATGCGATCCTTAATCTCGGCGGTTGATCCCATGCCTAGCTTTCCGAAATCTCTCACACCCAGTCGCCCCTCTGTCTGAACCTGGAAGCCACCATGACCGATATCACTTCGTCTACCACTCTGGATACTATCCTCGAAATTTATGCCCGTCCTTTTAATGACTTGATCTTTGAAGCACAGCGTGTTCATCGCCAACATTTCGACCCCAATACCATTCAGTGTTCCACTCTGCTTTCCATCAAAACTGGTGGTTGCCCCGAAGATTGCGGCTACTGCTCCCAGAGCGTTCACCACCAGACCAGTCTGCCCTCTGCAGCTTTGATGGATATTGAACAAGTGCGGATAGCCGCTGCTGCTGCCAAGGCTAATGGCGCACAACGCCTATGCATGGGCGCCGCCTGGCGCTCACCTCACGACAAAGATCTCGACAAGGTCGCCGCCATGATCCGCGTCGTCAAAGAGCACGGATTGGAGAGCTGTGTCACCCTCGGTATGCTTAAGTCTGGACAAGCAGAACGTCTGCAGGCAGCCGGGTTGGATTATTACAACCACAATCTGGATACCTCCCCCGAGTTTTATGGACAGGTCATCCATACGCGCAGTTATCAAGATCGTCTAGATACTCTGGAAGCAGTCCGCGATGCTGGCATCAAAATTTGTAGCGGAGGCATTCTCGGCATGGGTGAATCCCGTCGTGATCGTGCGCGCATGCTCCAAGTTCTGGCGCAGCTCCCTCAGGCTCCCGAAAGTATCCCCATTAACGCATTAGTACCTATTCCCGGCACGCCCCTAGAATCCACAGCGCCCATTGATGGTCTGGAGTTCGTGCGAACCATAGCCGTTGCCCGCATCGTTTTTCCCAAAGCTTATGTACGGTTATCGGCAGGACGGGAGACGATGAGTGACGAACTGCAAGCGCTGGCTTTTTTAGCGGGCGCCAATAGTATTTTTCTGGGGGATCGTTTACTTACGACCGAAAATGCCAGCACCGATCACGATCAGCAATTGTTCGATAAGCTGGGATTACGCGGCGGGTAGATGAATCCATGCGTTTAAGGCATGGAAGGGTCGGTTTTATCGGCCGACCCGTTTGCAAAGCTCACCTCAATCAGGAGTGATCTCCGAAAGACAAAGGGATGGAGTAATTAATCATCACCTCGTCCTCTCCTGGATCGTTGTTTTTGATATACGCATTCGATATATGCGCAATTTTCAGGCCCAAGCGGGACTGGTTGGCAAATTGATAGGCCAAGCTGAGCTCTAAACGAAACTGAAAAGTTCCATAAAGTTCTTTGCCTCGCCCCGGATTATAACCACCCATCGCCAGCACCGGTGTCAGCACCCAATGATTCCAAGCTATGTCCGAGTAAAAACCCGTATAGCCCATAAAACCGCCGTAAGTATTGGCGACCATACCGTACAGTGCGCCCACCCCGAACAATTTGGATGCGGTCTGGTATTCCACATTGAGTTCGGGAAGTGTGCTGTTATTCATGCCCGGCCCCGGACTCACCCCGGCAGCGTTAAAAGCACCAAGACCAATATTGAGGTAGGCGGGTCCACCCTGGATGACATGTAACCCCTCACTATCTGCTTGTGCAGGAAGCGACGTGAACATCACACACACCGCACTACCCAATAATCCTACCCACATACTCCGCTGGTATTTCATGACCACTCCCTCAAAATTTCTATGGCCTATCTTGCCGACACGATCGGTTTGCGCTATGGTGTTAACCGAACGGTCAGTATGCGACTTTGTTGCGGTTATGTCAAAAACTTACCACAACAACCTCCGTACTTACTACTCAAATTGAGCCCGCCATAGCTCAGCGTGAATGTACTCCATGTCATCGTCTTGGTTAGCTTTTATGGCCGACTGCTGAAATTGCAACAAAGGATAGTTATGCGCTGGCTCAAACGCCTTCTAGTGCTGTTCATCATTTTTATTGTCGCCTTTGCGGCTTATGCCTATTTTCAAATTGCTGATTACTATCCAAACACGGACGATGCTTATATTCACGCCCACGTCGTCAATATTGCTCCCCGGGTTACAGGGCACATCGTCGCCATTTATGTGCATGACAATCAAGTCGTGCAAGCTGGGCAACCTCTGGTCAAAATAGATCCCGAGGCCTATCAGTATGACGTACAAAAAGCCCAAGCCGAGCTCGCACAAGCCGAACGCCAAACCGCAGCCATACAAGCGAATATTTCGGCAGCACAGGCCAATATTGGCGCCGACCAGATCAACTACCAAAACGCCCAGCGGAATGCTCAACGCGCCGCTGCTCTTGCAGCGCAAAAATATCTTTCCGCCCAAGAAGCTGACAATCGCATGACTACCGCCAAAAGCGCCGCTGCACGGGTGCAGGCTGAACAGGCCAACCTTGCGGCAGCTCGCGCCCAGCAAAGTCTGAATGCCGCAAGAATTGCCGGGGCTAAAGCCGCTCTGGGTACTGCTGAGATGTATTTATCAGAAACCACATTATATGCCCCCATCACCGGGGTGGTCAGCAAAGTCGATAAAATCCATGTGGGCGACGTGGTCAGCGTCAATCAAAACCTGTTTCCGCTGATTGGTAACAGCGCGTATTGGATAGAAGCCAATTATAAAGAAACCGATCTGAATCGAGTACACCCCGGCCAGCCTGCAGATATTACAGTGGATATGTATCCCAACCATAAATTCAAAGGCAAAGTTATCAGTCTCAGTGGCGGTGCGGGTAACGCGTTTTCCTTGCTTCCACCAGAAAATGCCACTGGAAACTGGGTGAAGGTGACGCAGCGTGTGCCGGTGCGAATACTCATTGGCAATCTCAATCCCAAGCTCCCTCTACGTATAGGTACCAGCGCCTCAGTAACTATTGATACCGGCGGTGCCCCGAGCTGGGTCAAGGCCTTGAAGCCTATTTTGTGATGGAATTTCAAGATAACCCACTGAAAAAATGTAAAGATTAACTTTTTTGCGGTAACAAGGGCTGATTCCAACGCGTGAGCACTGTTGCACGGCTGCGCGCACTGCGCGCGCGTAGCAGGCTGCCTTTGCGATGAATGTGTACCGTATGCATGCCCATCCAGCGTGCTGGGCGCAGATTAACCAGCGTGTCATCAAAAAACACACAACGCCAAGCGGGCACTTTCAGTAGTCGTAATACCTGGCGATAAGCATGCACATGCGGCTTTCCTTGGTAACCGGCTGTTTCCATATCAAAAACATCTTGAACCAAGGCACTCACGCCGAGCTTGTCCAGTACTCGCCAGGCATGACTGGCAACACTGTTGGTAAACACGAAAACCGGTCCGGGCAAATTCGCCAACCATCGGCGCAATTCGGGGTTTTCCGGCACGTCCGCAGAAAGGATCGGAGGATGGATTTCCTCCAAAAAAATGGAGGGATTCACACGATGATGCCGCATAAGACCGGCAAGAGTGGTTCCATAACGCCGCCAGTAGTGACGACGCAACAAATCAGCCGCCGCCAGATCCAAATCCAATTCACGCATCAAATAGGCGTTGATGTGCTCATGCATCCACGGGAAACAGTAGCGGTCCGCATCATAGAGGGTATTGTCCAGATCAAAGAGAAATACCGGTAATGGACGCCGCTTCCAAGCAAGGTGCTGGCGATAAGCAACGCGCTGGGTTTGCCGCCAAACGGTACCGGCACGCCGCTTCAACGGGATCTTCACGAATTGCCGGAAATCAGTGTACCAACACCTGCGTCCGTAAAAATTTCTAGCAAAAGCGCGTGCGCCACTCTACCGTCAATAATGTGGGCTGCCTGCACCCCCGCTACCACGGCATCCAAGCAACATTGAATTTTTGGGAGCATCCCGCCATAAATGCGGCCATCGGCAATCATCTGTGCGACCTGATTCGCTTCAAGCCGGGTTTGCAAGGTACCGTCCTGATCGAGAACGCCGGCCACATTAGTCATCAAAATCAGTTTTTCGGCATTTAGCGTCGCAGCCAAGGCACCGGCCACAAGATCCGCATTAATATTGTAGGATTCTCCGAGGGAGCCTACGCCGATGGGCGCGACCACCGGAATAAAATCGCTCTGGTCTAGGCAGCGGATCACCTCGGGGTCCACCCAGGCCACCTCACCCACCTGCCCCAGATCAACACCATCCCGACGCAAAGGGCGAGCGCGTAACAGACCTCCGTCCTTCCCGGTGAGCCCCACCGCTTTCCCGCCCGCACGATTAATGCCTTGCACGATCTCTTTGTTGACCCGCCCGCCCAGAACCATCTCCACCACTTCCATGGTCGCTGCATCGGTCACCCGCATACCATCCACGAAATGCGTAGCTACGCCAAGACGTTCCAGCATGGCGCCAATTTGCGGCCCGCCGCCGTGGACCACAACCGGGTTCATCCCGACTTGCTTCATAAGGGTAACATCGGAGGCAAACTGCTCCTGTAGTCGCGCTTCCGTCATCGCATTACCGCCATACTTGATGACAATCGTACGTCCGTGAAAACGCTGCATATAGGGCAACGCTTCAACAAGAACTCGGGCTTGCAGTTGTGGGCTCTGTTCCATAACAGTCTCGTCCATCTCAAAAAAATCAGGGATTTTAGGGTACCAGCCCGCGCAGGAGAATTTCTACTATACCCGCATCATATCCACTCGGATCATCCGCAAAAGTGATCGGCGGGTAGTGACGCAATATGTCTCTAGACTGAAAGAAAAATACATTGGCACCCAACAGCAGCGTAGCCACCAATGCAGGATCAAAGTCTGGTCGCAACTCACCTCTGGATTGCCCGGATTTAAGCACATCTACCAGAGCAGAAAACATATCGGCAAATCCCTGCTCGGCAAACTCTTGCGCGCGAGGGGCTCCTTTTTCCAAAATTTCCCGCCAGACCAGTCTTACTAACTCCGGACGATTCAGCAACACTTGCAGATGACTCCGGGCAAAATGCCGCAACACATCAACAACCGACCCGTGCGCATTCACGGCTTCATTCAATACCGCCCGTAAATTATGACTGGCTGCTCGCAGTACCGCGAGATAAAGTGTGTCTTTATTTGGAAAGTAGTGATAGATATTGGCTTTACTGATTCCGGCTTCGCAAGCAATAGCGTTCATGGATACAGCATCAAATGCTTTGTCGGAAAAGAGCTTTCCCGCCGCCGTCAGAATACGTTGTCGTCCATCTCCTTCTGCTACCGGCAGTGCATCACCCATGACCTTTCCTCAAACATTCTCTTTTACATTCTTAAGGCGGCTTGTAAACTGCCCCTTGCAAAGAACCCGACCAATCGGTCAACATTCGGCAAGTGTAGCACTGTTAAAGATCATTGTCCCTTTACAGCCAAATACCAGCGGTTATTCTTGACCCGATGATTATGTCCAGCACCCGATATAGGAAACTTGCCATGTTCAGTCACACCCCCAGTCAGGGCGATTTATCATTCTCACTGTTATTACGCGCGCTGCGCGGCATTACACTTTGGCAGCCTATTCTGGTGTACGTGATCGCCGTGTTTATCGGCATGGCCGGATTGGAGTTTTTTGTGCAGTGGCCGGGAGGATGGCCTGGAGCCGCCCTTGGCGTGACCATACTTATGATCAGTTTTGGGGTCGGTTATCTGGGATCAGGCGGCGTATTACTGCATGAAGCCCGAGGTGATCCCCTCCCTGGCATCTTCCACAGTCTGTATTTTGGTCTCAAGGCGTTACCTCGTCTGATCGGATTACTCATCATTGAAAGTCTTTTGTTATTGGGTATTTTTGTTGTGGAGCTACTCGGCTTTCTAGCCTGCAAAATTCCAGGACTGGGCGCCCTGCTTTTCGTGCCAATATTTCCTGCAGCCATGCTGGTCAATGCGGTGGTCTTCGTTCTCGCCATTATTGTTTTCAATCTTTCCGGTCCAGCACTCTGGCACGGTGAATCAGTGAGTAATTCATTGCGACATACCCTGAGTATCGCTCGGAATAAACCGGGCTCCATTTTGTTGATGATGTTATTACTGGGCGCATTGTCCGCAGGCATGGCAGTCATCATTGCTATTATCTTGTATACCGGATATAGCATGGCCTTATCTGCAGCCGCTCCCGTGTTGGCTAGTGAGTTGAGTCGCAGCGTCGACATGTTTTGGCAAATGCTCGGCGCATTGTCAGATAATCCATTACTAACGAATCCAACCGTCAACTCCTCGCTTCATGTCAGCACATCGCTTTATAACGCCGGACTGAGTATGGGGATCGGGATCGCTACGGCGCTGGTTTTCATTATTCCCAATGTGGTGTTTTTACTGGGAATGGCCAATATTTATATTGAAGCCCTTGAACTGGTTGCTCCTGAGGATGTCTAAAGTGTTTATGAAAAAATGGTTACACCAGTGGGAAATTGAAAAAAATCGCTGCCAGAGCTGCGGTATGCCCATGCAATTTGATCCGCAGGGTGGCGGAACCCAGGCAGATGGCAGCCATAACCCCCTCTACTGCAGTTATTGTTATGCCGAGGGCGCTTTCAAAGAGCCGGAACTCACTCTGGATGCGATGCAACAACGCGTCCGGCAATTAATGCGCAAACGCAATGCGCCTTGGTATATTCGGGCTTATATGGCGCACCGCGTACCTACTCTGCAACGTTGGCGTGCCTGTAAGCGCTAACACCGTCCTGCATAAAAAAAGCCCCCGAGCTGAATAAGCGCGGGGGCCTTCATTCAATCATCCCATTAAATCGCGCTACGGGGACGACGACCGCGACGCGGCTTCAATTCTTGCATTAAGGCATCGCCCTGAGATTCCAGTTCCTTGAGAGCGTGACTATTATCACCCACACGATTACGAACCTCTGCAACAGCAGCAACAATCTGGGCAGGTTCCCAATCCGGAACCAACCGAGAAATACGATCCATTAGCGAACGACGTTGCGCTTCGCGCTCGCGTTTAGCTCGGGGATTCTCCTGAAGACTCTTCTTTTGCTGCTCAATTTTCGCTAACTGTTCACGCAGACGCATTTCAGTCTGACGTTGCTTCTCTTCCAAATCCGCAAGACGCTCTTCCGCGCTACGGCGATGACGCTTTTTAGTCTGGGCTTCCATACTCGCTCACTCCTGAATATTGGGTTAATATGGTGAAGAAATCACCAACGAAATAATTATGTCAGCATACTTTTGTTTTGGCAAATACAAATGCGTCAGCAAATATATGTGCAGAATCCAGTCCTGCTTGTTGCAAAGCGTCTGATAAGGAAAAAACCATATCCGGATGGCCGCAAATATAAGCATCAAATTCACTAGTATTCGGAAAATCTTTTATAACTTGCGTTGTCACATAGCCGGTAGGGCCAGACCAGGCCGCATCAGGCTGTGAAACCATCTTGGTCAGACTAAAATGCGGATACCGAGACTGCCAATCGCGCAATAAATCTTCATAATAGAAATCTTCTGCATGGCGCGCACCCCAATAAAAATGAATAGGACGAATCGAACCTTGTGCAAAAAGAGATTCCAGCATCCCCTTGATGGGTGCGAAACCGGTTCCGGTGGCCACCATCAGCAAGGGACGGGTAGATTCTTGACGAATAAAAAAAGTGCCCAAGGGGCCTTCAAAACGGAGAATATCTTTTTCTTTCATCGCACCAAAAACATGGCCGGTAAAAGCACCTCCTGGCACTTTCTTGATATGCAACTCCAGTAAAGCGTCATCGTTAGGCGTATTGGCTAGGGAAAAACCTCGCCGCGCACCGTCCTTAAGGAGAATGTCGATATATTGGCCTGGCAAAAACTGTAAGCGTTCAGTACTGGGTATTTTCAGAAAAATAGCGCGCACATCGGGGGCCAGATCGACGATTTTATCCACCCGAGAGGGCAACGTTTTAATCTGGATATCTTTAGTGGCGCCAATCTCGCGCACTTCTATAGTAAGGTCCGACAGTGGTAATGCCTGACAGAAGAGCGCGAGGCCTTCTGCTTTTTCTGCCTCCGTCAGCACTTTTTCTTCAATGTCTCCATAGTCCACCGAACCACTTAAAATACGTCCCTTACAGGTGGCGCAAGTACCATTACGGCAACTATAGGGAATATTAAAGCCATGACGTAAAGCGGCTTCGAGGATGGTTTCATCGCTGTCGCAATCCATTTCGTGACCACTCGGTTCAATAATCAGGCGATAAGGCATTGTTTGCCCCTCTAAAAAAGGTAGATGCGCATATTCTAACAGAACCACAGGCGAATGACTGCCCGCGTTAGCCGTTCAACGATATTCCCGATTGAGGTCGAACCGATTGACTATTTTACAAAATAATTCTGCCGTTTGGCAGGCATCATATAAGGCCGAGTGCGCCTTCTCATGGTCCCAGGGTAAACCTGCCGCCATTGCTGCTTTAGCAAGAACAGTTTCACCATAGGCGAGACCAGCGAGACTCACCGTATCAAAGGTGCTGAACAAATGAAACGGATTATTTTTTACACCTGTCCGCTTTTCTGCTGCCTTAATAAAAGACAAATCAAAAGCCGCGTTGTGGCCCACCAAAATGGCACGGCGACACTGCGCCGCTTTAACCGCACTGCGTACCGGCCGAAAAATACCCAGCAAAGCTTCTTCTTCAGAAACTGCCCCTCGGAGAGGCTGAAAAGGATCTATTCCCGTAAAAGCGAGCGCTGCAGGATCGAGCACTGCTCCCGGAAATGGCCTTACATGGAAATGATGGGTTGCCACTGGTTTTAGCAATCCTACCTCACCACCAATAATCACTGCGGCCACTTCCAATAGCGCATTGCGCTCCGCATCAAAACCCGCCGTTTCTACATCAATTACTACCGGCAAAAAGCCGCGAAAACGTCCAGACAATGCGGCCATAAAAACTACTCCTCAACACGTTGGGGAAATACTAGGGCGCGAGGCGCCGCCAGCAAAACCGCTGTAGAAACACTGAGCGTCACTGAAGCAGTCAGCATCAACATGACCACCAATTGCATGGAAACAGCTGCCAGCGGTGCCATACCCGCCAAGATCATTCCTGCTGTAATACCGGGAATATGAATCATACCGACACTTTTCAGGCTGTCGATAGTGGGAATCAGCGAACTGCGCACAACAATACCGTATAAACTCCGCATCGCTTGGCGATGATTGGCACCTAAAGCGAGCATGGCCAAGAGCATTTCCTCGCGCTGATCGACCTCACTGCGCAGTCGGTTCAGCGCCAAGGATACCGCGTTCATGGCATTTCCAATAATCATTCCGCCAATAGGCACTAAGGACTCCCCACGCCAAAATACCAGGCCCGAAAATAACATCCAAGCGAGGGTAACTGTCGCGGCGACGCTAATACTAATCACTCCAATCCAATAGGCATGAGGAATACCGGCACCACGTTTACGATTAAAGCGCCCAGCCATTAAAATCATGGCAACCAGAAAAACTACCAGCAGTATTGGCTCGTGCTGACGAAACAGCCAGCCGAGCACAAAGCCCATGATGCCCAACTGCACAGTCGCACGCGCCGCTGACCAAAGTAGATCCTTGCCGACGCCGAGCTTTTGCCAAGCGGATAAGGCCCAGGCACTGCCGAGCAACCCCAGAACTCCAGTCAGCGCCCAGGGCGAGAAACTGCTAAACATATCTGGTGCGGCATTATGCATTTTTAGAGCACACTCCACTGATCAGCTACAAAACCTTCCAAAGGTGAAAATCGCTTTTTATAGTCCATTTTAGGACTCCCCGCGACCCAATAGCCTAGGTAAAGATGCGGCAAGCCTAATTGGCGCGTCCATTCGATCTGACTAAGAATCGCAAAAGTACCCAGACCACGCCTATTCAGCTCGGGATGATAGAAGGTGTATACAGCCGACACCCCACTATCCACCGTATCGACAAGGGCAACGGCCAGAGGCTCATCGTCTTTTTCAAAGACCAGGAGATGGGCGTCTACGCCTCCAGCCTCGACGATCATTTCGTCATATAAGCGATCCGCCTCTGCGTCCATGCCGCCTCCCGGATGCCGAGCACGCTGATAATTTCTAAAAAGCCGCGCATGATCAGCATACCAGCGTGGAGCTTCGACCCGCATCTGCAGATCTTGATTTCGTGCAAACGTTCGCTTTTGTCCACGGTCAGGCTGAAAATCATTTACCGGAATACGCACCGAAATACAGGCGTCACATTGGGGACACATCGGTCGATAGGCAACGGGGCCATTGCGGCGAAAGCCTTTTTGCAGAAGCTGGTTATACTCCGCACCACCGACTACTTCACGAGGATCACTGAGCACCAGCAATTCTTCCTGTCCAGTCAGATAGGGACAAGTTTGCAGGGCTGACAAATAAAAAGTCATTCCTAAAACAAGCCCCCCCAAGGCAAGGTAATTTTCCAGGGTGCTGCTGGCGCGCGCTTCTTTAATACCGTGAGCCTTTGCAAAAACTCCGCGCGGGAGATTTCGCAGGCGCCCATGTTCTGCAAATGAGGCGTGAGAAATTGCGTATCAATTAATGCAAAGCCCCAGTCCTCTAGGTGACGGGCCAGCAATACCAAAGCGAGTTTGGATGCGTCGGGCTCCCGACTAAACATGGACTCTCCAAAAAACAGGGCACCCAAAGCAACACCGTACAGTCCACCCACCAGTTTTTTGTCTAAGTAGATTTCTATGGAATGCGCATAGCCCGCAACAAAAAGATCAAGATAAGCCGCTTGGACTTCTGCGGTAATCCAGGTACCCCCCTGTCCAAAGCGAGGGGCTGCGCAGGCGCTCACCACTCCGGCAAAATCCCTATCCATAGCCACTTTCCAGCCCAATCTTCTGGCAGCTTTGCGCAGACTGTGGCTAATATGAATTTTTTGGGGTTCCAGAACACCACGCGGATCGGGAGACCACCAGAGAATGGGATCGCCTTCGCCGAACCAAGGAAAGATTCCTTGAGCGTAAGCTTGCAGCAGGCGGGAGCGAGATAAATCTCCACCCACCGCGATGAGATTACTGTCGGCTTGCTCAGGATCGGGGAAGGGGTTGTGCGGATCATGATTACCCAGAAGAACGGGACGCACCGCTTCAGGTCGCAATGCGAATTACTCCCGACCCTGAACCCATGAAAACTTACTCCCAAATTGCTAGTAACAGATGGTTAAGTATAACTGTAATTTTTCTGCAGTGCCTGCAAGGCTTCCACGCGCGCTTCCAGACTCGGGTGCGTCGCGAAAAGACCTTGCCAGCTTCCGGAAATATAGGCCGTAGCCATGGGGTCTCGCACGGCGTCATGAACCACATGCAGGGCTACTGCACGTTGATGCAACTTTTGCAGAGCAGAAATCATCGCCGCAGCACCCACCTGTTCTGCGGCGAAGCGATCTGCCGCAAACTCCCTCCTCCGCGAAAACCAAGTAATAGGAATCAGGGCCAAGAAAGACAAACCCACCTGCAACACCATCGACACGGCAAAAGCCACCATCGGTCGGTCATCAAACTGACGCGCGGCCAGCATGGACAACCAAAACACAAAAGTATTCATCAATCCCTGGAGTAAGGTGGTACTGACCATATCTCCATTGTATACATGGCCCATTTCATGGGCGAGAACCGCTTTCACTTCTTGCTCGTTCAACAGATTAACCAAGCCACTACTGACCGCCACCATGCTATGATTACGCCCCGGACCCGTCGCAAAAGCATTAGGATCATCATTCCAATACACCCAGACTTCCGGCATCCGGATACCGAGCCGGGTGGACAACTGCGCTACCGAGTCAAACACCAAGTGCTCTTTGGCGGACTGGGGCTGTTCAATACGCTGCATCTGCATTCCCGCCCGCGCCAAATGCTTAGACATCAACAACGAAGCAAAGGCACCCCCGAAACCAAGTACCAAGGCCCAGAGCAGATCACTAAAATGCACAACCCCCCGCAGGTCAACACCAAAGGCGGGTAAAATCAGATTCACCAACAGTGAAAAGGTGATCGAAAGGGTAACGAAAATCAGCAAATTCGTCCCCACCAGCAACGCTATGCTCTTAAATGATTTCATGACATTCACGCTCCATCAGAATATCGGTATCACTAACGTGACGCTGTCCAAATTATGGTTTTTCGCGCCGCGAATTTTGTCTTATATTTTTATGACAATTGTGAGGATATTAACATCAATATAAACACGCCGGAAGAGAGAGATAGCGCTGCTTGACCGTAGCCAACGTATTCGGTTCAAAGGGTATTTCGCCGAGACAAGGAGCTGGCATCCGCTCCAACAAAGTCTCTAATGTTCCCGCTGCAACATCGGACTGCAAGTGATTAGCCACCCAACCGACTAACTCCAAACCGCGTGCGCGTATAGCTTCAACGCTCAGCAGGGCATGATTGATCGCGCCCAGACGCAGGCCCACGACTAGCAGAACGGAAAACTGCAAATCCATAGCGAGATCGGCAAAACTCCAATTCGCACCCAATGGCACAAGAAATCCCCCCGCGCCTTCGACAATCACCACATCCATACCTACCGAATGCTGGGTAATAAATTGTTGGGTTTTACAACGATCAACCGTCACCCGCGCTTGCGCTGCTGCCCAGTGCGGGGCCAGCGGGGGATCAAAGGCATAAAGACAGGTTTCTGCGAAGGAGCGGGGCGGCAGGGATGCCTCCCGGAGAATTTCCACGTCACTCCAGTAGCCAGTTTTCCCGACCCCGGAGACAATCGGTTTAAGCGCAGCTACCCGCCATTTTTCCTGCGCGCAACGCTGGGCAAGCGCTGCGGTTACCGTCGTCTTTCCGACACCGGTATCGGTTCCGGTGACAAACAGTCCTCGTGCAGGAGGGCGGTCTATCCCCAAGAGATCACCGTGATCTTTCATGAACGACGCCGGATCTGATGAAGAGGGATAGCCACTGTACCATCCTCCCGATGCTCGGCGCGTGGCCCTGCACCCCAAGCATGTCCGTAAACCACTTCATAAGTAGCGGGCAACAAGCCTTCTCGACGAAAGGATTCATAAGCATCACGCAAGGCCTGGAGGCGACGCGGCGTGAGCAGCCCCCGCGATCTCCCGGCGGTAGCATTGGTAGCGCCAATAGCCCGGAGATCGCGGAGCAGCGCATCCACAGACGCATAGGTCAGTTGATAACGCTCCACATCCAGCACGGGCATCTCGTAGCCCTGACGTACCAAAGCATCCCCGATGTCATGCATGTCGATAAACTGGCTGACATGCGGATGATCATCCATCGTCGCAAAGGCCTGACGTAACTCGGTGAGCGTATCGGGGCCAAGCGTACTAAACATCAGCAAACCACCGGGACGTAACACCCGCGCAAACTCGCGCAGCACTTGATCGAGATCATTACACCACTGAATCGACATATTGGCATACAGCAGGTCTACGGCGGCGTGCGTCAAGGGCAGATGTTCAGCGTCGCCCTGGCAAAAATATTGACGCTGGCGCCAACCCTTGCGGCGCCGGGCTTGTTGCAGCATGCCCGCCGCCAGATCCAGCGCCAGCACACGCGCCTTGGGATACCGTCGGTTCAGACGACGACTTTGCAGCCCCGTACCGCTCCCCAGATCCAGCACCCATTGCGGCTCCAATTTTACCAAATCAAGACGCTCGATGAGTTGAGCGCCTACCTGATCTTGTAAGATAGCGCTCGCCTCGTAACTCGCGGAAGCCTGCTCAAAAGAACGACGAACGGCTTGCTTTTCCATATGAAAATTCGTGGGCTCGGTGCGTATCACAACCAGACCTCCGTCAAAGCATCCCAACAGGCTTCTGGCTGAGAAAGAAAAGGGGCGTGTCCAGCTTGTTTTAGCAAAGTCAGGCGACTACCGGGAACCTGTTCATGCATATAACGGCTGGCAGCAGGTGGCACCACACGATCCTGGCATCCATGCAAAATCTGCAATGGAACGGCCACATTGGGCAACGAATCTCGCAAGTCCACGTCGCGAAGCAGCGTCAGCCCTTCGGCCAAACAAAGCGGATCTGGCGATGGCCAGTCCGCAATCTCTCCGAGGGCGCGGCGTCCTAGCGGGTCACTCAACATCTGCAAGGCCAGAAAACGCTTGCGGGTACCCTGGGGGTCTACTCGTAAGCGTTGGGCGAAATCATTCAGTGTATCTTCAGGGATACCTGCTGACCAATCCGGACGTTGCCGAAAAGCTGGAGAACTGGAGATCAGTACCAGCCCCTTGAGAAGCTCTGGATGAAGGAGCACCAAACCCAGCGCTAAGAGCCCGCCCAAAGACCAGCCGAGAAGGATCGGTGCGGCTTCTTCGCGCCTCAGCATCTCGGTAAGTTGCTGCAAACTCTCTTTCCAGCCCAATTCACCGGGCCTACAAGGCGTTTGCCCATGACCCGGCAGATCGTAAGTAATACAAGTGAATCGACGCTCAAGCAAAACACGCCAACTGGCAAAAACCCGGCTTTCCATGCCCCAACCGTGCAACATGACCAGCACCGGCCCCTGCCCGCTGACTTGCCGTACCCAGCTCATAAAATCTCCTGGAGCGCGGTGCCCAGCCTAGTCACGTCCTCAGGACGATGCGCAGCACTGAGCGTAATCCGCAAGCGGGCACTGCCCTTGGGTACCGTGGGTGGACGAACCGCCGGACAATACAAACCGGCGTCACGGAGTTGCGCGCTCACTCGCAGGGCTGATTGCGCATCGCCAAGCAGAATGCCCTGAATCGGGGTTTTGCTGGCAAGCCAAGGCGCATCGGGCACCTGCTTGCGAAGTGCATCACCGTGCGCAATCAGCAGGGTCCGGCGGGCATCTCCAGAACGAACCAAATCTAGGGCCGCTAACGCTGCGGCAGCGAGTGCTGGCGGCAAGGCCGTATGATAGATAAAGCTGCGCGCTTGATTACGCAAAAGATCGATCAGCGCCTGACTACCCGCCACAAAAGCACCGTAAACACCAAAAGCCTTGCCCAAGGTGCCCATAATGACGTCGACCTCATGTAAATCGCGTTGGTAATGGGCTGCGGTGCCTCGACCTTCAGCACCAAGAACACCCAAAGCATGCGCTTCGTCCAAAATGATTCGGGCTGAATATTGTTTTGCAAGCGCTAGTAGTTCTGGTAGTGGGGCGACATCGCCGTCCATACTGAAAACCCCATCCGTGATAATCCAAGCCTGTCCGCGCTCGCCACGCGTCAGCAAGGTGCGCAGATGATCCAGATCTCCATGACGATAGCGATATAGACGGGCACCAGATAAGCGCACACCATCCACAAGAGAGGCATGGTTCAGACGATCGGCAAAAACCCGATCGCCGCGCCCGACCAAGGTCGAAATGGTCCCGAGATTGGCGAGATACCCACTCCCAAAAAGGAGCACCGCTTCGGTGCGCAGCCAAGCTGCCAAGGCGCTTGCCAGCGCTTGATGTACCGGGCGCTCGCCACCCAGCAGCGGTGCCGCACCGGCTCCTACGCCACTGCGTTCAATTTCGTGCATGGCCGCTGTCCGCAACGCAGGTTCTGCACTCAGCCCAAGATAATCATTACTCGCGAACGATAGAAGTGCCCGCCCGGTAGGGTCTGTAAAATCTGGCTGACCGCACCCCCAAGTAGGCTGCAAAGGCTGCAATTCTCGCCAAAGATCCTGCTCGCGAAGCTCCGCCAGCCTATCGTGCCAACTTCCTTCCTGTTTCATCTGCATAGCTTCTTATAGGGAGGGGTCAACACCTTGTCAATGTCAGTCCAGAGCGAGAGAATCAACGTTAACCCCTCATCGGGGTAAACCACCCTCCCTGCGAAAGGTTGAATTCCCTCTTGCCAAGCCCCCTTCTCCAGCGCGTTTATCAAACCGGCCGATGGTTTGGTCACTGGTTGTTTCCCGAACATTGCCGGAGTTGCGGTGCTGCCGGGGCGGCACTTTGTGCAGCTTGCCTGAGCGATTGGCCACGATTGCCCGCCGCCCATTGCGGATATTGTGCCCTGCCTTTGCATAGCAATGGGGATTGTCCGGTCTGCTCGGTCGAGGCGCCAAACTTTGATCACGTTTATACGCCCTTCATTTACGGTGCACCCCTTAACAACGCTATCGTCGCCTGGAAATTTCATCAGCGTCTCGACTGGACAAAGCCCTTAGCTCAAGCCTGGGCAGACAGTTGGGGTACACAAGCACCGTCCTCACCGCATTGCCTCATACCCGTCCCCCTGCATCGCAAACGCCTGCGTGAGCGTGGCTACAATCAATCGCTGCTGCTGGCTCGCCACTGGGGTAAACGCTGGCATATCCCCGTGCGCGCATCCCTTCTGCAGCGCTGCCGGGATACGCGCCACCAAACGGGGCTCAGTGCTGCAGCGCGTCGGGACAATCTGGAATCCGCCTTCGTGGTTCATGGCAACCTTCCGGCGCACGTCGCCATCGTTGATGATGTGATGACCACGGGCACAACCGCCACTCAGATTGCGGGAACCCTCCGCGCAGCGGGTGTGCAACGTATTGATATTTGGGTATTAGCCCGCGCCCTTCGAGAACCATCCGATGCCTGAACCGCTTTTACACGTCATCCTCTATGAACCGGAAATCCCCCCTAATACCGGCAACATTATTCGTCTCTGCGCCAATACCGGAGCCCGCCTGCATCTCGTAGAGCCGCTGGGATTTGCTTGGGAGGATCGCCGTCTTCGCCGCGCCGGATTGGACTACCACGAATTTGCCGAGGTTCTCCATCATCGCGATTGGGTACATTGTCGGGCGACGCTCGCCGATACAAGAATTTTTGCTTTCAGCACCAAAGGCAGTACACTTTTTCACAACGCTGTTTTTCAGGCGGGCGACGCCCTGCTTTTCGGCCCGGAAACCCGTGGGTTACCCCAGAACCTTCTGGAAGCGCTCCCCAACGAACAAGTATTACGCCTGCCGATGTGCTCCGGCCAACGTAGCCTGAATCTCTCCAATGCTTGTGCGGTGGGTGTTTTTGAAGCCTGGCGCCAACTCGGCTATCGGGGGGGTGCTTAAATCCGGTGTCTTCGCACCCGAGATTCTGGCCCCTCCCAAAAAATCTTTTAGACGAGCTACGTCTATGGGCATTGCTGATCTTGGGGTAATCCTCGCCCGCGTAGTGGGTAACAGCGACCTAGATGGCTACTTAGCCACTGCTCCCGGCGCACTGTACGCCGCCGTTGCCTTCAGTATGGCCGCGCATGGTAATGTGCTTTTTGTTCTCGGCGCCCATCGCATTCGCTTGTTAATGATGTTGCTGATCATGCCGCCTTTAGCGCAAATTATTTCAACGTCCAAAATCAGACTAAATCTCTTCCCAAGCATCCGACCGGACGGTATCTTATGGTAAACTAATGTTCGAGATACTGGGATACAAAAAAGGGGAACGCATGGCGGGTACACGTATCGCTCCGCTTCGCCTCGATGGCGGAGATGCAGAACAAAAGCGAGAGGAAATTCGCAAAGTCTTTCATGAAACCTTCACACTTTATGAATCCCTGTTTGATCATTTGCAGGAGCCAGCGGCTTGGCTGGAGAAAGCCATTGCTTTAAGGCATCCGCTGATTTTTTATTTTGGTCATACGGCGACTTTCTATGTCAACAAACTACAGGTCGCTGGGCTGATTCGCGAACGTCTGGACCCGCGTTTGGAGTCCGTATTCGCCGTCGGTGTGGACGAAATGTCCTGGGATGACCTCGATGAAACCCATTATGACTGGCCGACTCCGGAAACCGTCCGCGCCTATCGTCAAAGGGTTCGGCAACTGGTGGATCATCTGATTTCACAATTACCTCTGACCCTGCCTATTACTTGGGATTCTCCGTGGTGGGTGATTCTGATGGGTATTGAGCATGAAAATATTCACCTCGAAACCAGTTCGGTACTCATACGACAACTCCCGCTTTCCCGAGTCGCGCCGCAAATCGTTTTTTCACCATGGACGCTGGACCATCTCGCACCCACAAATTGCCTAGTACCCGTACCTGGAGGCATGGTGCGCCTCGGTAAGAATCGCGACGACGCGCAACAATACGGTTGGGACAATGAATACGGTCAGCATCTGGCAGAACTGCAGAGCTTTTCGGCATCCCGATTTTTGGTGAGCAACCAAGAATTTTTGGAATTTGTTGAAGATAATGGCTACCAAAACGCAGATTGGTGGAGTACGGAAGGAGAAGGATGGCGGCGTTTTAGCCGTGCCGAGCACCCGACGTTCTGGGTCCCGCATCCAGAAGGATGGCGATTGCGCCTCATCGCTGCAGAAATATCCATGCCTTGGAGTTGGCCGGTGGAAGTCAACGCGCTTGAAGCCGAAGCATTCTGTAACTGGAAATCCGCGCAGACCGGACAGACCTTACGCTTACCCAGCGAAGATGAATGGCGACATTTGCGCGATCGCAGCGGCCTTGCCGACAGTGATACGTGGGGAGATCAGGTACCTGCCAATATCGGATTGGTCCAAGGCTGCTCTCCTTGCCCGGTGGACCAGTTTCCCCAAGGTGACTTTTACGATCTGATTGGCAACGTTTGGCAGTGGACGACAACGCCTATTTATCCCTTGGCTGGCTTTGAAGTACACCCGGTTTACGACGATTTCACGGTACCCACTTTCGACCAGCAACATGCTTTGATTAAAGGGGGCTCCTTCATCAGCCTCGGCAATGAGATGCAGCGAGAGGCCCGTTATGCTTTCCGCCGTCATTTTTTTCAGCATGCTGGATTCCGCTATGTCGCTTCACCCAACGTCTTACCGGAAGTACCTGTTTACGAAAGTGACGCGCTCGTCTCCCAATATGCCGAGTTTCACTATGGCCGCAGCTATTATGGCGTTGCCAACTTTGCCGCCGAGGTGGCGCGCATGGCCCTTACAGCAATGGCCGGGAAACCTTTGAATCGCGCTTTGGATATTGGTTGCGCGGTTGGGCGCAGCAGTTTTGAGTTAGCCCGCCATTGCCCCGATGTGACCGGATTGGATTTTTCTGCACGTTTCATCAGCGTGGGCGTGCAGTTACGCGAACGCGGACATTTTTCTTATGCCTTAACCGAAGAAGGCCACATTCAAAGCTATCAAACGGCGGATCTGGCGGCACTGGAGCTTGCAGAAACTGCCGGACGGGTGCATTTTTTTCAGGCAGATGCTTGCAATCTCAAGCCCATTTACCGTGATTATGATCTGGTCATCGCGGCCAATCTCATTGATCGGCTTCATCATCCCCGCAAATTTTTGACGGATATTACCGAGCGAATCCGGCCCGGCGGTTTGTTGGTCATCACCTCTCCTTACACTTGGCTGGAAGAATATACGGCGCCGAGTGAGTGGTTAGGCGGATTCAAACGTGACGGAGAAAACCTCAGCACTCTGGATGCTTTGATTGAAATTTTATCCGACAGTTTCCGACTGCAACCCGGAAGTCCGCTGGACCTCCCCTTTGTTATCCGCGAAACAGCCCGCAAGTATCAACATAGCATCGCGCAGGTCAGCATTTGGGAACGCATATGAGCAACCATCACGAAAGTAGCGATTTTGATACGGTCATTCCGCGTCTAGGCACCGGTTCCCTGAAGTGGGATGGCGCGGAACAGCGTTTTGGCGGAGCCGTTTTACCGATGTGGGTGGCCGACATGGATTTCGCCGTGCCGGACGTCATTATCCAAGATCTGCAAAAACGTCTGGAGCATCCTATTTTTGGTTATCCTCATGATGCTCCGACCATGCTGCAGGCCGCCGACGCATGGATGCTCTCTCGTCATGGCTGGCGTCCGGCGTCAGGGGCAACGGGGACTATCAGCGGGGTGGTGCCCGCACTGTTTGCAGCAGTGCGCGCCTTCACGCAACCCCATGATCCGGTCATTGTCATGCCCCCTATTTATCCGCCCTTCATGACAGCCGTGCAGAAAAATGACCGGGAACTTTTGCTCGTTCCTCTGCAAAAGGATACGGATAACGCCTACCGCATCGACTGGACAAGCCTCGAACAAGCTCTACAGCGCGCAAAGCTCTTACTACTGTGCTCGCCACACAATCCGGTAGGTCGAACTTGGACACCAGAGGAGCTCCAGCGGCTGGCGCGCCTCTGCGAAGCAGCAGGCTGCATCGTGGTCAGCGATGAAATTCATGCGGATCTCAGCTTCACTAAGCACACCCCCTATCCGTCTATATCACTCCGTTCCGTTCTCCTCACCTCCGCCGGAAAAAGTTTTAATATTGCCGGAATCGGGGGCGGTATCGCCATCGTTCCTGATCCCGATTTGCGACAGATTTTTCGTGACGAGCTCTACCGCAGTCAAATTCATCAAACCAATAGTTGCGCCCTGAATGCCATGACCAGCGCCTGGCAAAAAGGTGCGGCCTGGCAAAGCGCACTGCGCGAATACCTGATCGGCAATGCCCAGTTTATCGCTGACTTTTTGGCGGATGAGCTGCCAGCCCTGCGTTATCGTCTACCCGAATTCGGGTATTTGGCCTGGCTGGATGTCAGCAATTATGACGACGACACCCAGATTGCCCAGAAACTGCTTCATGCCGGACTCGGACTGAATCTGGGACCGAGCTTTGGTCCTGGCGGCGAGGGTTTTGTCCGCCTGAACTTTGCCGCCCCTCGCGCCACTCTCGAAGAAGGGCTGGATAGATTACGCCACGCTTTACAGGATCACTCAGCGCCCTGAAGCGTCGCTGTGGTCATGGGTTTGCCGCTCGACCACCTCCACCAGATGCAGGATTTTCTGTAACGCGCCGCGCTGCTCCTGCACCAAACGAAAGGCCTTTTGTCCCATCTCTGCGACTGCTTCGGGGTGTATTAACCATTGCTGCAACTGATTTTTCAGTGCCTCACCATCAGCCACCTGTACTGCCGCATCAGCCGCCAACATATCGTGGCTGATCGCCCGGAAATTCTCCATGTGCGGACCAAAGCTGATGGGGCAGGATAGCGCGGCCGCCTCCAATGGATTGTGACCGCCGCTGGGCACAAAACTCCCACCGATAGTCACCATATTCGCCACCGCATAAAAATCCATAACCTCACCCAGCGTATCCACCAGCAGCACGGAACGCTCTCGACAGTCTTCTGTTTTTGATCGCAAAGCGCAGTGCATGTGACGCGCCTGTAGGCGTGCTTGCACTTCTGCCCGCCGCGAAGGATGGCGAGGGATCAGCACCAGCAGTACATCCGACCACTGCACCTGCAGTTGCTCCAGAACCGTCAGCGCCATTTCTTCCTCCCCGGCGTGGGTAGAAGCAAACACCCAGATTGGCCGCATTCCTAGGCGTTCTCGCCATAAGAGGCCTTTAGCACGCGCATCGACCGGATCGGGAAGATCATATTTGAGGTTACCCGTGACCGTGATCTGCTCCGCGCCCAAACTCTGAAACGCCACCGCGTCTTCGGAACTCTGAGCAGCGATAGCGGCCATGCGCGCCAGTGCCGGTTGAAAAAGATAGGGAAAGCGTCCGTAGCCTCGCAAAGATCGCGGCGACAAACGCGCATTCACCAACAATAGGGGCACTGCGGCGCGGGAAGCAGCATGACAAAGATTGGGCCAGATTTCCGTTTCCATAATGAGGCCAAGGCGAGGCTGTTGCCGCACCAAAAAACGCTTTACAGCACTCGGTAAATCGTAGGGCATATAATGCTGGCGCACTGCTGAACCGAGGCGCTGCGCAACAATCGCCGAACCGGTGGGGGTGGTGGTGGTCATCAGAATCGGCACTCCGGGATAACGCGCTTGCAAGGCATGCACCAAAGGTATGGCGGCTATGGTCTCCCCCACACTCACGGCATGAATCCAGATAGGATGATCCTGATGCGGAACCCCCCAACCGAAACGCTCCCGCCAGCGCTCCCGATACAGCGGCCGCCGCCAAGCCCGCCATAAGGTAAACAGCAGAATGGCGGGGCTCAGCAACGTAAGCAGCACTGCGTAAATTCGACGATTGATCATTCGCGACGCAACAAACGGTCCGTCAACCAGTCCAGACGATACCAAGGACGAAAACTTTGCAGCACGGCCTTCCGGTCATAGTCTCGTTCTACCCAACGTCGCAAGGTGAGATCCGGTTCTGCTTGCACCGCCCGCCGATAGCAAATAAAAAACCAATCCAACACCCCGGTATTGGCATGGCGGATGTGTCCGAAAGGCCACAGACGTAACTGACGCTGCGCTTCTGCAATGGGCACTTTCAGCACCAAATGCACGTAAAGCACACTCACGAATCCCGCTCGGTCGGCACCCGATTTACAGTGCAGCAAAAAAGGATGCGGTAGATGCTCCAGAAAATCCATACCCGCCAATAACTTATCGCGTTCCGGCAGATCCCGAGAGCCAAAACCCTGAAGCACCATATGCTCTATTCCTATGGCATCACAGGTTTCCTGCTCCAGACGATAATGCGGCTCGCTCGGAGCTGGCGCCCGCAGATTGAGCACCGCACGCAAACCATAGCGTTCCTGCCAGTGCCGTAATTGTGCCGGAGACGGTTGCGCCGATCGAAATGCGCCGGGAGCGATTATATGAAAATTCGCATAAAACCATTCTCTGAAAATGCCGTGATCCGTCCAGAACTGGTGGCGGCGGAAGCGACGCCGCTCGTCAGGTCGGAGCAACACAGGGTCATTCATGATGAAGCTCCAGCAGTGACGACAACGCGGCCCAGACCTGTACGGGTTCCAGCGCCTGCTGGCAGAGTATCCGGCCATTTTGTGCTTCAGGCAATGGGCAACGATCCTTCCCGCAGGGTGCACAAGCTTCAGGGCTCTGTAGAGTGATCTGCTGGTCCAACCTCGATGAAAATTGTTCAGCGTCCGTCGGCCCATACAAGGTCACTCCGTTCAATCCCAGAGCCGCCATCAGGTAAGAAAGTCCAGTATCCATTCCTATGAAAGCTCTAGCGCGGACGCTTAATGCCGCCAACTCCATTAGACTACTCGCCGGAAGTGCAATGACATTGCCCACTTGCACCGCTATACGCGCTGCCCGCTCTGCTTCCCGAACATTACCTGCCGGGAGCACCAGATGCACACCGAAAGCTTGCAGCTTTTCAGCCAGTTTGACCCAGTACGCTTCGTACCATTCCTTGTTTTCTCGCGTAGTACCATGGAAACCCATCACAAAAGGCGACTTCACGATAGCATTCCAAGGCGCATCCAAGGTATCTGCCCGCAGTTGCCTGGCGGCAGATTGCAGACCGTAGTCCGGAAGCGTGTCCGGCATGGGATAATCCAGCGCCTGAGCAAATAACTGCCGGTTACGCTGAATAGCGTTTTGATCCCAAGACACCCCAAAACAGCGCTGATAAAGCCGAGTGGCACCTGGCTCGCGGGCGCTAGCGGCATTAAATCCCATCAGCGGGGCTCCGGCGAGCCTTCCCAGCAAGGCGCTTTTGTACAAACCTTGAGCATCCAGCACCTGATCGTAATGCGCCTCACGCAGTGTGCGGCGCAAAGCGCGCAACGCTTCGGGCAGGGCCGTCCAGCGTTTTTTATAACCGCGCAAGCCAAAGGGGATGGTCTGCCTAACCGCTGGGTGCAAATGCGCCAACGGTGCAAATGCCGGTTCCAGCAACCAGTGCAATTCCACATCCGGTCGATAGCGTTGCATATCCGAGATTGCTGGCAGCGTATGCAGCACGTCGCCCATAGAGCTGAGGCGGAGCAATAGGAGTTTCATTATCCATCACCCTCTCGAAGCTGACGTTCACGGGCCATGGCATACTTCATAAATGCACCCAGCGCTGTCGTCCACGCGATAGCCGCCCCCTCCACGCCGTCTAGTATGCCCAAGCGCAACACATAACTGCGCAAGAATGCACCCAAGGCATGATTCATAGGTGTCCATATCGAAACTGGTCGCTTCCGCGCATACACCTTCTCGGCATTGAGCTCAGCATAGCGCTGCAGTTTGGGTAACATTTCGCTCACGGAAGCAAAAGGATAATGGTCAATAGATACCCTTCGAATACGAGCCACCCTGCCGACACACTGCCAAGACTCATGCACGACGACACTCGGATCGTAACGCCCCAATCGGCGATCAAACAAGCGAATTACCCAGTCATTGCGCCACTCACTGTAGCGCACAGCCTTGCTGCCGATGTAATTTTGGCGTCGAAGCGCAAAGGCATCGGCTTGGCCCGCCTGAATTGCTGCGCGAATTGCTCCTTCTGCTGTAGGCCGCAGTAACTCATCCGTATCCAGCATAAGAATCCACTCGTGGGTCGCCGCCATCACTGCAAACTGGCGTTGCGCAGCAAATCCTAACCATTCTTGTAATAACACGCGTGCTCCAAATGCTTGAGCAATCGCTACCGTCTGATCATTGGAACCACAATCTACTACGAGAATTTCATCCGCAAGATATTGGATAGACTTCAGCGAATTATAGAGATATCGCTCACTATTCTTACTGATATAAACAACTGACAACGGTTCCTTAGTCATCACCAAGCCTTGGACATTTGTTGGGTAACCCCCAACTCTGAGGACGCCCCAACATATGCCAAAGCCATACCTTGGCGTACATCTCTACTTTGTAGCGTAGACGAGGAATTAAGAACAACGTCAAAATCACTCCAAGACCATTAATAAGCAGATTGATGCTGCTAGAAAAATAATAGAAGGCCGAGAGCATCAACCAAGGTGTTTTACCTTCCACTTTTTGGGCATAGAGAAGGCGGGAACGATGAAATTCGATACGCGATGCAGCACGGAAGCGATTAGCAGTGCCTCCCAACTCATGCACCACTACGGCTTCTGGACATAGCATCACCTCAAAACCCAAATTATGGGCACGGTAGCACCACTCCGTTTCTTCTAGGTAAAAAAAGAAATCTTCATCCATCAAACCCAAACGCGGCAAGGCCGAACGCCGCAGAAGAAGCGCCGCACCAATCAGCGTCGGCACCGAGACTGGCTCCAGCACTTCCGCAAGTCGCCCAATTTGTCCTTGCGGCAAAAAAAACTTCTGTAGAAATCGCGGAATAAGGTCTCGCCAAACATTGGGAAAGGGGGCCACCACATTTTGCGGGCGTAAATCCTGATCGACCAATCGCGCACCAATTAAAGCCGCGTTGGAAAACTGTTTTGCACACCGAATCAAACTCTGAGAGGCCCCCAGTTGCAGGCAGGCATCGTTGTTCAAGATCAGCACCAAGTCCTGATCCAATTCATGGATACCTTGATTGACGGCTCTTGCGAAACCCATATTACAGGTATTGGCTACAACGCGAATCTCTGGAAAATCACTTTGCACTCGTATAATTGAATCGTCATGACTTCCATTATCGACTACAGCAATATTAGACGCTGCGATCCCATCGGCAACGCACGAAGCAATACAACTGGAAATACATGAAGATCCATTATAATTGACAATAACAACAGCGATTTTCATACACGACTTCTAAATGGAATCATAGGTATGGCAATAACCAGTGCCAGACCGATTGCATTGTCATAGCCCCAATTTAGCGTGTTATAAATTCCTCCAAACCAAAAAACCATTAAATACATAAGCACAAACCAACCCTGCGGATACTTCCTAGATTTCCAGCTTTCCAATGTAGCAGCAAGCATCATCCACAACAAGAAAATTAAGCCGGGAAGCCCTAGCACCGCCGCCTCACTCAAATAACTATTTGCAGCAGAAGTATTGATAATTTGCGGAGTCTTAGTGACTTTATTTTCATTTTGAAGATGGCGCATCTCTAAAGCAAAATTACCAGTACCAACACCCAAAAGAGGGTGCTCGACAAACATCCTCCACCCTGCCTCCATAGTGGCCAACCTGATTCCAAGACTGGTTGTAGTGCTATTTTGATGAGCGATGAACTGCTCGACATTGGAAATGCCTAATTCAACACGGGACTGCACCACCGGAGAAATTGCCAAAGCCCCCAACCCAATGCATAAAGCCGCCAATGCCCAATATTTCCAGCGCCCACAATATAACATCCAAATGGCTACGGGCATTAGTACGATAAAAGCCAATTGACCTGAACGAGCGGGAGTAATAATAAGCTGAACAAAAAATAGCAACCCCAATAGTACCGCAAGCCATTTTGGAATCGCCCACGATTTTTGAAAATCCCACAATAACCAAAGCAATGCCTGAATTAATACAAGAGAAAGAAATATGTGATCACTAAATCCTGTATACGGTAGGTTATCCGTATTCATCCATGGTAAAGTTTTCCAAGTCATCATAAAAGCTAGCAGCGCATTCAAGGCTATTCCAGCCAAAAATAGCCTGATGAGCAGCTTAACCCATCGCTCCTGCCATGGAAGCGTTGCACCCATGAACGCAAAAATACCATATCCGGCAGCCTCCGCAACTTTCATCCCGGAGTACATATCAGAAGTCCACACTAGCCCCAAAAAGGTCCAAGCAATCAGGAGCGCATAAGGCAAAGTCCACGGCCTTGTGCGCAGCACCCGCCAGTTTCGCCAATGACCACTCAAAAAATAGCCCAACAACAACAGGCCTAGAGATATACCCGTAGCAGCCGTACTCAGCGGCGATAAAAATAGAGGTAAAGCATACAGCGTAAACATTAACGCATCGGGAATCCGGATTTTATTCATACGCACCATACCATCCTGATTCTCATAAATATAATTTTTCATTCTATTTTATTAATATTTTTAGGTTTATTCTTTAAGCTCCTTTGGCCGCACACTATACCGCGACATAGCAGCCAAGCACCCTGATACTTGGAAACAACAATATCTCCTTTTGGCACATTTCTGGGATAGCTGATAACAAAACCATTGGAAAAATTTGTTGGCGGTGTTACCAATGGGGGATGCGGTCTAATCGCCAGATCAATATCTGCAGTCACGCCAATTCCAACCCATGCGACATTAGTAACATAGAGTGGTTCATCACGAGTATTCTGGAGCACATTTTTCGCTATTTCCATAAGGTGTGGGCGATAAAGTTCGGTATACAAGGGAAACAACCATAAAGCGAAAATGTACTTTAGAATAATAGCAATCAACATCCACTTTGCAGCCCAGTGGCGCATCTTTCCAGAATTAATGAGTAAACGTGCTAGAACCACCGCGATGATTCCATAGAGAGGCAACAAATAGCGATTCCCACCTTGTGGGGAAAGCCAATAGGGAAGGAAGTTTACACCCGCTACCCACAACGCCGTTCCCATCTGAGGATCGTTCATTTTGAACATTGGATATCGACGTAACACGGCATACAAAATGACGCCACCGACTGGGAAAAACTGCCAGAAAGTTTGTATAGGGTAAACCAAAAAATGGTGCAGGTAACCTAATATGCCCCGTCCCTGCATTTTTTCAATGATGTCGTACAACATTCCATTGGTCATAGCTCCTCCTGCAGGAGCTATGACATACCAGAGAACTGGGACTACTAATGCTAATAAATGTACAAGCCAAGAACGCCATGAAAGCAAAAAACGCCAACTGCTTGTTCGATAGGTCACCACAAAGACCGTCGCCCCATAAAATACGTAGGCAGTTAAAGCTTTTGTAAGGAAAGCACACGACAATGTGAATATAGCAATAACGAAAAAATCAATCCGCCGTTCAGCTACCGCGAGCCATCCAAAAAGCATGGCAGCCAAGCAAAAAAAAGCGAATAGCGGGTCACTATATGCTAGCCAGCCATAGTAAAAGAGTATGTTCCCCAAAGTGATATATACTAGGGCAGCGAAAGCCGCTAGCTCTTTATCCTTCCAGATCCTTCTTGTAAACCAACCTACGAGCAGACCGGAGCCCACCGTAGAAAGTCCCGCAATAAGTCGAGCCGAAACCAACATATGAGACCAACCAATCAGCATAGAAAGGCCAGTAATCAATAAGTTATATAGCGGTGGTCGCCAATAGTCTTGTCCATACATGATCGGGGTGAGAATATGTCCGTGATACCACATTTCATAGGACATGAGAGGATATACAGCTTCCTCGCCAGTGTACTGAACATTGCTCAGAGTAAAGATAAAACTGACCGCCGCAAGCATGAAAAGCAGCCAGTAGCGTCTAGTGTCAGTTGTGATTCTATTTATTTGCATAAGGATCATTTAACCCAAGGGCCACGGCTTTGTAGCGTTTGTGAAACCACCAATATTGTTCTGGATGCGTTTTTACAACGCGCTCCAACTGTGCATTTTTTTGGTCAATAATATACTGATCATCCATTTTTGCAGCATCATAGTGCAGCGGCTCAAATTGTATGACCACTCCCTCACAGTCTGATTCACGCGTAGCATATACCCCAAAAATCGAACTGCCGCACACCGTCGCCAAACGCGCAACAAGAGGGGATGTCGATGCCGGTCGCCCAAAAAATGGAGAAAATATCCCCTCATGGACGTCCACGTTCTGATCCGTCAAGACACCTACAACCTCGCCGCGTTTCAACGCACGAATCAGTGGTTTGATGGCAACGCGCTTTTCGATCATGGTTGCTCCGGTCCGACTCCGGTATTTTTTGATCAGTGCGTCCACCGCTTTATTATTAACCTTTCGATAAAGCACCGTTATCGGCCAGCGAGTGGGCAAAAATTGTATCAGGGTTTCCCACGAACCATAATGTCCCGTAAATAAAATGATGCCCTTGCCCTGTTTAACCGCCGCTTCTACCACATTAATGCCTCGTATCTCGTGGATGACCGTCAGACTTTTTCGAGAAGGGCGCAACCAGAGAGGACCCAATTCGGTGACCCCCAACCCCAACTGCATGAAAGTCTTCTTGACCAGAGAGGCACAGGCACCGGCAGCACATAACTCCGTGATTTCCAAATTACGTTCTACTACATGCCTAAGCCTAGGCATTAACCAATAAGCCAATAGACCCAAAAATCTTCCCAGCCCTACGCGCATGCGACTAGGAATAATGGCAAAAAACCACAAGATGCTCTTCAGTAACAGCTTGATCCACATATTAAGATCCAGCCCTATCGGACAACAGTGCCAGCGCCGTGCGCAGAACTACCTGAGGATCGAGTCGATCCAGACACTGACTGCGGGATTGCACATGGCGGTCGCAGCCCTCTAATTGGCAAGGTACACAACCTTTAGCGTTATCTCCTTGAATTAAAGTTACGTTTCCAATTTGCTGCACATTTTCTGCATAGGCTTTAAAAGGAGAGGAAGCCTGAGCATAACCTTTTGGCCAAGGAGCCCATTTCACTGGATGAGTAGGTCCGTAAATACCCAAAACCGGAATACCTGTCGCTGCTGCTAGATGCGTTACCGAAGTGTCCACACCAATAAATAGTATCGCCTGTGACAAGCAGAGCCGTAATTCAGCCCATGTAGTTAAACCCGCTTTATTGACCACGGTTCCTGTACATGGGTACTTCCGTGCACACAGCGCTTCGCAGTATTGCCGCTCTTGAAGATCAGGTCCACCACTAATAATCACATCTCTTCCTGAAGCAAGCAGTCCCGAAATAACTTGGAACCACCCCTCTTCTGTCCACTCCTTATAAGAATACCGCGCGCCCGGATGTACAACCACGTAAGGACGAGATGTCTCATTTTTATCACTAATTGTGGGCAAGACCGATGACTGAGGGAGCAAAACCTCCCGGACCGGATTGACCCCCACAGCCTCCATCAGCAAGGTATTTTGTTCCACCACATGACGATCCAGACTATCTTCAACCCAAGCATTGCTCCATGCACGCTTCCAATCCCACCGGGATTTTTTGGCAGGGACCGTCGCTACCCGCTGTTTCGCAGACACCAGCGTGAGAAAAATAGAACGGTCACCGCTTTGCGTAGAAACTGCCAAGTCGTAGCGTCGAAAAATCTGGAGGAGTAGCCGTAACGAAGCAAAGATACTGGCATTTCTATCCGCGACAATCACTCTTTCAACACATCCATCGCCGGGACTAAGAATGCCTTCTGTTCCCTTGCTAACCAGAAAGTCAATTTGCACATCTGGCCACCGCGCCTTCAGACTACTTGCTATCGGCGTCGCCAACAAAACATCACCTATCCGCTGTAGCACGATAATCAAAACGCGATGAGGCTGCCGAATCTCGGTTTTTTTCAAGGTTATCGCTCCTCGGGGATGTGCTCCCGAATAACATAAGTCGTTTTTCCTTGACCCTCAAAGTAAATGCGCGCCAGCATCTCGCCAAGGATACCGGTATTGAGGAATTGCAGCCCGGCTAGAAAAAACAATACACCGGCAATCAACATGGGACGCCCCGAAATCGCAGCACCCTCGGCAAACTTATCTATAAACAGATACAAAAGCATCCCGCTACCAATAACCAGCGCAAACAGCCCCGTCACCCCAAAAAAGTGCATGGGACGCTGACTATAGCCCAGAAAAAACTTCACGAACAACAAATCCACTAGGACGCGAAACGTTCGGGTAATACCATATTTGCTCTTGCCAGCGCGGCGCGGATGATGGCGCACCGGCACCTCAACAATACGATCCGTATAAGTCAGCGTAGATAACCAGGCCGGAATAAAACGATGCATTTCGCCATAAAGACGCACCCCTTTGATCACCGAGGCGCGGTACGCTTTGAGTGTACAACCATAATCGTGCAGATAGACGCCGGTTAGACGACGAATCAGTCGATTCGCAATACGTGACGGAATTTTGCGCAAGAGCAGTCCATCTTGACGATTTTTTCGCCAACCTGCGACTACGTCCAGATTCTCCTCCAACAAACGGTGGGCCAGAGGCAGAATATCTTCGGGATCATTTTGCAAATCCGCATCGAGGGTTACGATAACCTCGCCCTGTGCCGCATCAATGCCAGCCTGCATGGCCGCTGTCTGCCCAAAATTACGCTGCAGGTGCACAATTTTATAGCGTTCGCCCCGCGCCACAGCCTCTCGATCAAGCGCGGCTGCACTACCGTCACGACTGCCGTCATCGACGATAATCACTTCTACATCGGCATCCCCCAAGGCGTCACTTAATGCCTGACAGAGCGAGACGACGTTGTCGATCTCGTTATACAGCGGAATAACGACAGAAATCTGGGCCAATCAGGGCCTCCAAAAACGCAAATAATCATGAGTTGCTGCTACTGGATCAGCGGCTTCCAAAATTCCCGACAGCACCGCAATACCACTCGCGCCCGCGTCCATCGCCTCTTTCACCCGCTCTGGACTCAGCCCGCCAAGCGCAATTATCGGCAGCCCACAATTCACTGCAATTTCTGCGAAGGTTTCTGTGCCCAAAGCAGGTGCCTGTGGGTGCGTCTGCGTCGTAAAAAGCGGAGAAAGCCAGACATAACGCGCGCCCCTTTGTGCGGCACGCTGCACGCCTTCGGCATCATGACAAGAAACACCAAACGCGCCCTCTGGCTGTAGGCCGGCGTCCAGTTGCCCCTGGGTTAAATGCCGGCCATGACATGGCCAATCTGGCAATGGGTCGGGATGATTAAGCCAGACTTGGCATCCGACTGCTTGTGATTCACTGCAAAGGCTGCGCAATACCGCAGCGGTAGCCGCATCGGGAGGCGTTTTACAGCGCAACACGACCCAGCGTACTCCATTTTGCATCGCGCTTTTCCAAGCGGTTGTAAAATCCGCTAGTGGCAGTCGTGACGGATCAGCAACCAAGCATAATGGCGGTTGGGGTAATGCTTCAGCAAGAATTGCCGCTGTCATCTGCAAGTTGGCGGGGAGGCATTCCAAAGCAGGGATCTCCCAAGGATAAAGCCAACGCACCTGTTGCCCTTCCCTACCGTAGGCCTCACCGCGCCAATGACGAATACGATAAAAATGCAGACGCACCGTGCGCTCGGGATACGTATAATCCAAGATGCGGTAAGGACTCGGATTGATTACTTCAATGCCCACTTCTTCCCATAGTTCGCGCAATAAGGCCTGTGGCGGCGTTTCACCGGGATCTACTTTCCCGCCGGGGAACTCCCAGAATCCTGGCCAAGGCTTACCTTCTGGACGCAGAGAAACCAGCAAACGTCCTTTTGCGTCCTCAACAATGCCGGTGGCGACAGGAACAACGGGCATCAGCTGCGGTAATCGGCGTTAATACGCACATAATCGTAAGAAAGATCACAAGTCCAGATAGTCTCTGAAGCAGACCCTCGACCGAGACCCACACGCACAGGAATTTCCTCCTGCGCCATGACTAATTGTCCCGCAGCCTCGGTATAGTCAGAGTCACGCGCGCCATCACGAACGATGCGCGTTTCTCCTAACCAGACCTGAACCGTATTCACATCCAAGTCGTCAATTCCTGCTGAACCGATGGCGGCCAACAATCTTCCCCAGTTTGGATCTGACGCAAAAAACGCCGTTTTTATGAGCGGACTGTGTGCCATTCGATAAGCCACCTGCAGACATTCCTCTGAATTTCTGCCACCGACAACATGAATGGGAATAAATTTACTGGCACCTTCCCCATCTCGAACGATGGCCTGGGCCAACCACTGGGCAACCTCTACAACGGCGTCACGCAGCACCGCATAACGCGGATCGTCGCAGGTAGAGATTGCGGTTATTAGTGCCTGACCCGTTGCGATCAGTATGCAAGCATCATTGGTAGAAGTATCGCCATCTACGGTAATACGATTAAAAGACTGCTCCATGGCTTCTTGCAGACAACGCTGCAACGTCGAACCCGCTAGAGGGGCATCCGTAGCGATGTAGGCCAGCATGGTAGCCATATCGGGACGAATCATACCCGATCCTTTTGCCATGCCCGTGATCGTAATCTTTACCCCGTCGACTTCGACCTGCCGGGAGCAAGCTTTAGGAATCGTGTCGGTGGTCATGATCGCGGTTGCCGCACCTTCCCACTGATCGGTCGCCAACTGACTCCGCAAATGCGGCAAAGCGGCGGCGATTTTTGTGGCCAGATCCACCGGCTCGCCAATCACCCCTGTTGAAAATGGCAACACCGCTTCCGGAGTCCACCCGCCTTCCCGCGCAACCGCCGCGCAACTGTCTTCGGCAGCTTTTAGCCCCGCCACACCCGTACCGGCATTGGCATTGCCCGTGTTGATGATCAGTGCTCGGATGGCTGATCCGCTCGCCAGATGCCGCCGCGCTACCGTAACCGGCGCGGCCGAGAAGCGATTGCGCGTAAATACCCCGGCGACTTGCGTACCTTCAGCCAGCTCCACCAAGGTAAGATCACGTCGCCCCGCATAGCGAACCCCTCCTTCGGCAACGGCTAGTCGCACACCGGAAACGGGAAGCAAATTGCGAGGGGGCGTAAGACCGACGGCCATGCTATTTCCTTATTGCAGACGTCCATGACAATGCTTGTATTTTTTTCCGGAACCACATGGGCAGGGCTGATTACGGCCAATTTTATCCTCGGCGATAGCGGGTTCCAGAGGCTCCGGCAACTGTTCGCCAATCACGCCCATCCCGGATGCGGCAAAATCCACGTCTTCGGAAGCAGGTACTGCCGCAAAGTCGGGATGAGAAAATTGTAGGTGCTGGGGAGCCGCCGCGCGAGTCAGAGCCTCCCAATCCACGGATTCAGGCGCTGCCGGGCTCACATGCAGTCGAGACAAGGTGCTAATGACTTCTTCGCGGAGACGGGCCAGCATGGCATTGAACATCGCCAGCGATTCTTTTTTATATTCCTGCTTGGGATTTTTCTGAGCATAACCGCGCAGATGAATCCCCTCCCGCAGGTGATCCATACTCGCCAAGTGATCTTTCCATTGACTATCCAGCACCTGCAGCATAATGGATTTTTCAAAATGGCGAGCCATATCGCTGCCCATCAGCGCTTCTTTAGCGGCATAGTTTTCCAAGACCATCTCCATGATCCGCGTCCGCAGCCCCTCATGATTGAGCTGCTTATCTTCTTCCAACCAGCGCGTGACCGGAGCCTCTAGGCCAAAAACCCGCTCCAAGGCCATTTCCAGACCTGGTACATCCCATTCTTCTTCCATCACCCCGGCTGGTACCGTATCGGCCATCACCGCGTCAAGTACGTCTTCGCGCAAAATCTGGATTTCTTCACGAACATCGTCCGCGTCCATAAAAGCGTTGCGCTGCTGGTAAATGATTTTGCGCTGGTCATTGGCCACATCATCGTATTCCAGCAACTGCTTACGAATATCGAAGTTGCGACTTTCGACCTTACGTTGGGCATTTTCGATAGATTTTGTCACCCAAGGATGCTCTATAGCCTCGCCTTCTTTCATGCCCAGCTTTTGCATCAAACCACCGAGGCGATCACTCCCAAAAATCCGCATCAAGGGGTCTTCGAGACAGAGATAAAAGCGCGTAGTGCCTGGATCACCCTGTCGCCCGGCACGGCCCCGCAACTGATTATCCACCCTTCGCGATTCATGACGTTCCGTACCGATAATATGCAGACCACCGGCCTCAATAGTCCGGTCATGCAGTCCTTGCCAACCATTTTTCAGCGACTCTACACGCTCGGTTTTGACGGCCTCATCACCATCTGGATCAGCCATCACCATATCTATTTGATGCCCGACATTACCGCCCAGCACAATATCCGTACCACGACCCGCCATATTGGTGGCAATGGTGACCGCACCCGGCGTGCCTGCTTGGGCAATGATTTCTGCCTCGCGCTGATGCTGCTTGGCGTTCAGCACTTCGTGGGGAATTTTTGCCTGTTTGAGTAAATGAGAAAGAAATTCATTGTGCTCAATAGAGGTAGTACCCACCAAAACCGGCTGTCCGCGCTGCTGACAGTCCCGGATATCCTCGACAATCGCTGTCCATTTTTCTTGGCTGGTACGGTAGATCAAATCCGCCATATCGTTACGACGAACCGGTCTATGGGTCGGTATCACCACCACTTCCAGACCATAAATTTGGTTCAGCTCAAACGCTTCCGTATCTGCCGTACCAGTCATACCCGAAAGCTTTCCATACATACGAAAGTAGTTTTGGAAGGTGATAGAGGCCAAGGTCTGGTTCTCGTTCTGAACTTCGACACCCTCTTTAGCTTCCACTGCCTGATGTAGGCCATCGGACCAACGTCGACCCGTCATCATCCGGCCGGTGAACTCATCAACAATGCAGACTTCGCCATCGCGGACAATATAATCTGTTTCTCGATGATAAATCACATGCGCCCGCAACGCCTGATTCAAATGATGCACCAAGGTCACATTGGCCAGATCATAGAGATTATCCTCGGTCAGCAAGCCATGTTCAGCCATCAGACGTTCCGCTTTTTCGATGCCGTCCTCAGTCAGCATGACTTGCTTCGCTTTTTCGTCCACGGTGTAGTCTTCCTCGACTACAAAATGGCTGACCAGCTTATCTACCCGAAAATACAGATCGGTATTTTCTTCCGTGGGGCCACTGATGATCAGCGGCGTCCGCGCCTCATCAATCAGAATGGAGTCCACCTCATCGATGATGGCGTAATGCAGCCCGCGCTGGACGCGATCCGCTGGCGAAAACGCCATATTATCGCGGAGATAGTCAAAGCCAAACTCGTTATTGGTGCCGTAAGTAATGTCGGCAGCATAAGCGACACGCCGGTCTTCACTGGATAAATCAGAAATGATGGTACCCACGCTGAGACCCAAGAAACCGTGGATTTTAGCCACCCACTGCGCATCGCGGCTGGCCAGATAATCATTGACGGTAATAACATGCACGCCCTTGCCTAGCAGCGCATTGAGGTATGCGGGCAATGTCGCCACCAAGGTTTTACCCTCGCCGGTACGCATTTCCGCAATTTTACCTTCGTGCAGCATATAACCACCAATAAGCTGCACGTCAAAATGACGCATCCCATAAACCCGGAGCGTGGCTTCCCGCACTATAGCAAAGGCTTCCGGCAGAACCGCATGCAAGGGTTCACCCTCGGCCACACGCGCTTTCAGTACCGCTGTTTGGGCAGCCAACGTCGTGTCGTCCATTGCGTGATAGCGTTCTTCCAGCGCATTGATTTGCGTCACTACGGCGCGTGCCTTTTTGATCAGGCGATCATTGCGACTACCCACAACATGACGGATGATGGTTCCAAACATGAGCACACAAGCCTAGGTAAAAAATATTTCGCAGAGTAGCATAAAAGCCTATGAATGATAAACGACGCCGACCCCAACGCCTGTTCACAGGTACTCATGGCACCAGCAACATCCTCCGTCAGGCACAGTCCCTTCGGGAAAGACAATCTGCCTGGAATGCGATGCTGGATCTGGAGGTCCAAGATCATACTTGGCTGGTGGGCTGGTCTACCGGTGCGCTGGAAGTCCTCTGTCAGAGTTCGGTATGGCACACCTGGTTACGTCGCCATGAGAAAAAAATTCTCAAAAGGTGGAATACGCAATTCCCCGACACTCCCGCCCATAGCATCCAGGCAAGCGTCAAACCTTGGATCGCGCAACTCCCCGCTGCCGCCTCGCCCCCGTCCAAGATGAAACTTCGTGGAACACTCCACAATGGCCCACAAAGATTACGGGAGGCTGGGGAGCAGATGACTCCCCCCATTGCCGCAGCAGTCCGGCGCTTGGCGGACACTTTGGAGCAACTTCAGGCCGAGGCGGTTACCCGTGTTTCGGCGAAAGAAAAGGGCGCTGCACCTTCGGAATAGTCTACGAATTCCCAAGCATCCTGACGCTTGAGCAAAGCTCTCAGCAGATTATTGTTGAGTGCGTGTCCCGCCTTATGACCGGAGAAATGGCCGACCAATGGATGTCCTAACAGATATAGATCACCAATAGAATCAAGAACCTTGTGACGCACAAACTCATTGGTATAGCGTAGGCCTTCTTCATTGAGAATACGATAATCATCCACTACGATGGCATTGTCGAGGTTGCCGCCTAGGGCAAGACCCATTTTTCTGAGCGTTTCCACTTCGCGCATAAAGCCAAAAGTCCGAGCTCGCGCCACCTCTTTTAGATAAGACGTTCGCGCGAAATCGACGGTGACATTTTGGCCGCCGTTTTTCATGACCGGATGGTCAAAGTCGATCGTAAAACTCACCTTAAAGCCCTCAAACGGCTCCAGACGTACCCAACGATCCCCGTCTTCAGCAAGCACCGGCTTGGTGATCCGGATAAAGCGCTTCAGTGCATTCTGTTCTTCAATACCTGCGCACTGAATCAAAAACACGAAGGGAGCGGCGCTACCGTCCATAATAGGCACTTCCGGACCATCCAGATCAATATAGGCATTATCAATACCCAAACCGGCTAGCGCCGACATCAGGTGTTCAATGGTACCCACACGAATTTGCCCATCTCCGATATTCGTAGACAGGCGGGTATCCACCACATGCAACGGATCAGCTTTAATCCAAGCACCGCCTTCAATGTCACTACGATGGAAAACAATACCCGTGTTAGCCGGGGCTGGGCGTAAGCCGAGGTATACCTTTTTGCCGCTATGCAGGCCGATTCCGGTACCCCAGATCATATTTTTAAGTGTGCGCTGACGGATCATATCTTTTTATCTTGCGATCATCAGGATCGCCCTCCCGGTATATGGGTGTGGTTAAGAATACAATTTTTGTTGTCTCTATACAACTCACAAAATGATCAAGCAGTTTACAGCGCGGAGCACCGATCAACAAGGAATATTGACATTTATTAACACTTAAACTTTGCTTACTAATTTTTTCCTAGTAGCCACGGATCGTCCCCCAAGGGCATTGCAGTCATGTATAATCCCCCTAGTGATGACAATGCAAAATCGTTCTGAGAATACTCCACCTGCAATTAAGGAAGTTCATATGGCCACACCCAGCAGTAAAAAAACCCTGATGACCCTCTACTCCAGCGAAGATTGCGTGTTTGCGCACCGAGTCCGCTTCGTGCTGGAAGAAAAAGCTATGGAATACCAAACCATTGAGGTGGACCTTGCTCACAAACCCGACGAACTCGCCGAACTTAATCCATACAATCAGGTACCAACCCTTCTGGATCGAGATCTGGCTATCCACGAGTCCGTGTTGATCATGGAATATCTGGACGAACGCTTTCCGCACCCGCCGTTGATTCCGGTTGACCCAATATCTCGCGCTAAAGTACGTTTAGGCCTGCTACGCTTCGATCAGGACTGGTTTGCACCCTTGTTTAAGCCTGGTTTCAGTCCGGAACAAACTAAAATGGCAAAAGAACAAATCCGGAGCACTCTGGCGGGTTTAAGCAGTATTTTCACGCAACAGCGTTTTTTGTTCGGGGACGATCTGTCTATTCTTGATTGCGCAATTGCCCCTTTACTCTGGCGTTTGCCGACTCTTGACATTACCCTGCCCGCCGCCGCCAAAGCGACTCAAGACTATATGTCACGCTTGTTCCAGATGGAGAGTTTCAAACGCAGCCTGACGGCCACCGAGAAGGCCATGCGCTGACATGGCGGTGGATCTCGCTCGCTTCCGAAACCTCCCAGAAGGATTATTTGCACGTTGCGACCGAGATCCTGACGGAACCATCGCTCTGGAGCGTCACGGAGCCGATTTTAAGGGCATCACGGCGGCCCGCTTTGCCGATCAGGTACGCGCCCGAGCAATGGGACTACTCAAACTGGGGGTGCGTCGCGGCGAAAGGGTCATCCTTATGGCACCCAACTCCGTGGACTGGGCGCTCATGGATTTTGCTATTCTCAGCGTCGGCGCCATTACCGTTCCGCTTTATCCCAGCTTCAGTCCCCGCGAAGTGCATTATGTGCTGGGCGATAGCGGCGCTGGTCTTATCCTTCTGGAAGGCAAACAAGAATGGCAACGCATGCAGGGCGAAGGTTGGGGCGTACCTAACGAGCGTATTTTACTCCGTGACGCCACGGCGGCCCAAGAAGCTGGACTTCGTCATTGGGCGCAACTGGAAGAAGCCGCATCGCGAGATACGGACTTCAACGAACGACTTTCTGAAATACAGCGTGAGCAAATCGCCACTATCGTCTATACCTCCGGAACAACTGGCTGGCCCAAAGGGGCGATGCTCAGTCACGGTAATATACTCAGTAATATCGCGGGCTTTTTACCACTGGTACCACTTCGCGCTGGTCAACGTTTGCTCTCCATTCTGCCGCTTTCCCATGTATTTGAGCGTGGTACCGGGCACTTTGGGGCTTATCTACTGGGGCTGGAAGTCGCCTACGCGGAACGTCCCGAAACCGTCTTACGCGATATGGAGTCCGCGCACCCGGATATTGTGATTGCCGTGCCCAGAGTTTTTCAATTGCTCTACAATCGGGTTCGGCGAAGCATTGAGGAGCGCAGAGGACTGCTGGGTCGATTCCTGCGGCGCGGTGCTGGCTTGAATCCCGAAGCGCACCCTGCCGCAGCTTGGCAGCGTCACATTACCCGGCGCCTGTTGTTATCCGGTCTGCGCAAAAAACTAGGGGGTCGGCTGCGTTTTTTTGTTTCTGGAGGCGCACCGCTAGAAGCCGGAATTGCGCGTTTTTTCATGGATCTCGGCCTACCCGTGGTGGAGGGTTATGGAATGACCGAAGCCAGCCCAGTCATTGCTGCCAACGCACTGGAGAAGATTCGACCGGGTACCGTGGGGCGCTTCCTGCCGAACGTCGAAGGTCGAATTGCGGCCGATGGAGAAATTCTAGTGCGTGGGCCTTCAATCATGTCCGGTTATTGGAACAATGAAAGCGCCACCAGAGAAGCCCTCATCGACGGCTGGCTGCATACCGGCGATGTCGGCAGCCTAGATGCGGAAGGTTACTTACGCATTAGTGACCGCAAAAAAGACCTTATTGTCAATTCAGCGGGTGAAAATATCCCTCCGCAAAAAATCGAGATGCGCCTGATGGCCCAAGCGCTGATTAACCAAGCCATAGTATTCGGAGATAAGCTGCCCTATCTGATTGCGCTGATTTTTCCGAATCTCGATCAGGTTCAAGAGCAATTCGGCACAGAACCTGACCCGAGCGTTTTGCGCAAGGCCATTCAACAGGCTATCCACACCGCCCTAGCCGATCTGCCTTCTTACGAACAGGTTCGCCGCTTTGCCATTTTGCCAGAGGCCTTAAGTGAGGCGCATGGCGAGCTGACGCCCACACTCAAAGTGAAGCGCCGAGTTGTTGCGGAACACTATGTGGAAATGCTGACCGAACTGCGCAAAACCTGAGCACGCGCTCAGTGAGGCTAACCCCACCCTCCACGCTAATTCCCGTGCTCAAATCCTTGGAGCGCGCCGGTGGTCGTATTCTGGTAGTGGGTGGCGCAGTTCGGGACACCCTTCTGGGTCTTGCTGCTCATGACTGGGATCTGGAAGTCTATGGGCTCAATGAATCCCGGTTGCAGGAGTGCCTCGCGCCTTTTCATGCGTATCGCGTTGGGGGCCGTTGCGCGGTCTGGATGGCCGCCGGTGCAGAAATCGCGCTGCCGCAAAATCGGGGGCAGGTGGACCCCCATTTACCTTGGCGCATAGCGGTCCAACGTCGAGACTTTTCGGTGAACGCCCTCGCTTGGGACTGGCAAGCCCAATGTCTGCTGGACGCCGTTGGCGGGATTGCTGATCTGCATAGCAAACGTTTGCGCATAGTGCATTCATCCACTTTTGGAGAAGATCCACTCCGGGTATTCCGTGCTGCGCGCTTTGCTGGACAACTCGGTTTTCATTTAGATCCTGCCAGTGTTCAGATTTGCCAACAACTGGCGCCGCAACTGCTTCAGGTTCCCGTGGAACGCCTGCGCAAAGAGTGGCAATCGCTCCTGCTGCGAGGACAAGATCTGGTTACTGCTTGGAACACGCTCACACTGACCGGAGCTATTGCGTGTTTTCCGTCCCTCCAAGGATTACAAGCGGTGCCCCAGCGTCCGGATGCACACCCCGAAGGCGACGTCTGGATGCATACTGGACAAGTTCTCGCAGCAGCGGCAAGCCTACGCAGCGGCGAGGCATCGCGAGATATCGTCCTCATGCTCGGCGCACTACTCCATGACGTGGGCAAAGTTGACTGCACCCGTCGCGATCCTCAAGGTCGCTGGCGAGCGCTAGGCCATGAGCAAACCTTCGGCAGAGCACGCTCTTTTTTAAATGTCTATTTTCCCGACAATGCACTACGCAGACAGATTTTGCCTCTGCTACGCTGGCATGGAGCACCGCATGCATTATATCGGGACCAAGCAGGACACCAGTCTTATGCGAAACTGGCGCTACGTCTTCCCGACCGTAGGCTCCTCCTTGATCTCGCCCTCGCCGACGCGCGCGGTGCGGGTCAGCGAAATCCTCCAGCTATCGCTCACACCCAAGATACCTGGGAAGCGATGGGACTTTGGAATGTTATGCCCAAGCCACTCATTCGCGGCGAAGATTTAATCGCGCTAGGCATTCAACCCGGCCCCAATTTGGGTCGCATTCTTGCCCAAGCTTACGAGAAACAAGTGATCGGCAATTATCGCGAAGCAGCGGCACTACTTCGCGCATTGCGACCACAGCTCATTGCGCTCAGTCGCCCAAACGACCGCGCTTGTTGACGGCCGTACTGTTTCCCCAGTGACTGAGGTCTTGCACCTGTACGCCGACCCACCAGTAGGCGGCGACACTGTCACGGCCATGCCCCCCTACCAGCGACTGTCCTGGTGCAAGATGAACATGATCCAGCAAATTTCGGGCATCTTCCCGACTACGGAAAATCGACCAAGCGACCACTCTTTCCATGGGTGCTGTCGAGGGTACATCCCGAGCTTCATCCAAAAAACTGTCATTTATCATGTTATTGACTCCTCACTCAAAGATTGGCTAAAAAACCCCTTCAAACCTTACGCGTCTGTTGTTTGAAGTATAGCGCGTAAAAATTTCTGAGTTTTTGTCTGACAACTATTGATAAAGCGCGTATGCTCCGCAGCGGAGTGGGCCAGACGACCGCTGCGGAGCAATCCGGAGAGGAAAGTCCGGGCTCCACAGGGCAAGGCGCCGGCTAACAGCCGGGAGGCGTGAGCCTACGGAAAGTGCCACAGAAAATATACCGCCAAAGCGCACAAGCGCCGGTAAGGGTGAAAAGGTGCGGTAAGAGCGCACCGCATTTTCGGTAACGGAAATGGCAGGGAAAACCCCGCCCGGAGCAAGACCAAATAGGCGTGCGATACCGTGGCCCACGGTGCACGCGGGTAGGTTGCTGGAGCCTGTGCGTAAGTGCAGGCCTAGAGGAATGGTCGTCCACGACAGAACCCGGCTTATCGGCTCACTCCAAATTTACCCACCATCCTTCTGTTTCACCTCTTTATTACCACTGAATTTAAATATATTTAACTTTATAATCAAAAAGTTATATTTTAAATTTGGCTCTTGAATTCCCCTCCAGAAAAACGACAATCATTTCGATAAAGAAATTTTGTAGAGAATAATCTGGCAATTGCAGAGAACACTTCAAGTAATTTATAGGCCTTTATAAACACGCTCTAACATGCCGTAATTATTCATTTTTTCGCTTGACAGCAGCACTTTTCATCTCTAATCTTCAAGTTGTGGGAAAAAGTGGGGCAAAGTGGAAAAATCTGGAGAACGACCAAAGCATGTTTAGGGGAACCCATCGGCACAGTCTGGACAGCAAAGGGCGCATGAACGTCCCGGCGCGTTTTCGCGATTGGCTGAATGCCAACTGCGACGGCCAACTGGTAGTCACTGTGGATGTGCAGAGCCGTCCCGGCGAACGTTGTTTGGTTGCCTACCCTTTGCCCGCTTGGGAAAAAGTGGAAGCTCGCGTAGCCGAACTACCCAGTAATAATCCCGTAGCCCGGCAGTTTCAACGGATGTTCGTGGGTCAATCTGAAGAAATGCGTCTGGACGCCCAAGCCCGCATTTTACTGTCTCCCAACTTACGTCAATTTGCGGAACTGGATAAAGAACTGGTTGTTATCGGCCAGTTTCACAAATTTGAAATCTGGGATGCCGCCTGCTGGAACCGCTACCAAGAAAAAAGTTTGGCTAATAATGATGATTTTGCCAGTCTTGGGGAATTGATTCTGTGAACGCAAACGCAATCAGCAGCCATGTGGCTGTACTCTTGCAGCAAAGCATCGCGCTGCTGCAGCCCGCTCTCGAAAGTGAAGAGCCACGACGCTGCGTCGATGTCACCGGTGGACGCGGCGGCCATAGCGCAGCATTGCTGGAGGTATTGGGTAGTGCCGACATGCTACTCATTCTGGATCGTGACCCCAGTGCGATCAGCGCATTGCGGAAACGCTTTGCCCATGAAACCCGCGTGCAAATCCATCAGGCCTCTTTCAGTCAAATTACCGAAGTATTGAATCGCCTAGGCTGGGACAAAGTAGATGCCATTCTTGCCGATTTAGGCGTTTCTTCACCTCAATTGGACGAGGCAGAGCGCGGTTTTAGCTTTCTTCGTGATGGACCATTGGATATGCGCATGGACCCCACAACCGGAATTTCCGCTGCGGACTGGCTCGCTGGTGCTACTGAAACCGAGATTGCACGGGTCTTGCGGGATTATGGTGAAGAACGATTTGCGCGCGCCATCGCCCGCAAAATCGTCAAGCAGCGAGAAACTGCGCGACTAATCAGCACCACTCAGCTCGCTACACTGATTGCCGAAGCGGTACCCCGCCATGATCCGGGCTTGAATCCCGCAACCCGGAGTTTTCAGGGTATTCGTATATTCATTAACCATGAACTCGAAGAGCTCGAATCTTTTTTGCCGCAAGCCATGGCGGCCTTGCGCGCCAGAGGACGCCTAGCCGTTATCAGTTTTCACTCTCTGGAAGACCGGATCGTCAAACGCTTTTTTCGGGCGGATGCTTACCGGGTGAGTAGTGATTTACCGTTACGTGCCAGCGAAATCCCCCCTTTGCCTTGGCACACTATTGGCAAGGCCATTCGCGCCGATTTTCAGGAAATTCAAAACAATCCCCGCTCTCGTTCGGCCGTGCTGCGGGTCGCCGAAAGGAGTGATCGCCATGCGGCGTAGTACTGTAATTCTTGCCTTGCTCATTACCATCACGCTGTTGGGTATTGTCGCAGCCCGAGAAAACACGCGTAGTCAATTCATCGCGCTGCAAGAAGCCCAGACCCAGCATTTCGCTTTGGACAACCGTTGGGGTCAGCTACAACTCGAGCAAGCTACATTGGCTTCTAATGCCCGAGTTGGTGATATTGCGCGACAAAAGCTCCATCTTTCTGCCCCCAAAAACGACCAAATCGTCATGGTGAAAGCACAGTGACGCCAACTGACGCCCCTCGCCACGGGACTCCCATCGCCACTTTACCCGCATGGCGAGCGAGAGCGGTGTGGACGACGGTTGCTTTAGGCTTGGTCGGAATGATGGTGCAGTCTTGGCGGGCTCAAGTAGAACAAGGTGCCTTTTTAAGGAATCAGGGGGCGCAACGCTATCTACGGCACTTTCCACTTCCCGTTCAGCGCGGCCCCATACTCGACCGTAACGGCAAAGCTTTGGCGCTATCGGTTCCGGTCAAGACGTTGTGGGTAGACCCGCAGCTTTTTAAGAATCAACAGGATCGCTGGTCGGTTATCGCAAAAGATCTAGGCATCTCCCTACAGGAGCTGCGCAGCCGCGTCGACAATGGCGGCAGTCATTTTGCTTTTATTGCCCGACAAATTGATCCTAAGGTAGCCGCCAACATTACTGCACTCCACGTATCCGGTCTCTACAGCCTCAACGAAAATCGCCGCTATTATCCTGCCGGAAGCATAACGGCACCCTTGCTGGGTTTCACCAATATCGACGCACGCGGTATTGAAGGCGTAGAGCTGGCATACAACAACTGGCTGAGCGGCAAGCCCGGAGAAGAAACGGACTTGCGTGACAATCACGGCCATCCCTTCGCCGTTCTGGGTAAAAGTCGACTGGCCGAACCCGGAAAAGCACTCACCTTGAGTATCGACCGCAATATTCAGTATGTCGCCTACACGGCTCTGGCCTCCGCCGTACAACGCTTTCAGGCGCGCTCCGGCGCTGCAGTACTCATGGACGTTCGTACCGGCGAAATACTGGCCATGGTCGGCTACCCCACTTTTAATCCCAATGATCGCAGCGATTATCAGCCCGGCCTCACCAATAATCGGGCCATAGCCGACACCTTCGAACCCGGATCGGTCATGAAACCGTTCGCTATTGCAGCGGCACTGGATGATGGTAGCATCCGGCCCAACTCTACTTTTGATGTCAACACGAACTGCTTCCGCGTCGCTCAGTATTGTATTCAGGATGACGTCCGTCACGGCACCTTGGATCTGGCGCAGATACTCAAATATTCGAGCAACATCGGAGCCGCCAAGATCTCTTTACGCACCCCCCCTGCCGACCTCTATCAGATGCTTCACCAAGCCGGTTTCGGACAGGTCAGCGGCCTTGGCCTCCCTGGTGAAACCAGCGGCACACTACCCGCCTGGCAAGGTTGGGACGTAGCCCGGAGAGCGGCGATGGCCTATGGCTACGGGCTCTCAGTCACCCCACTGCAATTAGCCGCTGCCTATGGTGCTATCGCCAATAATGGCGTTTATGTACCGCCCACCCTAACACGTCGTGATGGCCACGCGGTCACGGGCACACGAATCATGCCTAGCGATACAGCCCAACGCCTGCAAAAGTGGCTCAGTGGCGTCACCCAACGGGGCGGTACCGGCTTTCTCGCAGATGTTCCGGGCTACACGGTGGCCGGAAAAACCGGCACCTCCATCATCGCCAATGGCCGAGGCGGCTTTCACAAAAATCTGGTCAACACCACTTTTGTCGGCTTTGCTCCTGCGCATAATCCGCAACTGGTCATGGCCGTCGTCGTACGCGGCCCAACTCAGGGATGGCGTTATGGCGGCGTAGTCGCAGCGCCGGTCTTCCGGGTAACTATGGCCACAGCTTTAGAGAAGATGAATATCCGACCAGATGCAAGTAGCCGTAACAACTTGGCTATAAAACCCTTCTCAGCCGTCCAGGAACAGCATTGGGCGGAAGGAGCGGGTGATGCAGCGCACTGAAGCATTATCAACACTACTGCCGGCGCTACCGAACGTTCCCGTAGCCATGAAGATTTCTGGCATCGAAACAGATACCCGACGCCTACAACCCGGTATGCTTTTTGTGGGCTTAAAAACGGAACGTGATACTGCGGATCAGTTTTTGGCCCAGGCTTGGCAGGCCGGTGCCGTAGCTGCCTTACTCGAAGGTGAGTCTGCGCTGCAGTATACGGCGGCTTCCGGGCAACCCGTTTGGCAAATACCGGAACTGCGCAACAAGCTCGGGCAAGCGCTGCGCCGCTGGCATCGCTGGGATGAAAATCCCGCGCCACTCCTCATAGGAGTGACGGGCACTAACGGTAAAAGCAGCGTAACCCGGCTGATTGCCGAACTCGCCCCCGAACCTGCCGCGCTGATTGGTACCTTGGGTTTCGGACCGGTTCATGATCTGACCATTCATAGCAACACCACCCCAGAACCGGTGCGGCTCTGGGACACTCTGGCGCGACTTCGTGATCAGGGCGCACGCATTATCGCGCTAGAAGTTTCTTCCCACGCACTGGCTTTGGAGCGGGTAGCCGCTGTCCCCTTTAGTGTGGCGGTATTCACCAACCTGAGTCGTGATCATCTGGATTTTCATGGTGACATGGCCCAGTACGGTGCAGCCAAAGCCCGTTTATTCCAGACCCCTACCCTGCGCTTAGCCGTGCTCAATGGTGATGATCCTTTTGCTGCCGTAATCGCTGCAAAAATGACTCCCACCGTAAAAGTTCTCCGCTTTGGTCAAGGCTCCTGTGATTATCAAGTCCACCAAGTGCATCTCGGTGCCAGCGGCACGCTGGTGGATCTCCAAACACCACAAGGTATTCGCCATCTACGCAGCCCTTTGATCGGCCTCAGTAATGTCGAAAATCTGCTCGCCGCTCTGGCGGTGGCGGAAGGTCTAGGCTGGCCGATCAACGATTCAACCATCGCCGCCCTCGACTTGCCAGAAGGTCGCTATCAGCGACTACCCGCCCTTCCTAACAAGGCCCAGGTAATTATCGATTATGCCCACACGCCGGATGCCCTGAAAAAAATTCTGGAAGATTTACGGGCCGTTGCCAAGGCGCACATCATCGTGGTGTTTGGTTGTGGTGGTAATCGTGATCGCGGTAAACGCTCGGCAATGGGACAAATCGCGGAAGCGTTTGCCGATCACGTTATCCTTACAGATGACAATCCGCGCAGCGAAGCGCCCCAAGAAATCGTTCGCGATATTCTTGCTGGCATGCAGCATCCCGAGCATGCTGAGGTCATTCATGATCGGGCAACCGCCATTACTCAGGCCATTCGTACTGCTAATCCAGGCGACTGGGTTCTAATTGCCGGAAAAGGTCACGAAAACACTCAAGAAAGCATGGGGCAGCGCATACCATTCAAAGATCAAGAAGTGGCGGCAAAGGTATTGCAGCAATGATCCGCTATAGCCTCTACGACATTGCCAACCTCACGGGTGGGCAACTTCTGCCCAACAGTCATGAAAAGCAGGAGATCCAAGGACTCTCTACAGACAGTCGCCAACCCATGCTTGGTCAGCTTTTCGTGGCATTGCAGGGAGAGCGCTTTGATGGTGCCGACTTCGCCTCGGCCGCGCTGGCCCAAGGGGCTACTGCGGTGTTGACTGCCCGCGCTGTCGATGCGCCCGGGGTGCTCGTCAAAGATACCCTAGCTGCCTTGCAGACGCTCACCAGTCACTGGCGACAATGCTTCAAACTCCCACTGTTGGCCGTAACGGGTTCTTGTGGCAAGACTACTGTCAAAGAAGTCCTCACGGCCATTCTCCATGAAACCGGTCCCGTACTCGCCACCCGAGGGAACCAAAATAATCATATCGGGGTACCCCTGACCTTGGCTCGGCTCGGTGCCGAACATCGGTATGCGGTACTGGAAATGGGCATGAACCATCCCGGTGAGCTTACCCTGCTGAGCACGCTCGCCAAGCCCACTCTTGCGCTGATTAACAACGCTGCCCCCGCGCATTTGGAAGGGTTGGGAACCGTAGCCGCCGTAGCCGCTGCCAAAGGGGAGATCCTTTCTGGTCTAGATAGTCGCGGCATTACCATCCTCAACGGAGACGATGCTTTTGCCGATTTCTGGGCAGAAAAGGCACCTGGAGAAGTCTGGCGTTTTAGCCTCGAAAATCGCGCCGTGCGGGTGAGAGGTCATTGGCACGGACATACAGATAATGGCGGGCATCTCGAAGTGCATGCCCCTCAAGGCCAGTTCAGTGTAGAAATTCCATTGCCCGGCAAACATAACGGTGGAAATGTGCTGGCCGCCGTAACTGCTGCCTTGGCTCTGGATATTCCTATTCCACAAATCCAGAGAGCCGTCATGGGGCTACAGGCTATTCCCGGCCGCCTGCAATGGCGAAGCGGCTTGCAGGATAGTCGAATACTGGACGATACCTACAATGCCAATCCAGCCTCCCTCGAAGCGGCGCTGCGGGTTCTCGCGGCACAACAGGGACAACGCATTCTGATACTCGGCGATATGGGTGAACTGGGATCGGAATCTGCACTGTATCATCGCCAAGCAGGTATGCTGGCCAAACAGCTTGGCATTGATGCTGTCTATGGACTCGGAACGCTTGCAGCAGAAGCTGTCGAGGCTTTCGGCGTTCGCGGTGAAAGCTTCACCGCACTGGCGCCTCTGTTAGAGGCTCTGCAACCCCTATTAAATGCGGATACCGTTGTTTTAGTAAAAGGTTCTCGGTCTGCGCATATGGAACGCGTGGTACAGTCCCTGAGCAGGGGGGATGCCTGATGCTCTACGCCCTATTTATGCAGCTCGGTCATCTTTATCACGGCTTCTACGTTTTTCAGTACCTGACCCTGCGCGGCGTACTGGCTATCCTGACAGCGCTGGTACTGTCCCTACTTATTGGGCCTTTTTTCATTTCACGCTTAAAGCATTACAAAATCGGCCAGATGGTTCGTAATGATGGCCCGGAAAGCCACTTCAGCAAACAGGGCACCCCCACCATGGGGGGAGCTTTGATACTGATGGTGGTCATTCTCACCACATTACTCTGGTCAGATCTTAGCAACCCCTTAGTCTGGGTCGCCATTCTCACGACCCTCGCCTTTGGTGGCATTGGCTTCGTGGATGACTGGCGCAAATTGCGCCGCAAAAATACCAAAGGTCTTTCGGCTCGTGCCAAATACGGATTGCAATCGCTCTTTGCACTAGCCGCTGCCGGTGTGCTCTATGCACTCGCCAGTAGCACGGCGGAAACCAGCCTGATCATTCCTTTTGTGCCGCACGTCCTGATTCCTCTGGGCTTCGGGTTTATCATTTTCAGCTATTTTGTCATCGTCGGCACCTCTAATGCGGTAAATCTTACGGATGGCTTGGATGGACTAGCCATTGTGCCCACGGTCATGGTGGCTGCCGCCCTTGGCATATTTACCTACGTTTCCGGCAACGCGGTGTTTGCCCATTATCTGGACTTGCCTTGGGTACCCGGTTCGGGACAAATGCTCATTTTTTGTGGAGCCCTAGTCGGTGCTGGATTAGGTTTTCTGTGGTTCAACACCTATCCCGCCGAGGTATTTATGGGAGATACCGGCGCATTAGCACTGGGTGCAGCCCTCGCTATCGTCGCCATCATTGCCCGGCAAGAGCTGGTTCTGGTCATCATGGGGGGGGTGTTCGTCATGGAAACCCTGTCGGTCATGATTCAGGTAACTTCTTTCAAGTTGACGGGCAAGCGCGTTTTTCGCATGGCACCCATTCACCATCATTTTGAAAAAAAAGGCTGGCCAGAACCTCGGGTAGCGGTCCGCTTCTGGATCATTACCGTGATTTTGGTCTTAGTCGGCCTTTCCAGTTTGAAGATCCGCTAACATGAATCTTAAAGGCAAAAAAGTATCCATCCTCGGCTTCGGCAAAACCGGACAATCCCTGCTACGCACCGCCCTGTGCCTCGGCGGAAACTGTCAGGTCGCCGACACCCGTTTGCTGGAAAATGCCGATGCCCTCCGCCAGACCTACCCTAATGTTCTCTTTCATTTTGGTACTCTGCCTGAAAGCTTGCTGCTGAACAGTGACTTGATCCTCGTGAGCCCCGGCTTGGCACCGACGCTTCCCGCTCTCGTCAAAGCCCGCGACGCGGGAATTGAAATCATGGGCGATATCGAATTGTTTGGCCGTCTTGCCAAAGCGCCGATTATTGCTATCACCGGGAGTAACGGTAAAAGTACGGTAACGACCATGGTCGGCGAAATGGCAAAGGCAGCCGGTTACCGGGTTGGTATCGGCGGTAATCTCGGTACCCCGGCTCTGGATCTGCTTCCTGATGAAAAAGCCGCAGAACTGGAAGTCGAATACTATGTGCTAGAGCTCTCCAGCTTTCAGCTCGCCGCCTGTCAGCAGTTTCATCCTCAAGTGGCGGCCATTCTCAATTTGAGCCCCGATCATCTCGACTGGCACGGCGATTACGCCAGTTATGGCGCGGCTAAAGCCCGAATTTTTCAAAATATGAGTGAGGGGGACACCCTCATTCTCAATGCCGAAGATGCATTTACAGCCGACTTACCCAGACAGGTTCCCGCAGGAGTTCAATTACAGTTTTTCGGTGCCGATGCCAGCACGGATGCTTATGTAGCGGATAATCACCTAGTACTGCGGGACAGTGGCACACTGTTATCGCTGCAGGAAATGCGCATCCACGGTAGTCATAACCGTGAAAATGCCCTAGCAGCCGCACTATTGGCACGCGCCGCACAAATACCTGTTGAAGCCATACAAAAAACCTTATCGCAGTTTTCTGGGTTACCCCATCGCCTCACCTGGATAACCGAATGGCAAGGCGTTAATTACTACGATGACTCGAAAGGCACCAACTTGGGCGCTACCCTCAAAGCCATGACGGGACTCCCCGGACCGCTGGTCATGATTTTGGGGGGAGATGCCAAAGGTGCGGATCTGACACCACTACAAGAGGCTAGCCGAGGTCAACGTGGTGCCGTGGTGATCGGCAAGGATGGTCCTGCCATCGCCCAACTGCTGGGTGGCATCGTCCCGGTAGAATCTGCAATGAATATGACTGAGGCCGTGGAAAAAGCGGCGCAACTGGCGCAAGAAGGCGATCAGGTACTCCTTTCTCCGGCCTGCGCCAGCACCGATATGTTTGTGGATTACCAGGATCGTGGGCGTCAGTTTGCGACAGCCGTCTTGCATCTCGCTGGAGGTGGTTTATGACCAAGCCCAGCTGGTGGCTCGCCGAAGAGGGATCTGCAGATACGGTGCTCTGGTGGATTGTACTTATATTATTGGGCTTTGGCCTGATCATGGTGTACTCCGCCAGCGCACCTATCGCCCAGCATGAAACGGGGAACCCATTCTTCTTTGCCGAACGCCAAGGACTTTATGCCATCATTGCCGCTGCCGTACTCTACTACTTCAGCCGCATTGATCTGGACTTCTGGGAGCGTATTACCTTCCCGCTGATGGGCGCTTCGCTCATTGCTCTAGTGGTGGTGTTTTTTCCGGTTATCGGCGTCGCCGTCAATGGTTCTCACCGCTGGATCAACTTTCTGATTGTACGCCTGCAACCTTCGGAATTACTCAAATTCGCATTACTGTTGTTCCTTTCTCGCTATGTGGTACGCAAAGGCGAATTGCTGGGGAAATTTAAGGAAGGTCTCTGGCCCATCTTCGTGGTTCTCGGTCTTCTCGGGATACTCCTGCTGCTCCAGCCGGATTTCGGTTCTTATGCCATGGTGGTGTTGCTCACCGGAGTCATCCTGTTTCTGGGTGGGCTACCCATACGCTATGTGCTTTTCGCTGGCGTCATCTCGGGCAGCGCGCTGGGTGTACTCGCCGTTTCTGCACCCTACCGTCTTGCCCGCATCACCGCTTTTCAGAATCCATGGGCGGACCCCTACGGTGCTGGATTTCAATTGGTGCAGTCGCTCATTGCTTTTGGTCGCGGCGGCATTTTTGGCGTCGGCTTGGGTGATGGCATCATGAAATATTTTTACCTGCCAGAATCTTATACGGACTTTATTTTAGCCGTTATCGGTGAAGAGTTGGGGATGATCGGAGTCTGGGCACTAGCCATCCTCTATGGCGTCGCCTGTTGGCGTATTTACCGTATTGGCCGGCGCGCCGCAGCCGCTGGAGATGCTTTTTTTGCTCTGTTTAGCTACGGCACCTTAACGTGGTTTGGTGGTGAAGCGGTGATGTCCATGGGCGTTAATTTAGGAGCTCTGCCCACCAAAGGTTTCGCCTTACCCCTGATCAGTTATGGAGGCAGTGCCTTGGTATTCCTCTGTGCTGCTCTGGGCGTCGTCCTAGGCGTCAGTCGCCGCTATCCTCGCCTCCCAAAGACGCAAACCGCGATGCAGAAGGAGGCGCAACATGGCTGAACGCGTCCTGATTGCGGCGGGTGGTACCGGCGGTCATGTATTTCCCGCCTTGGCCGTCGCTGATGCGCTACGTGACTTAGGCGTCGAAGTGGCTTTTGCGGGCACGGCAACAGGAATGGAAGCACGCTTGGTTCCAGCGCGCGGCTATCCATTACATCTCCTAGAGATGCAAGGATTACGTGGCAAAGGATTGGGGCGCTGGATCTCCGCACCATGGCGCGTCAGCCGCGCGGTTCTACAAGCCCGTAAAATTCTTCGGCAAACCCGCAGTCAGGCGGTGCTCGGTATGGGTGGCTATGTCGCCGCTCCCGTCGGCTTGGCGGCTTGGAGCCTAGGTCGAACCCTTTGCCTACACGAGCAAAATGCCATTGCCGGACTTAGTAATCGCTTGCTGGCACCCATTGCGCAGCATATTTTCACGGGTTTTCCAAACACTCGATTGCCGCGTGGAAAATGGGTAGGTAATCCGGTAAGAGAGAGCATCCGTGATCTTCCCGCACCAAAGGATCGTTTCGCGGATCGAAGCGGTCCGGCGCACCTCCTGATTATGGGCGGCAGTCAGGGCGCGAAAGTTCTAAACACCCTCACGGTAGCCGCCATTGCTGCGATGCCGTCCAGCGAACGCCCACAAATCTGGCATCAGACCGGCAAGAATCATTTGGACCACACCCGTGAAGCCTACGCTGAAGCTGGAATTACCGCGCGGGTCGATGCTTTTATTGAAGATATGACAGAAGCCCTTCACTGGGCAGACCTCGCGCTCTGTCGGTCTGGAGCGGCCACGGTTGCCGAACTCGCGGCGGCTGGCTTAGGAGCCATTTTCATTCCCTTTCCCTTTGCCGTAGATGACCACCAAGCGGCCAACGCGGGCTTTCTCGAAAAGGTTGGTGCAGCGCGTATGTTACGCCAAGAAGGGCTGTCAGCTAACGAGTTGCGAGACGTGCTCATGCCTTTATTGAATGATCCGGATTTGCGCCTGCGGTGGGCAGAGGCTGCTCGGCAGCAAGCTCGAGGTGATGCCGCAGCGACCGTAGCGGATGTCTGCGTACGCGCGACGGGAGGTCAAAATGCGTAATTGGGTCCGGCAAATTCACATGGTTGGTATTGGTGGCAGCGGCATGCGCGGTATCGCAGAGGTACTACTGAATCTGGGTTATGCGGTGTCCGGATCAGACTTGCGCCCCGGTAGTTCCACCTTGCGTCTCACCGATCTCGGGGCCAGAATCTTCAGTGGTCACGAAGCGGCTAATGTTCGGGGTGCTGACGTCGTGGTCATTTCCTCCGCCATCCCCGACAGCAATCCCGAAGTGCAAGCAGCACGGGAGCTGCGCATTCCGGTAATTCGTCGTGCTGAAATGCTCGCGGAACTCATGCGTTTCAAGCAAGGCATTGCCATTGCCGGAACGCATGGTAAAACCACCACTACCAGCCTCGTGGCGAGCATTCTCGCTGCCGCAGATCTTGATCCCACTTTTGTTATCGGCGGTCGACTCAAAAGTGCAGGCACGCATGCCGCTCTCGGTAGCGGTGAGTATCTGGTCGCTGAGGCCGATGAATCAGACGCTTCTTTCCTATATCTCGCACCGGTCATGGCGGTAGTCACCAATATTGATGCCGACCACATGGAAACTTACGGCGATAGTCTCGATAACTTGCGGGGCGCTTTTCTGCAATTTCTCCAGCGGTTGCCCTTTTACGGACTGGCGGTACTGTGTACGGACGAACCCATGGTCGCGGGTCTTATTCCTGAATTACGTACGCCGGTACTGCGTTATGGCTTCGGCGACGATGTCGATCTTCAGGCTCGGGATGTCCGCGTTCACGGTATCGGCAGCCGTTTTGCCGTCTGGCGCCGCGTGGATAATGACTATGTGCATTGGCTCGATGTCCAACTGGGTATACCTGGCCATCACAACGTACTTAACGCCCTTGCCGCTATTGGTATTGCCAGCAAGGTGGGGGTGCAAGAAACAACAATCACATCGGCCCTCGCAGAGTTTCGCGGGGTGGGACGACGCTTTGAGCAGGTCGGTGAATTTGCTGGCATCACCATCATTGACGATTACGGCCATCATCCTCGCGAACTCAGTGCCACCATCGCTGCGGCCCGTGCAGTCTGGCCGGAGCGGCCCTTGGTCGTCGCTTTTCAGCCGCACCGCTTTAGTCGTACCCAAGCCCTGTTTGCTGACTTCGTCTGCAGTCTGGCGGCAGCGGATCAAGTCATTCTGACCGACATTTACAGCGCCGGTGAGCAAGCACTGCCGGGGGTGAGCAGTCAGGCGCTGGGCGAAGCCATGCGTGCCCAAGGTATCACCGTTCATTACCTCCCTGATCTGCTCAGCGCCGCTGCCCAAATTCGTGATTTGCTTCCACCCAAGGCGGTATTGCTGACCATGGGCGCTGGCAGCATTGCCCATCTCGCCGCGCAGTGGCCACAAATTTTCGAGGAGGGGTCCGCATGATGCCCATCATCGGTGGCCGATTACGCCTTGGCGAATCCATGCAACGCCATACCAGTTGGCGGGTAGGCGGTCCGGCCGACCGCTTCTATCTCCCCGGCACTTTGGAAGACCTCCAACAATTTTTGCGCCGCTTCGCCATCCCACCAATCACCTGGCTTGGCCTCGGTAGTAACGTGTTGGTTCGTGATGGCGGTCTGCGTGGCACTACTATTTGCCTAGCTAACACACTGGATCAAATCACTTTGGATGAAAGCGGATGCATTCATGCCGGAGCGGGCGCGGGTGCCGTCAAAATCGCCCATTTCGCCGCCAAGGCAGGATTAACCGGTGCCGAATTTTTGGCGGGTATTCCCGGTACGCTGGGAGGCTGCCTCAGCATGAACGGCGGTGCGCATGGGGGCGATACCTGGAGCTTGGTGGATTGGGTAGAGGTCCTACAACCGAATGGCCGTATACAACGACTTAAGCCCGAGGATTTCACCATCGCTTATCGAGAGGTTCAGGGTCAGGGTGACGCTTGCTTCATTGCCGCCGGCCTGCGTCTTCGACAGAGCGATCCGGCTATAGTCATGAAGCAACTACGTGACGGGCAGGAAAAACGCGCGGCCACCCAACCCCTCGAATGGCCCAGTTGCGGATCTGTTTTTCGCAACCCTCCGGGTGATTACGCAGCGCGCCTCATTGAAGCCAGCGGACTAAAAGGCTTGGCTTATGGGGATGCCGAAGTGAGCCAGCAGCATGCCAATTTTATTATCAATCGGGGAAAAGCGTGCGCGGCCGATATCGAAGCCCTCGTAGAGCATATTCAAATGACCATACAGCAACGCTTCGACATTCCGTTGCGGCCAGAAATGCGTATTATCGGGGAGGTGGCTGATGTCTAAAGCCCTGCGCGTTGGTGTGCTCTGCGGTGGCCCCTCCGGCGAAAGAGCCGTATCGCTGCTGAGCGGGCAAGCCGTATTGCAGGCCCTGCAATCCAAAGGGCTGGACGCCGTTGCCATTGACATTGAGCCCGCTTGCCTCCAACAGCAACTACAGGATCATAATATTCAGATCGCTTTCAACGTCTGCCATGGTGCAGTCGGCGAAGATGGCCTGTTACAGGCCATTCTGGAAACCCTCCAAATACCCTACACCGGCAGCGGCGTGCTCAGTACCGCTTTGGCCATGGATAAATGGCGTTGCAAGCAAATCTGGAAAGCCGCCCAATTACCCGTTACTCATGGAATATTGATCCGACGCGAAGAGCCGTTGCCCGACTTGGATACGCGCTTTGGATGGCCGCTCTATATCAAACCCAATCATGGGGGTTCCAGCCTCGGCGTTAGTAAAGTCAACGCGCCCCAAGAGCTTGACGCCGCTCTGGAACAGGCTTTCGCCATAGAAAACGAAGTGCTCTGTGAAGCCGCCGTCATCGGCCATGAAGCCACCGTCGGCATTCTCAATGGTGCCGCGCTGCCGCCCATTGTCATCGAAACCAGCCACGCATTTTATGATTACGACGCCAAATATCTGGCGGATGATACCCGTTATTTATTGCCTTCTGGCCTCGGCGAAAGCCTTGATCGTCAATTGCAGAATCTGGCACTCCAAGCTTTTTCCGAACTCGGTGGCCGTGACTGGGGACGTGTCGATTTCATGGTCAGCCAAGAGGGCGCCATCCATTTGCTAGAGGTCAATAGTGTCCCCGGCATGACCAGTCACAGCCTCGTACCCATGGCCGCCCAAGCAATAGGTATGAACTTCCCAGAATTATGTCAATGTATACTGCGCACCGCGCAGAGGAGAGTGAATCATGGTTAGCGTCATGCGCGATTACCGTCATGAACCACAACCACAACGGCCGGCCGCCACTATCCGGGAGCCGGCCAGACCCACTCCGGCCAAAAAACCGGCCAAGGTCCACCAGCCTCTACCCTGGAAACTGTATGGACGGATGTTCGTCGGAGGATTGGCATTCAGTATGATAGCCTTGGGCGGTTGGGCTGGCTGGAACTGGATTCGCGAACCCGCACTCATGCCCATTAACACTCTGACGATTAAGGGTACCTCTAGCAGTATTCCCTTGGCGGAAGTTAACACGGCTCTTAAGCCTTACATTGGCCAAGGATTTTTGTGGATCAATCCAGATCAAGTACGCAAGACTCTGGACGCACTCCCTTGGGTCGCCGATACCGAAGTTCGGCGGGTATGGCCTGACCGCCTACAGATCAGTATCAAACCGTATGTACCTGTAGCACGCTGGTTAAATGGCACCGGACAAATGGTCAATGCCCAAGGACAAGTTTTCAGCGTACCCGCTGCGCAAGTACCATCCGGCCTCCCAAACTTGGAAGGCCCCGCCAGCGACGGCAGCAAATTGCTCAAACAGCTTGCTACGTTCAACCAAATTGTCGCTCCGCTCGGTCTCAAAGTGACGGACCTCCAAGAAGACCGACGGGGAGGATGGCGTTGTATTCTCAGTAATCAGGTCCGCCTGCTTTTAGGCAGTGAAGATTTTATTCCCGCATTAAAGCGCTGGGTAGCTATAGCCCCCCAAGTCAAAGAATACCTCGTACCAGGAGCCACTATGGACCTGCGCTACACGAATGGTTTTGCGGTCGCCATGCCCTCAGCGACCACCATCAACAGTCAGTAACGGATTCGTAATCCGAAGGAGCGAAAAGCAATGAAACGTGGACACCAAGAACTCATCGTCGGCTTAGACATCGGTACTTCCAAAGTTGCCTGTATCGTCGCCCAGGCAAAGGGAGGCCGTGAAGCAGAAATCATCGGCGTCGGTCAGCACCCTTCCCGGGGGCTGAAAAAAGGCGTGGTGGTGGATATTGAATCCACTGTCCAAGCCATCACGCGCGCCGTACAAGAAGCGGAACTCATGGCCGGCGTACAGATTCACGGCGCCGTCGTCGGTATTGCCGGTGGTCATATCCGTGGTTATAACAGCCACGGCATTGTCGCCATCAAAAACAAAGAAGTGAGCAATGAAGACGTCGGCCGGGTCATGGACGCCGCCCGCGCCATCGTCATCCCCCAGGATCAGAATGTTATTCATATCTTACCGCAGGAATTCATGATCGATAGCCAGGAAGGCGTCCGCGAGCCCGTCGGCATGTCGGGTGTTCGCCTAGAGGCTCGGGTGCATATTGTTACCGGTGCGGTGAGCGCCGCCCAAAATATTGCCAAGTGCGTAGAACGCTGTGGATTGCAGGTTCAAGATCTCGTTTTGGAGCAACTAGCCTCTGCCGATGCGGTTCTGACCTCTGACGAAAAAGAACTGGGTGTCTGCCTGGTAGATATTGGTGGTGGTACCACGGACATTGCCATTTTCCGCGATGGTGCCGTTCGCCACACGGCAGTGATTCCCATTGCTGGCGATCAAGTGACCAATGATATTGCCCTGGGCCTCCGGACACCGCCTGTCGAAGCAGAGCAAATCAAGAAGCTTTATGGCTGCGCCCTCGGGGACCTCATCGAGCAGGATGACGAAATTTCGGTGCCCAGCGTCGGAACGCGCCCACCTCGCACTATTTCACGGCGCATTCTGGGTGATATCATCGAACCTCGTATCAAAGAACTATTTGAGTTGATTCAGGCCGAATTGCGCCGCACCGGTTATGAAGACATGGTCGCAGCCGGAGTCGTTGTCACCGGTGGCTCCAGCCGCCTTGAAGGGATTGCCGAGCTGGCTGAAGAAATACTGCACCTGCCCGTCCGCGTGGGTGAGCCCATGCATCTGCCGGGCATGGAAAATGTGGTGCGGGTACCGGGCCACGCCACCGGTGTGGGTCTGGTCATGTACGGGCTGCACAATCAGTCTGCCGGGCAGGCCGAACCGGCTGCAATAGCCCAGCCCAAAGCCGCTGCTTACGATGACCATAGCCAAAATCGGTCGGGCATGGACACCAGCTTTGGCGGCGTTTTCCGCAAAATGCGTAACTGGGTACAAACCAGCTTCGGTTGAGCAACGCATCCATCAAGCCCATTTAAGAAATGATCAGGAGAAATATCATGTTTGAACTTAACGAATGCGAACAAGACGGCGCCGTCATCAAAGTGATCGGGGTCGGTGGTGGTGGTGGTAACGCCATCAACAACATGTGTGGCGCCGGTTTGGAAGGTGTCGAGTTTATCACGGCCAACACCGATGCCCAGGCGCTGCGCCACTCTCAGGCCAGCCACACCATTCAGCTCGGCGCACAAATTACCCGTGGCCTAGGTGCAGGTGCCGACCCGGAAGTCGGTCGTAAAGCCGCAGAAGAAGGGCGCGATGAAATCCGCGCGGCGCTGGAAAAAGCCGACATGGTTTTCATCACCACAGGTATGGGTGGTGGTACGGGAACCGGCGCCGCCCCCGTGGTAGCCGCTATTGCCCGGGACATGGGCATTCTCACCGTCGGTGTCGTCACCAAACCCTTTAACTTCGAAGGCAAAAAACGTCAACAACATGCGCTCGCCGGCATTGACGAGCTTTCCCAGCATGTTGATTCTCTGGTCATCATCCCCAATGAAAAGCTGCTCGCCGTTCTCGGCAAAAATATCAGCCTCAAAGATGCTTATCAGGCGGCCGACAACATTCTTTTGGGCGCCGTGCAGGGGATTTCTGAACTCGTGACCCGTCCTGGACTGATGAATCTGGATTTTGCCGATGTGCGTACCGTCATGTCAGGTATGGGCTTGGCCATGATGGGCGCGGCCAGCGGCAAGGGCGAAAATCGTGCTCGCGACGCTGCTACCCGTGCTGCTTCCAGTCCTCTTCTAGACGATATCAATCTGTCCGGCGCACGCGGCATTCTGGTCAATATAACCGCTGGCATGGATCTAACTTTGGGTGAATTCGAGGAAGTTGGCGAACTCATTCGTGGTTATGCGGCCGACGATGCCAATGTTAAGGTGGGCACTGTGCTGGATCCCGATCTGGATGGTGAACTCCGGGTTACCGTTGTCGCGACGGGCTTGCAGCGGGAGCCTGTGCGTCTGGCCGTCGAAAACATCCGGGGTCAGCGGGTAGTAAACGCGGACAACTTTCCACGTACCCCCAACGACTGGCGCAACCTAGATAAGCCAACGGGCGCCCGCCAAGCAGAACATCAGCCTGCCACCATGGCACCTACCCCAAACAGAGCGAGCGGCGTTCAGGATTATTCAAATCTGGACATTCCTGCCTTTCTGCGCCGTCAGGCAGACTGAAATGGGGAACCGGGTCAGCGCAACAAAGGCGCCTGACCCGGGCGGCAACGCTTTTGACTCGGTCGTGGCGCCTTTGCTGCGGCCGTTCTTACGAGTTCATCTTCATCGCCCAACAGTTGTTCGCGCTGCGCTTGTGTCAATAAAGGATTACGCGCAATGGCATAGCGCACATTAGGATCTCGATCCACACAGAAACGGCTCACCTGCTGTGCCGTGAGGGCGGGGCGCTTAGCAATGCACAGTCGAATCAAATAGTCTCCATCTTCCGCCAGTACGGCAACTTCCTCCGCTCGCAAATCAGCACGCCGGGCAAAATAACAGCGGGTCTGCACCCACTGTTCTACCAATAGCCATGGTCGGTAAGATTCTGGCAACTCTGGACTCAGCGCCCATCTTAGACGTTCGTCCAGACTCATTTTACGCCACTCGACACCCGTCATGAGTCTCCTCGCAAAACCTGTAGATTCCAAAATCGTGGCACTATAACGCAAGAAAGGTGGGCGGAGCATCTTGCTCTACCCACCCTCGGTTCGTTAGAAAAAGATTTAGGACGGGCTAAAACACCCTGGCAACTTGTTGTTTTATTGCGGCGTGCAATTATAACCCGGAGGACAACTCGGCGGTGGTGCGCTAGGCGTACAATTGTAGCCCGCCGGACAGTTCTGGGCCGATTGATTATTGCGTTTGGATACCGCATATCCGGCCAGACCACCCAGACCAGCACCAATCGCCGCCCCCGCCAAGGGACTGCCAGACTGGTTGCCAACCACCGCGCCCGCTACGGCTCCCAATGCGGCGCCTGCCGCCGTGTCCGTCGTCGTCGCGCTATTGCCCAGAGGAGAAGCACCTAAGCCGCTATATCCCCCATAAGAACTCCCATAGGGACTATTCGCACAACCCCCCAACATAATGACTGCTGCCACGACAAACCCTATTTTTTTCATCATCCATACTCCTTGTCGAATGTTTTCGTATATCGAACGGCGCTACCAACAAGCAAATATCAGGCCGCTGCCTAGAGGCGGGAATTGCGGCCTCTTTATCACGAAAGCATCGCTTATTCGTAGCATCTGGTCGTCACCAAAACACAGACGCTTAATACAACAAGCAGTTAGTTGTCGCCAAATGGCTACAGGCATTTCAACTAGCCGCCAAATGCCCCGTCGAATCACGATCTGCGCTGCTCATCGCTTTACGATACCGGCTCAAATCCTTGGCGCTCTGAATAGGTGTTTCCAGTAATGCGGAGAGATTACGAAGGATACCGTTGACTACCTTTCCCTCCCAAATCGCATCAAAATGGATTTGCGTATCCAGCCATTGCTCCAACCATCCCGGGTCCGGCAGATGACTCTGTACACTGTCTTCGGGATACATGGCTTTGTTCACATGGAGGTTAGTAGGGTGCAAGGCCTTGGCCGTTTTGGTGTTCGCCATCAATACCCCGATCTTGGCAAAGGCCAGACGCGCGGTATCCCCCAAGCGCTCAATAGCTCGCCGCATGTATTTGAGATAAATACCTGCATGGCGGGCCTCATCCTTGGAAAGCACTTCATAAATCGAACGAATCACCGGTTCACTGTGCCACTGTGCGGCACACTTATACCAATGGGTCAGTCGAATTTCGCCACAAAAATGCAGCATCAAGGTTTCCATGGCCGGCGCAGGATCAAACTCAAAGCGCACATTGTGCAATTCTTCTTCTGTTGGCAGATATTCCGGTGCGAAACGACGCAAATATTCCATCAGCACCAACGCATGCTTTTGTTCTTCGTAAAACCAGATGGACATGAATGCTGAAAAATCCGAGTCATTGCGATTATCACGCAAGAACATTTCGGTGGCCGGGAGTGCCGACCACTCGGTAACCGCATTCATTTTGATCGTCCGTAACTGTTCATCACTCACCAGACTCCGATCAAATTGCTCCCAAGGGATATCGGTCGCCATATTCCACCGTGCGGCCTCCAAAGATTTAAACAATTCAGGGTATAACATGGCAAAGCCACCTCTCTCCGACCATTCATAATATATAGGGCTCCAGACTGCCGCCCCTGCAATGTCACCGTACTACCGAGTAAGGCGACACATTTTGCATACCTATCTGCATACTACGCCAAATCTACACGAGGAGCGATGCCCGCATCACCGCCAATCTCCCCCCTTGCGGCAAGTTGGCCTAGATTTATGCGGGCATTTGCGGCAGACTTTAGCTTATTCTTGAAGTTACGCGGAACCTCATGGCTGCATCTTTTCCTCATGTCCTAGTACTACATGGCCCGAATCTGAATCTGCTCGGCACACGTGAGCCTAGTCACTATGGGCAGGTACCGCTGAATGAGATCGACAATCAACTTCTCCAGACCGCATCTTCTTGGGGCTGGGTATTGCGCAGCTTACAAAGCAATGCCGAACATGTACTGATTGATGCGGTGCAAGAAGCCAGTAATCAGGGTGTTACTGACATTATTCTCAATCCAGCGGCCTTTACGCATACCAGCGTTGCGTTGCGTGACGCGCTGAGTGCAGTCCGAATTCCCTTCATTGAAGTACATCTGTCCAACATTCATGCTCGGGAACCCTTCCGTCATCACTCCTATTTTTCGGATGTCGCCCAAGGAGTCATCGCCGGGTTGGGAGCGGACGGATATTTCTTGGCGCTGGATGCAATCTACCGGCGTTTTGCACGTCTCGACCCCGTCAACCATTAAGGAAAAGTATGGATATCCAATTCATTCGCCGCCTCGCCGACCTGCTTGAAAAAAGCGCCATTGATGAAATCGAGGTTGTTGAAGGCGAAAGCAAAGTCCGGATTACTCGCCATAGCGCAGCACCTGCACTTCAAAATCAGGGTGTTACTTACGCGCCGCCCGTAGCGATTCCGTCAACAGCCGCTGCAATAATACCAACACCCGCTGCGCCAACGGCGACGCCTGAATCCGCCTCTCCCCAAGGCTACATGATCAAATCTCCCATGGTCGGCACTTTTTATCGTGCATCCTCTCCGGAAGCCGTGCCTTTCGCCGAGGAGGGCAGCATTGTCAAGGCCGGGCAAACCCTTTGTATTATCGAGGCCATGAAACTGCTCAACGAAATTGAAGCCGATGTCTCCGGAAAAATTCTCAAAGTACTGGCCAATAACGGACAGCCCGTTGAATATGGCGAACCCCTGTTTATTATCGCGCCTGAGGATTGACGATGTTTGAAAAAATCCTCATCGCTAACCGGGGCGAGATCGCTCTGCGTATTCAACGCGCTTGCCGCGAACTGGGTATCCGCACCGTCGCGGTACACTCCGAGCCGGACCGCGATCTCATGCACGTTAAACTTGCTGACGAATCCGTCTGCATCGGACCTGCTCCCAGTGACAAAAGCTACCTGAATATTCCTGCGGTAATTGCTGCTGCCGAAGTGACCGATGCCGAAGCTATCCATCCCGGCTACGGTTTTCTATCGGAGAATGCAGATTTCGCGGAAAGAGTCGACAACAGCGGCTTCGCCTTTATTGGTCCCCGCGCAGAAACCATCCGCCTTATGGGCGACAAAATTGCCGCCAAAACTGCTATGAAAAAGGCTGGGGTACCCTGCGTACCGGGCTCAGATGGCCCCCTACCCGATGACCATGAGGCGCTTAAAACTCTTGCCAAAGAAATCGGCTATCCGGTCATTCTCAAAGCAGCTGGCGGCGGCGGCGGGCGTGGTATGCGTGTGGTACATACGGAAGCACACCTAATCAATGCGGCCAGCTTGACTCGCGCCGAGGCTGGAAAAGCCTTTGGTAATCCAACGTTATATATGGAAAAATTTCTGGAAACACCGCGTCATATTGAATTCCAGATTCTCTGCGATGCCCACGGCCATTGTGTGCATCTCGGTGAGCGGGACTGTTCCGTACAGCGCCGTCACCAGAAAGTCATTGAAGAAGCTCCGGCCCCTGGCATCACCGCCACCCAACGGGCGGAGATTGGTGCGGCGGCAGTCAAAGCTTGCGAAGATATGGGCTATCGGGGCGCAGGAACCATTGAATTTCTCTACGATCCATCCAGCAAGACTTTCTATTTTATCGAAATGAATACGCGTATCCAGGTGGAGCATCCGATTACCGAGCTCATTACCGGTGTAGACATTGTCAAAGCGCAAATCAAAATCGCCGCAGGACTTCCATTAGATCTTAAACAGGAGGATGTGCGGCTTCAGGGACACGCCATTGAGTGTCGCATCAACGCTGAAGACCCTGAGCGTTTTATGCCCTCTCCTGGGCAGATTACCGCCTGGCATCCTCCAGGTGGCCCCGGCATTCGGGTTGACAGTCACATATATGCAGGATACCGGGTACCGCCTTACTACGACTCCATGATCGGGAAAATCATCGCTTTTGGTGCCAACCGTGAAGAAGCCAATATACGGATGCGTAGCGCGCTTCGTGAAACCAGTATTGAGGGCATCCAAACTAATATTGCCCTGCATCGACGCATTCTTGAGGAAGCACAATACGCAGCTGGCGCTGTGAATATCCACTATCTGGAGGCACTGCTCGCACCATGAAGGCGCTCTGGTGGCAGATTGATATGCAGGTTCCCGTCGCCCATGCGGAGCGTGTGGAATTGCAGTTGCTGGATGCCGGAGCCGATGCGGTGACCTTTCTCGAACTCGATGAAAAAGATCCTATTTTTATCAATGGGCAACTATGGCAAAACAGTCAATGTCAGGCCCTGTTCACGGCGACTGCACACAATGAGGCGAGCATCCAACGGCTCGTACAAAGTGCGGGCTGGGACGCTTTTGGCGCGACCATCAGCCCATTGAAAGAGCAAGATTGGGTCGCCAGCACACAGGCCGCTTTCCCTGCGCGACAGTTTGGTCGTCTATGGGTTGTTCCCAGTTGGGATCAAGCACCTCAGAACGCACCTTACTTACTTCACCTCGACCCTGGCCAAGCTTTTGGCACCGGCGCACATCCTACCACCGCATTATGTTTACGTTTTTTGGATAAACATATCCAAGGTGAGGAGTGCATCATAGATTATGGCTGCGGATCGGGCATTCTCGCTATCGCTGCTTTGCTTCTCGGAGCGAGCACGGCTTTTGGCGTCGATACCGATCCTCTCGCATTGCGCGTTGCCACCAACAATGCAAAACAGAATCAGGTTGCGCATAAGCTGCAGCTTTCTCTTCCTCACAAAAGCCAAATACCGTCTGCGGACATCTTGGTGGCGAATATTCTGGCTGCACCCTTGCTGAATTTGGCACCTACGCTCGCAGCGCTAGTCAAACCAGGCGGTTGGATCGCCCTTTCCGGCATCTTACACCGCCAAGAAGCGGAGATTTTTGCCGCCTACGCTCCCTATTTTGATATTGCCGCCCCCCAACACGAAGAAGACTGGTCACTCCTTGTGGGCCAGCGCAAACCGGAGACTGAACCATGGAAATAAGCTGCCCCCGCTGCGAATCAGCTTTTAGTGCGGACATCAAATCCCTGCGTCAGCATCACTTCCAAGTAAAATGTAGTGTTTGTCAGCAGGTATTTCATGTGGATCTAGCCGCAGAAACAGAAACCGCTGGGAAACATCTTGGGCATCGCTTTAGTCGTTACCTTCTAATTACTATCATTACTCTTTTACTTTTAGCACTTATTGGGCAAATTGTCTTGTCCACTGGGGTTTATAGTTACGCGGCCAACAGCGCTCCCGTTCGTCAGGCAATGATTCGTGGCGCAACCGCACTCGGCACCACCATTCCTTGGCCGGGCCCTAACAAAGCGATTCAGATTATCGATAGTCAGGTCACACCCGTCGGAGATCATCTTGCCATGATCACAGGACAAATAGAGAACCTAGCCGGACATGTGCAGGCCTACCCGGTCATTGAGGTGACGCTTAGTAACGTCTACGGAGCTCCGATTACTCACCTCCACTTTAATCCCAGTCAATATTTGGGCCCGCACCACAAGACCATTGATGGATTTCTTGCGCACAGCCCCATCCATTTCACACTCCATAGTCCGCAATTGGCTGCCGCAGCAGGCTATCAGGTCACCCTGCTGAGTAGACCTTAGAGGAGCGCAATTATGGAACCTTCGACGATGTCCCTCAGTGATTGCGTGACGATGGTCTTGGATCGTTATTTTAATGATCTATGCGGCGAAGAACCCAGTAATCTGCATAACCTGATTATTGCGGAAGTGGAGCGCGCACTACTCGCCCACACCCTACAACATTGTGAAGGACAACGCGGAGTGGCCGCACAGTGGCTGGGCATAAACCGCAACACGCTGCGCAAAAAATTACAGCACTACGGATTGGATATCTGAATCAATTGAGGACCAACAGGTGCAGACTCTTCCGCAGATGCCCCTTGGGTATGATCTAAATAACGCTGATAGTAAGCGAGCACACGCGGCACATACGCCTGAGTCTCTGCAAAGGGCGGAATATGGTATCCCGCCTGGATGACGGCATTAGAGCCCGCATTATAAGCAGCAATCGCGAGCCTCATATCACCGCTGAATTTACGCAGCAGATAGGCCAGATAGGCCGTTCCACCATTGATGTTCTCCGTTGGACTAAAAGAATTTGCAACACCAAAACGCGCTGCCGTGGCAGGAATCAACTGCATCAATCCAATGGCACCCTTAGGTGAAACGGCTCCCGCATTATAGCCGGACTCCGCAGTAATCACCGCGTTCACCAACGCCGGACTGACACCATAACGACTAGCAGCGGACTGGATAATCGGCTGGTACTGCTGTCTAGCCACCCCGTTGTAATCAGCACGAGCCACTGCCACTGGCATTTTTGGGGTACGCATCACCATGTGATAGTGAGTATTACCGGCTGGCACGTTGGTGAGGTGCACTACACCGTGACTATCGGTGTACGCATAAATATTGGCTTCTGCCACCCCCCCCCAACACAGTAATACGAAACCGAGCGCGGCAATCCGACTCACTTCACCACTCGCAGTGATGGGCGGTCCATTTTGATGGCTTTATCACTGATATCTGCTTCGCTGTCCATTGGCCCCGACGGCGGCGAATCAGGCATTTCAGGCTCAGCAAAGCCCATGCCCTCTTGAGTTTCTGCCGCATAAATAGCCACCACTGCGGCCATAGGCACATCTATCGTGCGCGCCACCCCACCAAAGCGAGCGTTAAAGGTAATCCAACCATCAGCCATACTCAGGTTATGACAGGCACGCGGCGATATATCCAGAATCATCCGCCCATCCTTTTCATAACCACTTGGCACCGACACCCCAGGATAAGCAACGATCACCAGAATATAGGGGGTGTGATTCTGGTCAACACACCACTGATAAATCCCATTCAGTAAATAGGGCTTGGCAGTTTCAGGTAGCACGATACGTTCTCCATCTAGGAATCAGCAGGATTCTACAAGAGATACTGATTAAATAGTAAGAATGCTTTTAGACGAATTCGCAGAATAATCAATATGTCTCAGGTCAGCGCCTCAACCGCTTGCTTACATAGGTGATACAGGCTAGCACAATCTCCACTTATTCGGCACCAGCAGCATCGCCACCCCAATAATCCTAGGTTACTGATGAATGGCGTTACATATTGTTTATAAAATGTTTTTATAAATATTTATGGAGCAGGTGCCAGAAAATTAGCATTTTCTTTAAAAACTCCTTGCCTCTATCACCGTAATCTCTAAAATGTAAACCATAATATGCGCTTTTATGATCGACCCATTGGGGTCTTATACCTACGTTCGGAGGAACTCATGTCGTTAGCATTACGTCAATCGCTTCGCGTTGTGACCATCAGCCTTGCCGCTATGGGCGCTATTGCGCTTTCCGGTTGCGCAGCTACTCAAGTAGCTTTGCAGCATAAAGATCTTAATGTCCAGACCAAAATGTCCAACACGATATTTCTGAATCCGGTCCCACCTTCAGAACAAACCGTCTACGTGCAGTTCAAAAATACTTCTGATAAAACCTTAGATGTTGCCGCTCTCGAACAAGAAATTGACGCTAACCTCACTAATCAAGGCTACCGCATCGTCCCTTATAATCAGGCGCACTACATGCTGCAAATTAATGTACTATCGGTGGGTAAAATGTCGGAAGCTGCCGCCAAGCAATCTTTAATGGGCGGTTATGGTGGTTCCGTACTGGGTGCCGCATCCGGCGCTTTAATTGGGCAAAGCGGTGTAGCCGCTGGTGCCGGCGCTCTCATCGGAGGCGCTATCAGCATGGTAGCCGACTCGCTGGTCAAAGATATCACCTATGCCATGATCACCGACGTTCAGGTAGCTGAGCGTAGCAAGGCAGCAGTCAGTCAACAGACCAACTCCAATTTACAGCAGGGCACCAGTACGACCACCAGCCAGCAAATCAGCGGGACGGGACACTGGATTTACTATCGTACCCGTATTGTTTCTACGGCCAACAAAGTCAATCTGGACTTCAAGGACGCTGTACCGCCGTTACAGGGACAATTGGTCCATAGTTTGTCAGGTATCCTCTAAGAACTTTTGGCAAGCTGAGCAAGTGCTCTTGTAAAGAGCACTTGCTCAAAAAAGGCGGCGACTGTAAATGCAGTCGCCGCCTTTATATTGCCCATGAATAGCATCGCACTAAGGCTATTTCTGATGATAGGCCACCACACGCTCTACTTCATTTTTTGCACCCAATATAACGGGCACCCGCTCATGTAAGCCCTGGGGAACAATATCCAGAATCCGGGTGGTTCCAGTACTAGCAGCCCCCCCCGCCTGTTCAATCAGGAAAGACATGGGATTCGCTTCGTATAAAAGACGCAATTTTCCTGGCTTTTTAGGATCACGCCGATCAAATGGGTAAAGAAAAATCCCACCGCGACAAAGAATACGATGCACGTCAGCCACCATGGAACCCACCCAGCGCATATTGAAATTACGCTCCCGAGGTCCTTCCGCGCCCCGATTCAGCTCATCAATATAGCGCTGCACGGGTTGCTGCCAGTGCCGATAATTACTCATATTAATGGCATACTCGCTCGTATCTTCAGCAACACGCATCTGTTCATGGGTCAATATATATTCACCGATAGAAGGGTCCAGCGTGAAGCCATTCACACCATAACCGGTGCTGTAAACCAGCATATTACTTGAACCATAAAGTGCATAACCGGCACAAACCTGTTCTACGCCAGGCTGCAAAAAATCCTTCAGCGTCGCATCACGACCAGCAACGGGCGCCTTCAGAATACTGAAAATCGTGCCCACACTGATGCCCACATCGGTGTTACTGGACCCATCAAGAGGATCAAAAAGCAGTAGATATTTGCCTCTGGGCACATTTTGCGAAATCGGATAGGGGTCGTCCATTTCCTCGGAGGCCATACCGGCAAGATGTCCGGTCCAGTCCATGGATTTCAGAATGGCGTCATTGGAAATAATATCCAGTTTTTTTTGCACTTCGCCTTGGACATTATCCGTGCCTGCACTTCCCAGCGCTCCGACCAAAGCACCTCGATACACCTGTGCGCCGATAAATTTGCAAGAAACCGCCAGATCATTCAGTAGGGCCGCAAAATCACCGGTGGCCTCAGGATATCGTCGCGTTTCTTCAACGATGAATTGTGTCAGGGTAGTGCCGATATGCATGCGCCGATCCTTTTACGAAAAATAGTCGTGGAGTTACAGGGCACTCAGGCCCAATTGAAATGCTATGGTGGATTCTATCGCGCGGGCAGGGCTCTGGTCCAACCATTGCAGCCACTGAATATGGAAGCGATGGATGCCGCCGCTGATTTTCGGATAAAAATCGGACGATCCCGTAAAATCTAACCGAATCAAAGAAGGTGGCCGACGTGGATCCAATGGCGATCCATAACGACCTTCTGGAGCCTCTACCGCAGACCAAGCGCAAGAATCACGTAACAGCGCCAAAATCAGATCTACACTACTCTGCAATAGTTCAAGGCTTTGTTCCCAGCGTTCGAGTAGAGGCCGTACCCGGTCTGCGGGCTGCTGGTTCCAGAAGGCCAGCAACGGTAAATCACAATCTGCCAGACCACCAGCGACACCCATGCGACCACGCGCAAGCTGGATGATTTCCTGATGACGCAGTAATTCTCCAAAGGGTTCCCGGCGTTCTCGAAGACGCTTCAGATGCTGTTCGATACGAAACTGCCAGGCCTGCAAGGGACTCTCATCCACATCGGGACTCTCCGCCCACAATGCTAGGCTCTGACCCAGCCGCTCCAACTCGAGAATCAGATCAAGACGCAATTCCGGTCTACCGCAAAAATCCAGAAGCTCATTGTAGGGACGCAAGGCATGCCGTAAATTTCCTTCATGCTGCAACTGTGAAAACACACTTTCGAGGCGCAGCAGCATCCGGGCTCGCTCGTGGAGTGGATGTTCATAAACGGCCATGCCAGTCCTTTCTATATATCATGCTCTACCTCTGACGCAGCCTGCGCTTCGCCACGATTGTAATGCACCATTTGTGAGCGTCACCCGTCAGAGTGCCACAAGCCATTTTTCTAGGCAAATCCACGACTTTTTTTCAACGCATCGGCATAAGCGATAATGGCATGCCGCAAAGTATCGAGACTACCATCATTAGCGATTACCCGATCAGCGGCTGCATTTCGCTGATCACGACCACATTGCGCAGCTAGTACTGCGGAAATCTGTGCATCGCTCCAACCCGATCGCGCCCGCAAGCGTTGAACTTGAACAGACTGTGGGCAATCAATGACTAACACCGTATCTATGAGCGACAGGTAATCATTCTCGATCAGTAGCGGCACCACCCAAACAATGATCGCCTCAGGATCATTTATCTCGAGGCGCTTACTGCGCGTAATGAACGTCTGCCGGATCTGAGGATGCAAGAGCGCTTCCAGCCATTTTTTCGCTGCCGAATCGCTAAACACCAAAGCCCGCATTCCCGCGCGATCAAGAGTTCCATCATTCAACAGGTATTGTGAACCAAATTGGGTGACGATAGCCTGCAAAGCGGGGTGTCCAGGCAGCACCAGCTCACGAGCAACTTCATCGGCGTCAATAATATGCGCACCGAACTCTCTGAGCATTTCCGCCACGGTACTTTTGCCACAAGCAACGCCGCCGGTAAGTCCCACACGTACGCTCATTCATGATCCCAAAAAATGTAAATAGCCACCGATAATGGCTTTCGGCCATAACAGCATCAGCCAGCCTCCTAAAGCCAGATAGGGACCGAATGGGATAGCGTAGTCGCGCCCCTTGCCACTCAAGAGCATAGCGATAGCAACCACTCCGCCGCTGATCGCGGCAATGAAGAGGGTCAAAAAAACCGCCTGCCAACCGAGCCACGCCCCAATCATCCCCAACAATTTGAGATCACCACCGCCCATTCCATGCCTTCCGGTCATTTTCAGATAACCCGTAGCCAACAGCCACAGGCTTCCGTATCCCAAGACAATCCCGAGTAAAGCGTTGAGCGGCGATGTTAAAGCCACGCCAGATCCCAGCAGAGCTGAGGCATTGAGCAATAATCCCAATAGCATACCCGGTTTGGTAATTCGATCCGGGAGTAATTGGGTTTCGAGATCAATCAGCGCCAAGGCCAGCAGTGCCCAGGTAAAAATGAGCGCTGGCAATAGCGACCAGCGGAAACCCCATTGCCAGGCTACGACCAGACTGAATATCGCCGTCAACAATTCCAAGGCCGGATAACGCCAAGCAATGAAACCGCCACAATCGCGACAGCGGCCGCGAAGGATCAACCAACTCAATACCGGAATATTTTCCCAGAATCGCAAAATATGACCACACTGCGGGCAGTGTGATGCGGGATATATAATGGATTCGCGACGCGGCACCCGATGCACCACCACATTGAGAAAGCTACCGATGAGCAAACCCAACAGGGTGACAAGTGCGTATTCGATGCCCCCAAGTATCTCCATTATAATCCCTGTGTTGGTAGCAGGTGACGCAGCCGCAGTTCCAGAGATTGTCGACTGATTCCCAAAAAATGCGCCGCCTCAGCATGATTTCCCGACACCTCGTCAAGAATAGAGCGCAGCAAATCCGCTTCGACATCCCCCAAGGCTTTGGCGATAACTGTCTGCTTCTCCCTCAAATTTGAAGAGTTTTCTAACGCGGGCCATGAACGGTAACTCCCAGCCTCGAGAATATCTTTCTCGGGCAAGGCAATACTCCTTTCCAACAGATTTTCGAGCTCCCGGACATTTCCAGGAAAATGGTAGGCAGCGAGCCTTTCTATGGTTGCCTCTGGCAGTAACCTCAAATTATGAGTCCCATTACCTGAAATACGCTGAAGAATTGCTGCAACTAATTGCGGGATGTCTTCCAGTCGCTCGCGGAGCGGGGGCATGTTGAGCTGAACAACGTTGAGACGGTAGGACAAGTCCTGTCGAAACGTTCCGGCCTTCACCATTTCCGCAAGATCTCTGTGCGTCGCCGAAATAAAACGCACATCCACCGATATTTCCCGGTCGGCACCCAATGGACGAATAACTCGCTCTTGGATGGCACGCAGCAGTTTCACCTGCATCATTGTCGGCAAATCACCAATCTCATCCAAAAACAAAGTGCCACCATTAGCCGCCAGAAACAATCCCTCTCTATGCTGTATTGCTCCAGAGTAAGCACCTTTTTCGGCGCCAAAAAACTCGCTCTCCACGAGACCTTCGGGAATAGCGCCACAATTGATAGCAACAAAAGGTTTATCATGCCTAGGACCAGAATCATGTATCGCGCGGGCCGCCAGCTCTTTACCCGTACCTGTCTCCCCGGCAATGTGAACGGGTGCGTTACTAAGCGCCACCTTGCGAATATCCTCACGCAACTGCTGCATGACTAGGGAATCGCCGACCAACCTGAAGGTGCCGTCATGGCCCTCCGCATTTACCTGAGTCAAGTGAGTCGCCTGAGTCACCAGTCGACGCAGGCGCGCCAGCTCTATAGGCTTTGCCATATAATCAAAAGCACCGGCCTGCATGGCTTCGACTGCTCCATCTGCTGAAGAATATGCGGTTATCACCGCAATAGGGACCTGCGGATACAAGGTATGCACATGCCGCACCAAATCAACTCCCGACCCATCGGGCAAGCGCAGGTCACTTAACACCAAGGATGGAACACCAGTTGTCAAAGACGCATAAGCCTCAGCGAGAGAGTGTGCAGCCAGTATTTCCAAGCCCATACCCCGCAAAGTGATGCGTAATAGTTCGACAATATTGGGCTCATCGTCAATGACTAGGACCCAAGGCGACATTTTTTGCGTCATTACGCCTCGCCTTCCTTCGTATCCCAACAAGGCAAAACCAGACGGAATACGGCTCCGCCCTCGGGATGATTTTCACAATCGATACGACCTTCATTCATTCGCATCAACTCGCGCACCATGGGCAAACCCAGACCCGTCCCTTTTGAATTAGTCGTATAAAATGGTTCGAAGATACGCTCCATGGCCTCTGGTCGGATACCTGGGCCAAAGTCTCGCAATGTTATTCTAATATTTTCATTTTCCAGATGCTCAGCCGTCAGCTCTACTCGAATCTCCATATCGCCTGACCCGCCATACTGTATCGTATTATGAAGCAAATTCCAGAGCACCTGTCGAAGCTGACCTGGATCCGCATAGATCAGTAACTGATCAGGAATTTTTAGAATAAGTACGTGTAAATTGGCAAACTGTGGATCGGCTTGGAGCTGAAGAATCAATTTCGGTAACCAGCTCGACAACACGATGGGTTCCAAATGCGCCGGACTAGGACGAGCCATTTCCAGTACGGACTCTACAATCGCATTAATTCGCACTGTCTCACATTCTAGTATATCGAATAAATGTCGTGAACTGGCGTTCTCAATACTTTCATCCAGCAGATTAGCGGCATGCCGAATGACGCTGAGCGGATTACGGATTTCATGGGCTATATTCGCGGCAAGACGACCAAGAGCTGCGAGCTGCGCTTCTCTCTCACGAGTGCGTAAAACTGATGTATCACGGAGTAGAAGTATCCTAAAAGGGCTTCCCGGAAGCACAATTTTGCGCACCATAAGCGCTGGCTCGCCATCCCGAAGCGCAGGATCTCCTCCACCAAGCGCAACCGGTATTTCGCTATCATTCAAATGAGGCTTTAGTAGCATGGCTGCCAATCGCGGCTGAACCATGTCAATTGCCACCGGTACGTTGCCCCAGAATCGATAACCAGAAAGCGCCCGTGCGATGGGATTACTCAAAATAACCCGATTATACTTGTCCAGCACAAGAACACCTACGTCCATATGCTGCACGATTTCCTGATTCAGGATATTGAGATTATAAACCTCCTGATCACGCTGTAGAGCTAGGCGAACACCCCGATCCAAACTGCGTACCAGACTGTTCGATAATACCGCAACCGCAACCAGCGCCAAAATATAAATGAATAGCTGACCCAATTGCGGATGTATGGTGCTCATGCCGCCCTGTAAAGACGCTAATATCAGAAGGGACAACAATATCCAGACGAACAGAAAAGCACTTTTACCGCGCAACAAGCTGGCTGCTGAAACGAGCAATAAAAATGGCAAAATACTGAATGGGCCGCTAATACCTCCGCCATAATGCAGCAAGAGCAATACCAACAAGGTATCAACATTGACTTGTACCCACACATGCCAGCGCGGCTGGTTAGGCCACCGTATTACCAAAAGCAGAAGATAAAAAAGACTGATTCCTGCAGCGAGAAGCGTTACTGTACCTAACGGTTGCGCCGACGCCCACGAATTCAGAACGGTTTCGCTGACGGGTAACTGTACCAACACGGCAATCACCGCCGCGATCAGCAAACGATAAGCTGAAATGCCCCAAAGGCGACGCCATACTCCGTCTGAGTTAGCGCTCTGAGAGGCCATGAAAACGGCTTGCCATGAACAAAAGCATTATAAATTAGTTACCCTAAGCACTTCTTCTAAGCTGGTTACACCCTCTTTGATCCGTCGCAAGCCATTCTGACGCATCGTCAAAATGCCCTCAACTGCCGCCTGCCTGGAAAGATCTATAGAAGTGCCACCGCGCATAATGACTTCGCGCATCGCATCACTCACCGGCATTACCTGATATAACCCCATGCGACCTTTATAGCCCGTCTTATTGCATTCATCACAACCCATCGGACCCATGGGTCGCCAGCCCTGCAAGTCATCAGCAGCAAAACCCGCTTCAATAAGCACCTGATCCGGCAAACGAACTGCTTTCTTACAGTGTGTACATAGCTTTCGGGCAAGTCGTTGCGCCATCACCAGATGGACACCGCCCGCAATGTTGTAGGTGGGGATACCCATATTCTCAAGACGCGTGAGACTTTGCGGCGCATCGTTTGTATGCAATGTTGCGAGTACTAAATGTCCAGTCTGCGCAGCTTTAATTGCCGTCTCAGCGGTTTCGAGGTCACGCACTTCACCGACCATGATAATATCGGGATCTTGGCGCAAAAAAGAACGTAGAGCTGCGGCAAAATTCAAACCGATACGCTCATTAATATTTACTTGATTAATACCATAAACTGGAATTTCCACAGGATCTTCGGCCGTACTGATATTACAGTCACCCGTATTGAGAATATTCAATGCCGTATAGAGTGTGGTGGTTTTACCAGAGCCTGTGGGTCCGGTCACCAAAATCATGCCGTAAGGCCGATGGATGGCCTCTTCAAAAGCTTTTCGCTGCTCCGGCAAAAATCCCAGCTGTTCAATAGGTACCTTGGAACTGGCCGGATCCAGCAAGCGTAATACGATAGTTTCTCCGTAACTGGTGGGAAGAAAAGATACACGAAAATCAATCACGCGTGTGGGTGGTACACGTACGCGCAGACGCCCATCCTGAGGTAGTCGACGCTCTGAAATATCTAAGCGACAGAGGATTTTGAGCCGCGAGGTAACACCATCCCGTAATGCGAGCGGGGGATGTAAAACGTCTTGAAGTACGCCATCTAATCGATATCTTACCCGAAAATCTTTTTCATAAGGTTCCAGATGTATATCGGACACGCCTTTTTGAATAGCATCCAACAATAATTGTTGAACAAAACGTACTACAGGAGCATCTTCAACGTTAGTGTCACTTTGTTGGGAAAGATCAAATTCTTCTGGACCCTCCGCAGCGTCCGTATCCTTTGGCTTGTCGAGAAAAATCTCATCAATTCCGCCACCAGCGCTATTGGCAACATGCACTGCGCGCATGATCTTGTCTGCCTCAACAAGAACTGGATATACCTGTAATCCAGTATTAAATTTGACATCTTCAACAGCTTTGAAATCTGTGGGATCTGCCATGGCCAAATACAACGTATCACCGTGTTTTGACAAAGGGAGAACTAAATAACGGCTCATCAGATTTTTATCGATTTTTCGCAGCAATAAATCGTTGATCATTACCGCATCCAGATCAAGCATGGGCATATTATAGCGATGCGATAAATGGGCCATGAGCGCCGCAGCAGAAACTGCGCCTTTTTCTACCGCATAATATATTAAAGGTTTTTTTCCACGCGCAGGATCATTGGCGAGACTGACTAACTGCACTTCATTACCCAGCCCATTATTAATGAGCGCTCGCAATATCGGGGTTAAAGTGATTTGTTCCGGGTTTGCAGCCATTGGCGTAAAATGCCCTCAACAGTATTCGTTTGCGGTAAAACACCGGTCCATAATCTGAAACTCTCCGCACCTTGTTCTACCAACATACCTAATCCGTCAATTGCACCCAACCCCGATTCACGGGCTGCACGCAACAAGGGCGTTTCCAATGGGTTATAGACGATATCATAAACCTTGCCATGTCTAGGCATCCGCTCAAGATTTAATTCCGGATGATTTTCTCCGTGCAAGCCTCGGGCACTGGTATTAATCAATAGTGATATCTCTGGCAGGACCTCAGTGAGCGCTTCCGACGTCAACGGCAGTGTCTGCAGCGGAAACTCTGGAAAACTGACAACAAGATCCCGAGCCCGATCTATATTACGATTGGCTACGTAAATAGCGGGACAACCTGCGCTTCCCAGCGCATAAACGATGGCACGCGCCGCCCCTCCGGCACCAATCACCAAAGTTGGTGCCGTCCACCAGCGCGCATCAGTAGCACGCTCCAGTGCTCGCGCAAAACCCGTGGCATCGGTATTGTCACCCACAGCCCCGGCATCTGTGAAACTCACCGTATTCACCGCACCGATCGCCTGGGCGGCGGGAGAGAGGCTATGCATCAAAGACAGCACGGCCTCCTTATGAGGCACCGTTACATTGACCCCCTTTACCCCCAAAGCCGAGAAGCCCGCAAAAGCCTGGGCGAGCGCCATTTTTGGCACAGAAAAAGGAACATATACCATATCCAGATCCAACTCAGCCGCGAACAAGCGATGCATCCAAGGTGACAGGCTGTGAATCACCGGCTCCCCCAGAATTCCATAAACTGCTGTTTTTCCACTAGGATGCCAAGATTCAGGAATACGTGAGGTGGCGATGTCAGTCATGCTGGATGGGTTCCGTCAATAGCGAAGAGCGTTCTGCAAGATGGTGCAGTAACATGGGCCAGTTTTTACCTGGTAAAATACTACCCAATACTACGGGATGTTGGGCGCCGGTGACTCCTGCGTAGGGTAATACCCGTCCCCGTAAACATTGCCCCCCAAGCCAGGCAAAAGCTAAGGCCTCCAGAGCCTGACTAGGAATACCGCTGAGCAATCCGCCATGGTGCACTTTGATATCCGGCAAAATCTGCTGCAGAGCTTGCATCAATACTGGGTTTTCTGCACCACCCCCAAAAACCAGCAACTGCGAAGCGCCCGGCGTCCAGCTTTTGATCGCAGCAGCCACGGTTTGCGCAGTGAACCCTGTTAATGTCGCCACAAAGTCCGCAGCAGAGCCTGTCCAGGTACTCCACCATTCTTGCACCAATGGCTCTCCAAACAATTCTCTGCCCGTACTTTTAGGCGGTGGTTGTCGAAAAAAAGCCAGTCTCGACCATTCCTCCAGAGCCGCCTTGACTACAGCGCCTGTCGCCGCCAAGTGCCCGTCCTGATCGTAGGATTCTTGCCCCGCGCTGATCATCCGGATTGCCGCATCAATCAGTACATTGCCCGGTCCGCAATCAAAGGCCTGCAAAGGGCGCGCGTCATCTTGGCCCGGCAACCAGGTTAAATTAGCCATACCCCCTAGGTTGAGAATCAGGCGCGGCTGATCACCCTGGAAGCAATGTTGATGAAAAGGAGGGACGAGTGGCGCACCTTCCCCACCAGCTGCCACATCAGCACGGCGAAAATCGTGAACCACCGTGATTCCGGTGGCGATGAGTACATCGGCTGCAGAACCGATTTGCAGCGTAAAACCGGGAGTCGCGTGAGGCTGGTGGCGGATAGTCTGGCCGTGCAGAGCAATATAATCGACCGGCCCAAATTGGGCGATCGCCTCTTGCGCGAGTTGCGCATAACAAACGCCGAGATCACGGTCCAACTGCGCCATACGTTCCACACTCAGGGGGCCGTTGGCAGCCAACACCATTTCCCGGAGATCTCTTGCGTAGGGACGGCTTAACAGTCCTTGATAACCACCCCGCTCTGGGATATCAAAATCCAAAAGCGCGGCATCCACACCGTCCGCGCTGGTACCGGACATGAAACCCAAACCACGCAACTTAATACCCGAAAGGAGAAAAGCATTGCCACCTTAACAAGGTATTCACATTAGTGGTCGTGACCATGTTCTCCATGTACATGCCCGTGTGCCAATTCTTCGGCAGTCGCATCACGAACATCCAACACGGTCACATCAAAATTGAGCGTCATACCCGCCAGCGGATGATTGAGATCCACAGTAATGTCGCCTCCTTCAATATCAATCACCGTCGCCAGACGCGTACCGTCTTCCGTCATGGTTTCAAATTGAGTACCAATTTCAAGCTCTTCGGGATCATCAAAATCATCGACACTAACGACCTCAACGAGATCTTCATCCCAATCTCCATAGCCTTCTTCAGGAGGAATGGAAACTTCTACCTTATCACCTGCTTGATGACCGCTTAGAGCCTGCTCCAGACCCGGAATAATACCGTGGTGGCCATGCAAATAAACGAGGGGCTCTTCACCCACGGAGCTGTCGATCAGCTCTCCCTCTTCATCGGTGAGGGAATAGTCGATGGTGACTACTTTATCTTTGCTGATGATCATATCGCGAGTCCTATAGGTAAAGGGCAGATAACACAACGGAGTTTCTCCGTGGAGATTTTAGCTCGACTGAGTGAAAACGGCAAAGTTTTCTGGATCTTCCCAGTATCGCCAGTGGCTTTCTAAAATTTTGCTAAATGCTTTTAACCATAGGGGATTATCATTCAGCGCAGGAATATAGCGCAATTGCTTACCCCCCGCTTCGAGAAAAGTTTCTTTTCCTTCCAGCGCAATTTCTTGCAGGGTCTCGACACAATCTGCTGTAAAACCAGGACACACCACATCAATACGCTGGACACCGTTGCGCGCCAGTTCCGCCAGAGTACGATCGGTGTAAGGTTCCAGCCATTTTGCGGCACCAAAACGACTTTGAAAGGTCTGCACCCATTCTTCTTCAGGCAACCCGAGTTTTTGCACCAGCAAAGCGGTCGTTTTTTCGCATTGAGCCCGGTAAGGATCACCCAGCCGAATGGAGCGTTCCGGCAATCCATGAAAAGAAATCAGCAGCTTATCGCCACGACCATGCTCCTGCCACCAGGCCTGAATACTGTCCCCCAAGGCGTCAATATAAGCGGGATGGGCATACCAGTCCCGAACCATCCTTAGTTCCGGAATAACGCGCATGGCCCTTAATTCATCGCTCACTTTATCGGATATTGAAGCGGTGGTGGCTGCTGCATACTGGGCATAAAGCGGAACCACCAGAATTTTTTGACAACCGCGCTCGCGCAGAGCCGCTAAACCTTTTCTAATGGAAGGATTACCGTAGCGCATCGCCAGCTCAACCTGCACCTGACCCGCATACTGCTGTTGCCATTCCTGTTGTAAACCCTCTGCGAGACGCTGACTATACACCAGCAAAGGGGAACCCTCCGGCATCCAGATACTCGCGTAATTACGAGCCGAGCGCTTCGGGCGAAAGGTCAAGATAGGGCCATTTAAAATAGGCCACCAGATGATTTTGGGCAGCTCTACCACCCGACGATCACTGAGAAATTCCCGCAAATATCGACGCACCGCCGATGCTGTAGGTGCATCGGGAGTACCCAGATTTACTATAAGAACCCCAATCATGATGTCACCTCTAGGGTAATACATACCGGCGCATGATCTGAAGGTCGCTCTGCAGCTCGGGCAGTGCGGTCAATCCGAACGTCCTGAACCCGAGGCATTAAAGCGTCCGCAACCAGAATCAGATCAATACGCAGCCCTTTATTGCGACGAAATGCAGCCGCCCGATAATCCCACCAGCTCCATTCCTGAAGATCGCCATGCCGTTGGCGCCAACTATCCTTCAACCCCAGATTCAGCAAAGCGGCTAAAGCCGCCCGCTCAGGGGGCGAACAAAGAATATCTTCACCCCATGCTTCAGGATCGTGTACATCACGCGCGTCTGGCGCAATATTGAAATCGCCGACCAGCAGTAATTGCGGCCACCGCGTCAACTCCTGGGCAAGCAGCTTACGCAAGCGTTCCAGCCACTGGAGTTTGTATAGATACTTGGCACTATCTAGCGACTGTCCATTAGGTACATAAACATTCACGACGCGGATCGTGCCAAAAGTCGCCGCACAAAGCCGGGCTTGCCCGTCACTACCGTCTGGCCAGTCACACATTTCATCTGCTGAACTGATCCGGCTGAGGATGGCTACGCCATTATAGGTAGGTTGTCCGTGATAAATCGCCTGATAGCCCAAAGTCTCCAGCTCCGCAATAGGAAAACGCGCGTCTGTCAACTTGGTTTCCTGAAGACAGAGCACATCAGGAGCCTCATTTTCGAGCCATTCGAGCACTTGCGGGAGGCGCACTTTGAGCGAATTCACATTCCAAGTAGCAACTTTCATGAGACTCACTGGGGCAAAGTGGCGTTAATACTCGACCGCAAGCGCATACTGTGCATCCAGGTCATCAAATCGGGAAATTGTAGGAGAAAATCTGGGGCTCGCAAATCCACATACCCCACCGCCGCAATAGTCGCTATTTGCGCCAAATTCAAAACCGCAACATTCGCCGCATCTTTCCAAGCCCGGGACTCCTCCTGCAACATAGACAGCGCGGTAGTCACTTTGGCTCTTGCACGTTGTAGCATCTGCACATCCTGACAGTCGGCAGCGTGACGTTGTTCGAGAACCCATGCAATGGTGGTATCCATGATGCCACTGGCTAGAGCTTCTATCCGTAACGCCTCAATACGCGCTTCGGGATCGTGAGGAATGATTGCCGGTTCAGGACACAGCACTTCCAGATACTGAATAATCACTGCCGAATCATAAACTGCGGACCCGTCATTACGAAGCAATACAGGAATTTTACCCAGCGGGTTGTGCTGCAGTGCGGCATGGTCTGGGGTACGTAAATTGACCCACTCCACCGCGCAGGGGATATTTTTTTCGAGCAGAGCTAAGCGAACTTTGCGGGCATAGGGGCTGGTTTCGGTTGCGAAGAGGCGCATCTTCTTTCTCCTTATGGTGGGCCGGAAGCGTCACTCTGCTATCATGACGAAAGCCTAGCCTTAAGCCAACCCTAAAACTATGAACTACGATCATCAATATCATGCCGGCAACGCCGCCGACTGCATCAAACATCTGGCGCTTTTTCTGACTCTTGAGGCACTGACCCGCAAGACCTCTCCCCTCGCCTACATTGACACCCACGCCGGTGCCGGCCTGTATCCCTTAGGTTCTACCGGGGAACACCTGCAAGGTATTTTACGTCTTTGGGGGGAGCGGCGCAGCCTTCCGTATTCGGGGGCTTGGTTAAAACGTATCGCCGAGCTCAACCATGGCAAGTCTCAGATGCACTATCCTGGTTCCCCCCTTCTTGCAGCAACCATCCTACGGCCGACTGATCGCATCGTACTTTTTGAACAGAAACCGGACGTCGCGACGCAATTACGCAAGAACATCGGCAAAAGAGCCCATACCAGCATCTTGCAGGAAGACGGCTATCGAACACTGTTCGCTCAGATTCCGCCTGTCGAAAAACGTGGTTTGGTCCTGATCGATCCGCCCTTCGAGCGCCGCGATGAATGGGAGGTTCTGGCCGACAGCCTGATTCGAGCCTACCAACGCTGGCCCCAAGGTACCTATTTGATCTGGTACCCGATAAAAATCCGCGGTACGATCACCCGTTTCTGGCAAACGATTCGCGCGCGCATACCGGCTTTCGTTTGTGAATTGACACAAATGCCGGAAGAAGGCCGGGAACAACTATTCGGCAGCGGCCTGATGCTCGTTAATGCCCCTTGGGGATTAAAAGAGGCTTTGAGTGCTGGCCTCACCGAACTAGGACCACTACTAACGGCTCCGCAGCCAGGGGGGTTCTGGTCGCTACGTTGTCTGAATTGGCCAGGGCCTGAAAAGAAGCCACCCCACTAAAAATTTGATGACCAAGGATGTCCTGTCATGAGTAAAACCACGTTACCGAATATCGACCATATTCAAAAACTATGCTTCTATGGCGGCCCCTCTGCTCAGCTTACTGGGGAGCTGGTCAAGACCAAGGACCAAGAAACAAGTGTCGCCGTCCTTTACCAACTGGCACTGCGCCACGGCGTTATCAGCCCCACGGCTGCCCGCGAAGGTCTTGCCTTGCTGAGCACAATGGGCGCGAGTGGAGATAGTGGACGCCAAATTCTCGAACAAGTACTGGCCGACGGCGATTTTCTCGCGGTCCGGGTCATACGTTAAAGAACCGCGCTCATGCGATTGTATAGCTGGAATGTCAATGGTTGGCGGGCTGCCTGTCGGAAGGGTCTCCGCGAATGGGTCGAAGTGACGCGGCCAGACGTACTTTGCATTCAGGAAAGCAAGGCTGACCCTGAAAAACTGTTAATGACGGAACGTCTCTTGGCCCATTACGAGGGCCACTGGGCAGCCGCCGAACGCGCCGGATATAGCGGTGTAGCCACTTTTACCCAAACCTCTGGCGGCTCGACACGAGTCGGGCTTGGTATTCCCCGCTTTGACCGTGAAGGGCGCGTGGTCATTACCGACTGCGGGGACTTTGATCTGTACAATGTGTACTTTCCTAACGGTAAAAAAGATGCAGAACGTCTGGCCTTCAAACTCGATTTTTATAACGCCTTTTTGGAGCACATCAACGCCCGAGTGGCGGCGGGTCGTCCGGTAATATTCTGTGGCGACGTCAACACCGCCCATCGCGCCATTGATCTGGCACGCCCCCGAGAAAACCTCAAAGTCTCCGGCTTTCTTCCGGAAGAACGTGCCGTTATGGACACCTGGATAGAGAACGGTTGGATAGATAGTTTCCGGTACCTGTATCCCGACCGGGTTTCTTACTCCTGGTGGAGCCAACGTAGTGATGCTCGGACCCGAAATATCGGTTGGCGCCTCGATTATTTCTGGATTCATCAGAGCCTGTTGCCCCGCCTGAGGGATGCAGGAATTGCCACCGAAGTGACGGGGTCAGATCACTGTCCCGTTTGGCTGGAGATCACTTGAATGCGTCTCGAATCTTACACGGCGCTCGCTGAGCACGCCCTCCACAGCATTACCGATTTTCGGCGCTGGGGCGCTAGCCGTTTTGCCGCTGCGGCACTGGACTTTAGCCAAGGACAGCAGAATCCTCGCGCCGAGGCGGATCTGATTCTGGCACGAGCCCTTTATCTGGAGCCCGAAGACTTGGCAGAAATGGGTAGTGCTCGCCTGCTACCCAGCGAAAAACAGCGCGTACTTCATCATTTTTATCAGCGCGAAATTCTTCGTCGCCCCGCTGCCTATATTACCGGCGAGGCTTGGTTCGCGGGTCTGCGTTTTGCCGTGGATGAACGGGTTTTGATCCCCCGCAGTCTTTTGGAACCCTTCATCGAGGAAGGTTTTGCACCTTGGGTGGAGCCCTCTCAGGTACGGCGCATTCTAGAAATTGGTACTGGCTCCGGATGTATGGCTATCACCTTGGCTCTGCGGTTCCCTTCCGCCCAAGTGGATGCCGTGGATATTTCACCCGATGCCCTCGCGGTGGCGCATCGTAATGTCGCAATCCACGACATGGAAGATCAAGTACACCTGTACACGTCAAATTTATTTGCGGCTTTGGAGGGTCAGTGCTACGACCTCATCATCAGTAACCCGCCCTATGTGGATGCAGCAGCCATGGCCGAATTGCCCCCTGAATACATTCACGAGCCGAGCCTCGCCCTAGCTGCGGGTCAGGATGGTCTGGACTGCCTGCTGCCTCTGCTCGACCAAGCACCGCAACATTTACAGCCCGGCGGCGTGTTGGTCGTAGAAACGGGTGATGCGGAAGAAGCTTTAATGCGCTGCCGACCCGAGTTGCCGCTCATCTGGCTGGAACATCCGGCCGGAGGTTCCGGCGTTTTTCTGGTGGTCGCTGACGCCAACGGCGGATTCTAAGCCCACCCCCAGTTAGGACTGCGCAGTGGCGAGTAACTGTAAAAACGCGGTTACCGCCCGCGACTGAAAATCGACCTGGGGATGAATCAGGTACAGTGTCCAGAACAACCCCCGAGGGGGCTCCAGACGCAGGGATGCCAGCGGCCAACGGACTTTATCCAAAGCTTCCACCGAGGCAAAGCCAATGCCTAAGCCTGCGGCTACCGCGTCCCGCAGTGCCTCTACCCCCGTTACCTCAACACTGTATCGCGAACACAAACCCGCATGCGCAATGGCCGCCTCAACTCTTTTGCGAATACCCGAATGGGCTTCGCGCCAAACAATCGGCTCTTGGAGTACCTCTTCCCAAGTCGCTGATTGTCGACCATGCTGCACCCAAGGATGGTCTTGAGGCAGAATAGCCACTAATTCATCTTCGCGCCAAGCCTCCTGCTCCATGTGCTGTGGTAAACGATCGGCAGCGATCTGCGCTTCGGTAAATAACAGATCCCAGCTTCCAATCGGCATATCATCGGGGAGGGGGCCGGTTTTGAGTTGCAACTGCACTCCCGGATATGCACTGCGAAAACGCGCAAGATGTTCCATGAGAAAGTAATTCGCTACCGTATTACTGGCCGCTATGCGCAGACTACCCTCCTGTAAAGTCTGACGCCGCGCAGCCCAATGCTCAACCTCTTCAAGACTCTCTCGCAATCGTCGTGCAAAAGGTAGTAAGGATTCTCCGGCGGCTGTCAGCTTAATGCCGCGTCCTTGGCGCTGATAAAGGGGCTCACCCAAACTCAGTTGTAAGGTACGCAAACGCTCGGAAACCGCTGGTTGGCTGCGCTGCAGAACCTTGGCCCCACTTCCGACACCCTGCGTTTCAGCAACCGCCAAAAACGTCAGCAACTCATCAGCATGAATTTTCAATTGGGTTTTCCGATGAATGAAAGCAAATCAATTTATTAGTTGAATAATATCGGCAGCGATATATTAGGGCAAATGCACGGCAAATTCTTCTAGTGCGCATGATCCGGGAAAACTATCGGGTGCAAAACATTCAGCCGTTATCCAAAATCTGGCCGCTTTTTACGGGAGTCGGACTGGCCTTAGCGATGGGTTCTTTTGATGGAGCCTCCGTCCAGGGTATTTTTCCTTATATAGCAGGGGGGCTTTCCACCAGCAGCAATCATGCGTTATGGACGCTGACTTACTTCATCGTCAACTGGTCCGTGGGCATCACCCTGATGCCCTGGACTACCCAACGCTTTGGAATGCGGCGGGTTTTTCAAATAGCGGTAGTCGTAGCCAGCATCGGCACCATCATCAGCGCGCTGACCAGCAATCTTTGGATCATGCTGTGCTCTCGAGCCCTAGAAGGCATTGCCGCAGGACTGTTGGTACCTCTCAGCCAGAGCGCTTTCCTGCGCCATAGTCCCCAAGCCCGTCACGGGCTCGTGACTATTGTTTGGAGTAATTCCATGCTGGTACCCTTTTTCTTCGGACCGGCCATCGGCGGCTTTCTCGCAACCAATCTGGGCTATCGGAGTATATTCCTATTCTCGCTACCGATCTGGATACTTGCCTTCTTTTTGGGCAGTAAGGGCCTTCCCAAAGATCGCAGTCAGGCTGACGTACCACCTTTTGATGGCTGGGGATTCGGACTACTTTACGCTGGCTTGATGTGCATGCAGATAGTCTTTGATCAGGGCGAAGAGTATGGCTGGTGGCACTCGACTTTCATCCTCAAAATGACGCTGACCGCCTTCGTTTGCTTACTGCTTTTTGCATGGCGAGAAAGCGAGGTCAGCTATCCATTACTACAAATGCATTTTCTTAAACGCCGTAACTACTGGCTCGGCTTATTACTCCTTTGTCTGGGTTGGGCGATGTTCATGGGCTGGGCTTCTATTCTTCCACTCTGGGCAGAGGAGAACCTTGGCTTTAACGGTTACTGGGCCAGCCTAGTACTTGCGCCCATTGGTATCGGCGCTATTCCCATATCTACGATGATGGACCGCCTACGGGGTTTATTAGGATTGCGACGTCTGGCAACTTTGTGTTTCACCATTTTCGCAAGTGCTTATGGCAGCACTTATCTCAGCCCCATCACCAGTCTTTCTGATCTTTTTCTGCCCGTCTTGTTCATCGGCATTGGTGTAGGCATGCTTTTCGTACCGTTGACCATGATCATTTTGTCTGGCCTAGATAGTGAGGAAATTCCCGCAGCAGCTACCACCAGTAACTTCATCCGAGTCTTTAGTGCCAACATTGGGGTAACGCTACTCAGCGTCTACTGGACGCGCTATAGCGCACTGGCCGCAGATCATCTTCGCGACCATGTTAGCCGCTTCCAGCAACCACCACTTTTATCACCCCAAAACTTACACCATCTGATTCTTATTCAAGCAGATACCTTAAGTATGGATAATCTTCTGCGCCTATCCATGTGGGTTTGCATCGGTGCCGCAATTGTGGCCTATATTTTCATCATTCCACCCCGGCGGATGGCCAATCCCGCGAACGTGGATGACTACGTTGCTGAAGAAGAGTTCGAAACCAGATTTGCGGCATCTGCTAAGGCTGCCGCTTCTGCTGGCGCCAAAACCACCTCCTGACGTGGCCGTGGTATTTCGATGCCCGCCTGTTCCAACGCATTGGCTAAATCCCAGTTAAACGCGGCCCGAGTGCTCCCCGGACGCATCAGCCCGCCGCGATCTACCCATACAATCATTTCGCAATCATATCCTGCCTCACCAAAAGCATTCACCCAGAGCGCCGGTGGAAATTTCTCATTTTTAATACTGAGCGGATTAGCCAAAGCCGTTTCCACAACCAACTGGCGTAATTGCTCCCGGTTCGTTCCATAGGGTACTCGGAAGGGTAGATGAATGCGCATGACGGGATCTTCAAGGCTCCAGTTAATGACCTCACCATTCACAAACTGAGAATTGGGTACCAAAATATCCACATGATCATTGGTCATGACTTGGGTGTAGCGCACCCCCAGTTTTTTAACCTCACCGTGCAAGCCATTTTCTTTAATCTGAATATAGTCACCCACTTTGATGCTGCGCTCAAAAAGAAGGATGAGACCCGATGCAAAATTGCTGAAAATATTTTGTAGACCAAACCCTAAACCAACACCGACTACACCACCAAATATCGCCAAACTGCTCAGATTGACCCCGATGGTTTGTATCGCCACCAAGAGACCGAGGGCAATAACCACATAATAGGTCAATCGAGAAATCGCATAGGCGGTAGCATGATCGAGCCGTCGCGCCAAAGTGCGTCGTGTTAAACGGCGAAGCCAAGAGGCACCCCACCAAAGAAAAATCAAGATTAAAGCAAACTCGACGATGCCAAATGGGGCCACCGAAATTCCGCCCGGTAAATGCCAAGGCGTAATGAACCAACGCCAGAATCCACTCGCGTAATCAAGCATCCCGTGTTTCCCCGTTGATGTCACACCCATGTCAGGCAAGTGATTTTAATCATCCTAAGATAGTCGCAGATAATCACAGACCCGAGCAACCAAGGCAACCGCATATCCATTTGTCAAATGGCGTTTTGGGGTGACTCCGCACAACCGGAGTGACAAAGATACAACAACCCCTGCCTTCGAGCCTTCACTTCAGTTACACTAGAGCGAAAATTGACTGGATTAAGGTAGCCCCGTGAAAGCATTTGTCCTCCAGCCCCTGCAAACGGCACTCGAAACCCTGCACCGTGAAGGGATCATCCCAGCCTTGCCAGACACCTTGGAACTGGATCGCCCTAAACAAGTCGCGCACGGGCACTTGGCCAGTAACATCGCGTTACTGCTTGCCAAAAGTGCGCAACGTAATCCTCGCGAACTGGCCGAGGCTATCATAAAAGCCCTGCCTGCTACCGATTTCATTATTCGTAGCGACATCGCAGGCCCCGGCTTCATCAATTTTTTCTTGGCTCCGGCCGCTTTTCACGCGGTCATCGCAAAAATTCAAACGGAAAAATCTCAGTTTGGTGCCAATGAAACAGGCAAGGGACAAAAACTACAACTGGAATTCGTTTCTGCCAACCCTACGGGACCATTGCATGTAGGTCACGGACGCGGTGCTGCTTATGGTGCGAGCCTAGCTAATATCCTGCGTTACAATGGCTTTGATGTATTCTGCGAATATTACGTCAATGACGCTGGACGACAGATGGACATTTTAGCCGCCAGTGTTTACATGCGCTATCTCGAAGCCGTAGACCTACTTCCCTGGGCGTTTCCTGATAACAGTTATCGAGGTGGTTATATTCGTGACATCGCTGCGAATTTACGAAAAAGCGTGGGGGATAGGCTGCAATATGCGGTAAACGATATACCCAACATATCCCTCATCTCCGATGGTGACACCGCGATTGATACCCTGATTGCCCACCTCAAACAATCTCTTGGGGAAGATTATCGGGTACTGCACAGCGCCGGTCTTGACGAAATTCTCGCTGATATTCGCGAGGATCTGGAACAATTTGGAGTGCATTACGAACGCTGGTATTCCGAACGCAACCTTATGGATACCGGCGCGGTAGATCGCGCTGTGGCCCTGCTCGAAGAGGCCGGACACTGTTACACCCAAGGCGGCGCTTTGTGGTTCCGATCCACCGCCTTTGCGGACGATAAAGATCGGGTATTACGCCGTGATAATGGTGCCTATACCTATTTTGCCTCTGACGTGGCTTACCACGCCGAAAAGTTTGCACGGGGCTTTGCCCACGTCGTTGACATGTGGGGTGCCGATCATCATGGCTACGTACCCCGAGTCAAAGCCGCATTACGGGCTTTGGGTCTCAACGACGCCGCCCTCGAGGTGGTCTTGGTTCAATTCGCCATTCTCTACCGAGGCGCGGAAAAAGTTTCCATGTCTACCCGCGCCGGAGAATTCGTGACACTGCGTGAACTCCGCGAAGAAGTCGGCAATGACGCCGCACGCTTTTTTTATGTGTTGCGTCGAGCCGATCAACATTTGGATTTTGACCTCGACCTTGCTAAAAAGCATTCCGAGGAAAATCCGGTGTTTTACATCCAGTACGCCCATGCTCGGGTTTATTCCATACTGCGGCAGGCCGAAGAAAAAGGTTTAAGTCTTCCGTCCGCTTCTGACGTCAACTTAGAGCCTTTACAAGAAGTCCGCGAATTAGCGCTGGCCGACGCTCTCTGGCGTTTTCCAGAAGTGGTCATCACAGCGGCTCGCGACCGAGAACCCCATCAGATTGCTTTTTATCTACGCGACCTCGCCGCCGCTTTTCATACCTATTACAACGCCACCAAGATTTTGGTAGAAGAAACACCGCTGCGTCACGCCCGCCTCACCCTATGTCTAGGTGTCGCGCAAACCATTGCCAATGGTTTACGCTTGCTCGGTGTTAGTGCACCCCAGTCCATGTAAAACCCCATGCGCGACTACAAAAACCAGACCAGCCGCCCACCCAGCGAAGAGCCCCGCAAACCCCCACTACGGCGACCCGTGGTGCCAGAGCCGGAGGAAGAAACATTCGCGGCAGAGCAGGAAAATATCGCCGGAGAAGCTAAAACACGACGCTGGCCTTGGCTTTTATTGATTATCGTTCTGGTGATGAGCGTAGGCATCTGGTGGTGGATTGCCCATTTGCCCATCAGCACCGGCAAGCTCGGGCTATTACCGAACCCCGCGTCGGCCGCCAAAAGTACCGCAACTCTTTCTGCAGCTCCCAAAGCGACTGACAACGCCGCGCCACCCACCACGCCCAACGCTTCTGCAGCACCCCTCGCCGTGGCCACAGCCGTGGCTACATCTTCCCAAAACCCCAGCAGCACGGTAGCGACGGCCAGCACCGCGTCGACGCATAGCGGCGTCGACTTCAACTTCTATCGAATTTTACCCAGCATGCATGTGGATATTCCGGCCGATATTCTCGGTAGTGGACCCGGCATCCCGACCGCCGCAACTAACAGTGTCAGCAGCCTAGTCAATCAGCCGGTGACTATTCAAGTGGGCGCTTTTACCAATCGTGCTGCTGCTGTCGTGCTACATGATCGCCTCGCCCTGCTCGGGGTCAATACCACGATGGAGAAAGTCCAAGGTAGTGACAGCAACACGCTCTACCGCCTGCGTACCCGCACCTTTGATTCTCTGGCTGCCGCTCAGCCCAGCCTTGCCAAAATCCGGGGAATGGGAATCACCCCGCTGCTGATTGGTAGCGGCATTATCGGATCAGACGCTAATGCACCGCTGTCGCAGTCTCCAGAGCCTTGATGGCAACTGCTGGTGTTTCCTGACCTGCAATGACTTTATCCAAACCGGGCAAATAATGGTTAATGGTTTCTACACCAATCAGTAAATAAGGGCGCAACAACGCCACCGACAATACCGTCGCGGGAACCTGCAGAATGGTTTTGAAGTTGATCTCGCCATCCTCCATATCCAATTCAAAATTCCCCAGTGACAAACCGTAATTGGCGCGGGTTATAAATTCAGCAACCGGCAATCGTTTTTCGACGGTAATATCCAGATTCTGAGGACGCAAATAAAACAAAATCCGCTCCCGGTCAGCATGAACGTGGCAAAAAATATCCAGAATGCCATTTGGCACCTGCAGAGCGCAGGTCATTACGGGATAATCTGGAAGCATTTTCGCTTCCCAGCCCAAATCAGCAAATAAGGTTTCAACAGCTTCCAGATGATTCATAATGCCTTCCTTTGTTCGGAAAAAGCCTCAGCGAGGCGAAAAAAAGCGTTTTGATCTAAAGTTTCAGCACGACAACCGGGATCAATATTCAGCTTCGACAAAGCTTCGGCGCTGAATATCCCCCGAAGATTATTAGCGATGGTTTTACGACGCTGGGCAAAACTGCTGGCGACTACTCTGGCAAAAGACGAACGTAACGATTCTGGCAAGCGAGAATGCGGCACCATACGGAGAAATGCGGAATCTACCTTAGGCACCGGAAAAAAATTTCCTGGAGCCACGGTGAACAAGGACTCCACCGCACACTGCGCTTGAATCATCACAGATAACCGTCCATAGGCCTTATTGCCGGGCGCAGCCACAATCCGATCCACCACTTCTTTTTGCAGCATAAAGTGCATATCGCGGATGCGCTCCGCCCGCTCCAGTATATGAAAAATGATCGGTGTCGCGACGTTGTAGGGCAGATTCCCCACTATGCGTACGGTTTGCTGCGCAGTGGCTTGCGCGTCAAAATCTACGGTTAGGGCATCGGCTTGCACTACGCGCAACTGCTCTGGCGGCGCCAATTGCTTAAGATCGTCGATCATATCCCGATCCAGTTCAACAACCATGAGTCGGGACAATCTCTGTAAGAGCACCTTGGTCAGCGCTCCGGGACCGGGGCCAATTTCTACCACAAGGTCTTCCGGCTCAAGATCCATGGCTGCGACAATGCGTTCCACGATGTAGGGCTGCACCAGAAAATTCTGGCCAAATCGCTTCTTCGCCCGAGGTAAGCGTGCCTCTTGTCTCATAAGCCTAGGTTCATGCTATATTGTAGTGACGCCTCTCGCAGGCGATGCAAAACGGAAAGTCCATGCACCTTGTGCTTCGTCTTGACGTCGGTGGCCGTCCCATGGCTTGGGAAACTTGGGAGGAGGCTGCGGCCCATTATGTTCGGGGTAATGTCGCCTGGACCTTGGGGAATCCTTTTTTCACTGCGCATGGTGGCGTCTGTCGCCGTAGCGGCCTGCATTCGCAACTGGACATTCATCCCGTAATCGCCGTTCGTGGACGCCACCTCGGTAAAATCCGGCCCCCAGCTCTGTCTAACCAAACGCTGTTTCACCGCGACCACCACCTCTGCATGTACTGTGGCAAGCATTTTCCGGTGCGCGAACTGACTCGGGATCACATTATCCCGATTTCCCGCAAAGGTCGGGACATCTGGACCAACGTCGTCACGGCCTGCCGTAGTTGCAACAGTCGCAAGGATAATCGTACGCCCGATGAAGCCCATATGCCCCTGCTGGCGGTACCCTTCACTCCGACCTGGGCCGAGTACCTGCTGCTCAGCAATCGCCGGATTTTGGCGGATCAGATGGAGTTCCTGATCGCTCAAGTGCCGGAGGGCCGGAGCCGAATTTTCTAAAACTTTGGGCACGGGTGCGGCAGCCATCAGCAACTCGCCGAACGTCGGTTGCGGACAATGTCTGCCGCACTCTCCAGCGCATGAAGCAAGCTTTGCGCCTCCGCCCGACCCGTCCCAGCGATATCCAGTGCCGTTCCATGGTCGACACTGGTCCGCACAATAGGGAGGCCCAAAGTAATATTCACCGCCTCACCGAAAGCATGATATTTCAATACCGGCAAACCCTGATCATGGTACATGGCTAGCACCGCATCTGCATCTTCTAGCAGACGCGGCGTGAACAAAGTATCAGCGGGCCAGGGACCGGTGATGCGTAGACCTTCTTGCTGCAGATCATGAATGAGCGGAGCGATAATTTCTCCTTCCTCATGTCCAAGATGCCCTCCCTCGCCCGCATGTGGATTCAGCCCAGTCACCATGATCCGTGGCGCAGAAAGCGCAAAATCCTCCACTAACCCACGTTGCAGGATACGCAGTGTCTGCTCCAATCCCGTTCGAGTAATGGCGCCCGCCACCTTGGCTAAGGGCAGATGCGTGGTGGCCAAAGCAACTCGCAGTCCACGTCCGGCCAGCAACATCACCACATCCGAGGTATTACAGGCGGCCGCCAGATACTCGGTATGACCGGTAAAAGGGATATTGGCATTATTGATAATCTCCTTGTGCACCGGAGCGGTTACCAAAGCATCCGCCAAACCAACCCGCAACAAATGCAGCGCCTTATCGAGAGTCGCCAGAACAGAGGCCGCATTCGCAACATCCAAATGCCCGGGCCGACAAGGGTGCAGCAAAGGGATATCCAGCACATGAAGAACGCCCGGTTCAAGCTCTGGCCAGGCGTCGCCTTCTTGCCATTTTTCAAGTCGCACCGGAAGACCTAGCAACATCGCCCGGCTACGCAGACAATGCAGGTCGCCCAGTAAGAGGATGCCTGTAGGCAAAGGATGCGCTGCGAGCTGCAAGCAAATATCCGGCCCGATCCCCGCTGGCTCTCCAACCGTCACCAACAAACGCGGCGACTTCATTCCGTCTCCGCTGACAGCCACTCGACAATCCCATCAGGGCCTTCCACCCGATGCGGCACCCGCAACACCCGAGCACGCATCAGCCGATCACGGATATCTACGGTCAGCACATCATCGACTTTCACTTCAGCACCCGCCTTGGCGATTCGCCCATTAATTTGTACGCAGCCTCCATCGCAGATTTCTTTAGCTAGACTACGACGCTTAATCAGTCGTGACATCTTCAAAAACAAATCTAGGCGCATGTTAGACGGCGTGATTCAACGCGTCTGCCCGAGAATATCGGTGAACGCATCTTCGAGACGTGGCTCTTGGAGGTGGAGATCCAGTATGAGTGCGGGCAACTGCTGCAACTGCGCCAGCACGGTCCCCAGTGGACTATGACGCGCATCAATGCGAAAAACCCGCACATTTTCGCCCGCTCCGGTCATCAGATCGGCCAGTTCTGGAGTCAGGCTACCGGGATCGCGATCAAATGTCACCGTTAAAATCCGCCAACTCGATGCTTGTAACAGCGCTTCTTTTTTATCCAGTGCGACAATCCTACCTTGTTGGAGAATGGCGATGCGCTCGCAGAGCTCTTCGGCCTCTTCCAGATAATGTGTGGTCAAAATGACTGTGCGACCTTCCGCATTATAGCGCCGCATAAAACGCCAAAGACCTTGCCGCAATTCTACATCCACGCCGGCCGTAGGTTCGTCTAGCACCACCACCGGTGGGCGATGCACTAAAGCCTGCGCAATCAAAACTCTACGCTTCATACCGCCAGAAAGACTGCGCAGATTAGCATCCGCCTTATCGGCAAGATCCAGTTCTGCCATGAGCTCATCCAACCAGTCATCATTGTGACGTAGCCCGAAATAACCGGACTGCATACGCAAAAATTCCCGCACGGTAAAAAAAGGATCGTAGGCCAGCTCTTGGGGAACCACACCCAATAATTGCCGGGTTAGCCGAAAGTCTCGCTCAACATCCCGGCCAAATATCTCGGCAACGCCGCTGGAGCGCCGCACGATACCCGCCAGAATGTTAATCAACGAGGACTTACCCGCCCCATTCGGACCCAGTAAGCCAAAAAATTCCCCGGCATAAATATCTAGATCAACTCCCGCCAAAGCCAGATGACCACTCTGGTAGGCCTTGCGCAGTCCCGCAATGTGAATCGCTGGAGAATCAGTCATGATGCAACATCAGGAGTTCCTGGAGACGATACAGATGGATCAGCTCCTGCAATGAAGTCGATACGTCGCGTATTCTCAGGGCAGCCCCTTGCTGCCGAGCAGCTTGTGTCCATTCCATGAGTAGTGCCAAGGTCGCACTGTCTGCCTTCAGTAGTTCCCGCAAAGAAACGCCCTCACAGCCTTTGCCATCTCGTTCCCACACAAAATTACCCAACACTTTGTCGAGTTGTGAAACACGCCAGTCACCTGTCAGGAAAAGCCAATCCTGGCCATTTTCTTCCCGACGCGCCCAGGTATTCTCCATATTCAGATTCAAGCAGCCTTCTTCCCGGCATCATTTTCAGCAGCGTCCTTGGTTTTCATATCTTGTAACAACGCCGGAATTCCACGACTGGAGGCTATTTGACCAAAACTCTGACGATAATTCAGAACCATGCTAACACCGTCGATGTAAGTGTTATAAATGCGCCAACTATGGTCCGTGTACAGCAAAGCATAAATGACCGGGATATTGGGACCACCACCATTCTGACGAATTACCATATTCACCTGCGCCACGGGTGGATTCTGGGACACTTGCTGACTGCCCGTAATTTTTACCGTCTGACCATGATAGTGATTGAGAGAATTACTATAAGTGCGTACGAGTAGGTCCTTGAAGAGAGTCACGAACTCTTGCTGCTGCGCTGGACTCATTTGTCGCCAGTATTGCGCCATCACATATTGAGACATCGTGGTAAAATCCATATGCGGCAATACAATATCAGCCACTTCTTTTTTGACCGCCGGTGTAACCGGTTTACCATCGTTCGCCCGTAACACCTTCAGTACATTACTGGTGAGTTGATTCACCACCACCACTGCGCCCTGAGTATTAGGCGCATCGGCAGCACTGGCAGATAAATTCCAGAAAAGAACCAGCGTAATTACCGAAATCCAGGATATTTGACGCATAAAAATGCTCCTTATTTACTGCCTGAGGCTTTACTAAAAACCATCTGTCCGATCATCTGATCTATATTGACGGCACTTTGGGTCATGGTGATAGTTCCTCCAGATTTGAGGTCTTGTGGCATGCCACCAGGCTGAATCGCCACATATTGTTCTCCCAACAAACCTTGAGTGTAAATGGATGCTCCGGTATCGACTGGTAATTTTACTTTAGGCTCAATGCGCATGGTGACATTCGCCATAAAAGTTTTGGGATTCATGCCAATATGGGTCACCTCGCCAATGGTGACACCGCCCAGCTTGACTGGACTGCGGGTCTTCAAGCTGCCGACATCGGTAAAATTGGCGTGCAGTATGTACCCATCGTTATAAGCGAAACCGGACAAGTTTCCCACGCGCAGCGCCAGTACCACCAGAGCAGCGATACCAAGAAGCACGAATATGCCCACCCACCAGTCTATTGCCCGCCTTTCCATGTGCTCTCGGTCCTCAGGTGAATAACAAAGCTGTAAGAATAAAATCCAGACCCAGTATCGTTAGCGACGCAGTAACCACACTCAGCGTAGTTGCATTACCAACGCCCTCTGCGGTCGGTCGCGCCGTGTAGCCTTTCCAGGTCGCTATCCAGGTCACTACCAGCCCGAAACATAACGCCTTGAACAAGCCCGTCAGAATATCTCCTGAAAAGGTCACGTTAGACTGCATTTGCGCCCAGAAAGTGCCACCGTCCACCCCCAGCACCGGAACCGCAATCAGATAGCCACCCAAAATACCGACCAAATCGAAAATAACGCAGAGAATCGGCACAGCAACAATGCCTGCCCAAAGTCTGGGCGCGACCACCCAGGCAAGAGGGTTAACGGCCATCATCTCCATGGCACTGAGTTGTTCTGTTGCCTTCATGGAGCTGATCTCGGCGGTGAGGGCAGAACCGGCACGCCCGGCAAACAGAAGCGCTGTCAGTACCGGACCGAGTTCACGCAATAAGGACAAAGCAACTAGGGTGCCCAAAGCGGAAGTCGCACCAAACCGTACCAACGCGTAATACCCCTGAAAACCCAACACCATACCGGTAAAAAATGCGGCAACAATCATCAAAATCAGTGACCGGACACCTACCCCATAAATTTGGCGCAGTAACTGCTGAAAGCTAAAGTGACGATTAAAAACAGCCACCAAGCTCGCCCCCAAAAATCGGGCTGATGCGCCAAGACTGGGAACTGTCTGCAGGGCGCTGCGGCCAATATTGGGTATAAAATCCAGAAAGGCCATTGCCTAAATCACCTCGCCTGCAGCCCGTGTATCGCCGAGAGCCGCAGCATAGTCTTCTTGAGTCGGATAATGGAAGGGGACCGGACCATCCGGCTGACCTTCGAGAAATTGTTGCGCCAAAGCCGAATCACTGTTGCGCAGGGCTTCTGGCGTACCCTCCGCAATAATTTTACCACCCGCTAGAATATAACCGTAATCCGCAATAGAAAAAGTTTCTTGGACATCGTGACTGACCAGCACGCTGGTGGCACCAAGGGCGGCGTTGAGACGCCGAATCAAAGTCGCAATAATGCCCACGCTGATGGGGTCCAGACCCGTAAAAGGTTCATCATAAAATATCAGCATAGGGTCCATGACCACCGCACGGGCCAAGGCGATTCTGCGACCCATACCACCGGAAAGTTCGGCAGGGAATAGATCAGCAGCACCGCGCAAACCCACCGCTTCCAGCTTCATCAGGACGAGCTTACGCAGCAGACTCTCTGGCAACCGAAAATGGCGACGCAGTGGAAAAGCCACATTTTCAAATGCACTGAGGTCGGTAAACAAGGCACTATGCTGAAACAGCATGCCCATCTGCCGCCGTAAGCGATACATTTCTTCCGCGCGCATTTTTTGCAGATCCTGACCCGCAATACGAATATGCCCCGATTGCGGAGACAGTGTTCCGGCCATCAAATTGAGCATCGTCGTCTTTCCGCCACCACTGGCGCCCATCAGAGAGACAATAGCACCCCGAGGAATACGCAGATTAACCCCGGTCAGTACCGCATGCGGTCCGCGCGCGAAATGCACATTTTCGAGTTCAACAAGGGCCTCAGCGGCCATAGATATCCTTACGCCATCCATCCAAGACGTGCAGTATAAACCGAACGGTCAGCAGGGAGCCAGAAACCGTCACAGCAATATCGAAAAACCGATGACAAAAATCACAAAAAAGCCCTTGCATCCCAGACTGATAAGTGTATAGTTCGCTTCCTGTTTCCACGGCACCGAAAGCAGTTACTAAGGGGGTCAGTCCTTAAGAGACTTGGAGCACGGCATGGCCACGTTCCAGCAAGGTAGGGCATAAAACCAAGTACTGTCTGGGGGTGCACGG
>Ga0172382_10000087_pt1 | contig 151243 bp, 132 predicted proteins | sample Leawel138RmetaG_FD_122245 | JGI IMG/M metagenome (GOLD analysis project Ga0172382, IMG submission 122245) | Leachate microbial communities from a municipal landfill in Southern Ontario, Canada - Leachate well 138R metaG | ecosystem: Engineered > Solid waste > Landfill > Unclassified | place... | reverse complement strand
CGGTAAACATGATGCGTATTTCTCTGTAACTCCATGAACGGGACACCTCACAATGGCTAATGCCATTGTACGCTATCCAGCTCGGGGGCAAGCCCCCGAGATTTACGCTACGCGGTTAAACGAACAATATTACAGGCATTTACTCAGAGACAATTAGCATGGCCGTTTGCCAACATGAGATCAGTGAACTGCTTACTATATTACTAACAATAAAATCGGGCCGTCAGCACTCTCTAAAAAGCAACACGGCAATATGCTTATCGCAATAGGGTCCACATGATGGAGCTAACCTCCTGAAGCGATTGGATGAAGATGAACAGTGGCCACAATATCAGCTATAGCCTCTGTTTCAACATGATGGCTCCCTGTAGTATTAATTGCATAATCAGGCAGCTTTGCAGGGTCATTTAGTGTTACGCTTCTAGCCAGGAAAAGTTGGTAATTGGCTATCGTCGCTAGCAGTTTCAGGTTAAAAAATTCATTGTCCTGCAAGGCTTCCGCCGACTTATTTCGCACCGCGATAATCGCCTCTTGATTTTTTAAGAATTGTTTAAGCTCCACACTATCACTGACTTGCATAGCTTCGCCGCTACTATAAAAGGCTGCTGAAAAAGGTCGTTTACTGTAATAGATTAATGGCATCCCTGGCGATTTATATTGCTGATATGTTGCTACCAGTTTTTTAGCTGATTTTTTATCTTGCTGTCCAGTCAGTGACAGACTCACCAAGCTAATCAGCATTACACTGCCAGTAATAGCTAGTCCAATCAACAATAAGCGGTCTTTGGCGGTCCCTGTTATCCCCTGCCGATCGGCTAGCCATGCAGCGAGTAATACTGATATAGCAGGAAAAGCTGGCAGTACATAAGGCCACAGGATATTACCTGCAGCAGTGAAAAAAACCGCCGACGTAAGCCCCCATAACAGCAGATAAAGCCTAAGCTGAGTAGGTAACGAAGATCTATCATCGGAAGATTTAATCCTTCGGCTTTTGAAAAAAATCAGCGGGAAAATAATGGACCATGGCAACAGATCTACGAGCATAAACCCCCAAATAGTACCGCGAGGAAAATCATGCGCAGAACCATAAAGATCACCTTCCCAGCCTGCAGTGACAAAACGATGGAAGTGTTCGCCAATAAGGAAATAATCTAAAAAACCTGGTGTTTTTTGTTCGGCCAGCAAAAACCAGGGTAAGGTGAACAATAAGACGAGTAAGCTGCCACGAAACCAGGGTAAGGCTGCCCATACAACACGGTAATTACTCGTCGCCACCATCCACAATCCAATAGGGATTGCAGATAACACTATAGCGATCGGACCTTTAGACAACAAACCGACAACCAAACCTACAAAGAAAAGCCATCGCCACGGTATCCGTTGTTGCTCACTGCCTGGTAATGACTGCCAAAATCCCAGCATGGCCAATGTAGTACCCAGCAACAGCCACATATCGGTCATAACCAACCCTGCCGATATAAAAAATAATAACGACCCGCTTAGTACTACCAAAGTATAAAGCGCTAGCGTGGTCGACCAACGTTTGGCCCAAGCCCACACCAGCAATAACACCAACAAGCCGCACAGATAATGTGGTAACCGTGCTGCAAATTCGTTAACACCAAACAGTTTAAAACTTAAAGCCGTCATCCAGAATGACAACGGCGGCTTACCCCAGAAAGGAACGCCATAATCAAACCAAGGGGTTATCCAATCATTCATTTCGAGCATTTTGCGGCCGATTTCGGCATAACGTGCTTCGGTACTGTCCATCAAGGGATAGAGACCAAGACCAAACAAGCGAACCACGGCCAGTATCAGCAATGCTATTATCAAGCATTGCTTGCTATTCATTTTATTACTTAACATTAACGGCCACCCTCCTGCAGTATCTGTTGCTCGCTATCGGCCTTGATCGATGATAGGTCTCGTCTTGGTAGCATATAGGCGTCTATTAGGAACAATGGGCGGTTTTTACTTTCGATAAATATTCGTCCTAAATATTCACCTACTACGCCAATGGCAATCAATTGCAAACCGCCTAACATAAGGATGGTTACAATCAAAGTAGGGAAACCATTGACGGTATCGCCGATAAACATGGTTTTAAAAACAAAATAAAACGCATAAGAAAAAGAAAAAATGGCGCTGAGAAAACCGACATAGGTAGCGACTTTTAAAGGTGCCGTGGTAAAGCTGGTTATACCTTCAAGTGCAAAGTTCCATAGCTTCCAGTAATTCCATTTAGTTTCTCCAGCCGCTCTCGGATCGCGATGATAATCCATAATAACCTGATCAAAACCCACCCAGGAAAACAGACCTTTCATAAACCGGTTGCTTTCAGTAAGTTGGTTTAAAGCATCGACTACCCGCCGACTGAACAAGCGAAAATCACCGACGTTGGTAGCTATTTCCTCACGACTTAGTTTGTTGATAACTCGATAAAAACAATGTGCCGTAGCACGCTTAAAAACAGATTCACCCTGCCGACTACTGCGCCGCATATTGATAACATCGGCACCTTCGCGCCAGCGCGCTACCATTGAAGGAATCAATTCCGGTGGATCTTGTAAATCGGCATCAATGATAATAACTGCATTACCCTTAGCCTGCTTAAGCCCTGCACTCATGGCCTGCTCTTTACCAAAGTTACGGCTTAGTTGTAACACGCCAACGTTCTCAGTAACGCTGTGTAATTGTTTTAAAATAGCCACGGTGTTATCTGTGCTTCCATCATCAACATAAATAATTTCCCAGCGGGTATTTAATTTTTTCAAACTGGCTAACAACCGTCGATGAAATAGTGGCAGTACTTCCTGTTCATTATAGGCCGGAACAACGATGGATATATCACAGGGCACATCCTTGTTAACCGTGAAATTAACAGCAGTGATTTTTTTCATGATTAAATGTCCAGCTTCGATTTAAAAAATAGGAGCCCAGCAACACCAGCACAGTTGCCAGCAGTTGGGAAAATAGATAATGTACGCCGACTATGACCTGGCCAAACCAGACCATTGCAGCACTGAATAGCGCACCCAGTAAGGCGACTGAAAAAAATTTTAGCATGGCTAGTGGATGTGAATTCGGCCTGTTAAAAGTGAAATAGCTATTGCCCAGATAGGCCAGTACAGCCCCTGTCAGAGCACCCATAGCACTAGCCAATACGGCCCGTAATGACAGCAACTCAACTGCCACCACCATGATCAGGTAATGACTAAGAGTCGCGATTATGCCAACCAGAGAATATCGAACAAAGGACATCACAGCGCTTCTTTCATTATTAACAAGTTATAGCGTAACCTGTGGTACGTTCAGTGGCCGTTAGTAAGATGTTAAGAACGCGTTAAGATTGAACATTATTGTAAATATTTTTATTGTTCACTGAACTGAATTTGTACAAGCCATAAACAGTATCACTGCTTGCTTCCTCAGGAGCTGTGACGACAATATTAAGAAAAGATTAAACAGGAGTACTAGCAAAGGAGAGGATAAAACAACTACCACCAGACTTACGGGATTGATATGACAGTGACCAGCCTAGATGAGTACAAACTCTTTGTACAATACTTAAACCTAGCCCGGAACCGAGTTGCCCATTATCGTCACCGCGAGTGAAACGATTAAACAACGTGTCGTGTAATGACTCGGGAATACCCAGCCCCTGATCTTCAACTTTGATTTCGTTTGAGGTCAAGGTTACTGTCACCTGCCCTTGCTCAGTATATTGGAAGGCATTACGAATAATGTTTCCCGTCGCAATACCGATCAATTCTGAACGTGCAAATACCCACTCATCACTATCGACAATTAACACACACTGCACCGGTTTTTTTTCAAGCAAAATACTATGTCGATCAATTTCATCCCTAAGTACCGTCTGTAGTGACGTGTGTGGGGCATCAATAGATTCTGGCGATCTTGATAGTAATAATAATGCTGAAACACGCTCAGTCGTATCCATTGCAGTGCGACTAATACGCTGCGCGAAAGACATCACATCTTCTCGACCATCAAGCTTTATTTGCAGTACTTCAGCAGCCCCCAGAATTACAGACAAAGGTGTCCTTAACTCATGACTAACATCACTGGTAAACAGCTTTTCGCGCAGTAAAAATTCATTTAAACGCTTATTACGATCCTTGATCGCTGATGCTAACAGACTGATTTCATCGACATAATATTGCGGTTGGATATTGGAATCGGCATTGGATCTAACTGCCTTTGCCAGCTGGGTTAGTGGTCGGATCACTTGCCCAAAGGAGAGCTTGGAAAACACCATTGCGAGAATGAAACTTACTGCAAAAGCCAAAAAAAGAGCCGCTGTAATGACGCTTTCAACACTCTCAAAAGTGGTTTGATCATCGGTCACTAGAAATCGCTGGCCATTAACTTCTCTGACTAACACCGCTTGTTCTTTCCCATCATAAACGACTTCATAGGCGTCAGATCGAGGATTAAGCCGAGACAATGCAGTGGGAATTTCATTACCAACATAAAACTGCATACCTTTAGCCGGCAGAGTATCCAGCATAATGTGTTGCGTATCTATTACTCGCTGCAACTCGGCTGCCATTCGCTTGTATATTAATTCTTCTTCGACATATTTTTCTGCCAATATAAAAACTGCCATAAATCCCAAGCAGATCATAAAGGTTAATGTGAGATAGGACACCGATAGCCTGGAGCGTAAGGAAATAGCTCTAAACATCGGGATCAACAAGCCTGTAACCCACCCCGGTGACAGTTTTTAACATGGGTTTATCAAAGGACTTATCCAAAGATTGTCGCAGTGAATGCATATGGGTTCTAAGCACATCGCTGTCAGGTAGGTCGTTGCCCCAAATTGCAGTCTCCAGTGACTGCCTGCTCACCAAGCGTGGCGCTGCCATTAATAGCAGTTTCAGTAATTTATAGCCTGTGGGTGTCAGAGCCAACGGTGTATCCCCCCGTGAAGCCTCATGCAGATCTGGATCAAAACGCAGCGGGCCGAAGGTTAACGTCGTCGCTATATGCTGATCTTTAGACCTGCGCACCAAGGCCTTTATTCTAGCTTCAAGCTCAATCAGAGAAAAAGGCTTGATCAGATAATCATCGGCACCACTTTCAAAGCCATCTACCCTATCCTTGATGCTATCCCTGGCGGTTAACATCAACACAGGGGTTTTTTGTTTGAGCTCTTTCCTTAACTTTTGGCAAAGTTGGTATCCATCCAGGCCAGGTAACATTACATCCAAAATAATTGCGTCGTACTCACCTTCGCGTTCCATAGCCAATGCTAAACCAGCAAAGCCATTGGGAGCATTATCCAGCTCATAACCTAATGGCTCAAAATAACCGTATATGTTGGCTACAATATCTGGATTATCTTCAATCACTAAAATATTCAATGCTAGCTTTTACTCATAATCCATAATTGAAGAGGGAAAATACTAAGGGTTGGGCTATCTAATTTTCATAAAGTTCAATGAAAGGGCTTCAAACGACTCTTTGTATAGATAACGTAACCAGTAAGATAAGGAGTCTCACGCTCATTATCAATGTTTTTGCTACCTTCAGATGTTAACAACAGATGGTTTTGAGCCTGACTTAGGTATGGCTCTCCCCCACCTGACGCCCGTTATTTAATTGTTTCTACGCACCTAACTCGATAGTTATCTGAAGTGATTTTGAGTTTCCCGCAAACCATTTTTGCACATAAAGTGTTCCCACTATCGGTGCTTTGCCTTCGGCGGGTATTTCTTTATATCTGACGCTATTTTTTGTTTCTTTCTCAAACTCAAATTTCACCACTTCTTTAGTCATAATACCTTTCTGTACCTTCTATATTGATTGGTCTGCTTATACCCGTCACAGGGCCATTAGCCTTGTAGGGCGGGTCTTGATCTATCATTTTATCGAAATCAGTGCCATTCGTTAGGGCCACTGCAGTTCCACATAACGGAATATATCGACGGAAATCAATTTAAGAATGTCAAAATCCGTATACTCGGTAATAGTGAATATTAAAAACGCAATCGATGCCAGCATTAATATCAATGCAAGCATAAATTTTAAGCCATAGTGTGATCGGCACGGTTCGATAACTCGGACAGGGCTCTTATCCCTACTCGGTTGATTGGCATTATTTTCTGATTTATGTGTTGCTCTTGCCATCAACTGCCTTTCAATAGCAGAGCTTGAGCCATAAGGAGGCTTTTTATTGCTCTCATCGCCTTTCATGCTGGTTAATTCAGCGGTTTTTCTCCCTGTACCTGAATCATTGTGCTGGTTTGATGCATCATAACGCTCCATCGATATCACCATCCTAGTGTGCTTGTTGTGTATTTAGTTTTGTGCTTTGTATACTTTTCAAGCTTACCAAGTAGCAGCGATACTTTTTGTGACTTCTATCACTGCTGTCCCGTTAACAAGACAAAAAACTCTTATCCTAATGATAAGAATAAATTGTTAATATAGCACTCACTGTCACTTGCTTACTGCGATTAACATCCCTACAGTCCGCGCCTGCTAACAAAACAAAAACGAGAGAGCTATGCGTGTAGCCAGTTATTTTTTACGGGATAGCGGTGCCAGATACGTAGCTCAAGATAAAGATTAATCTACAACAACTAGAAATGTCATCTGCTTACCTGGAGTACTGATAATGTTAAAGCTTTTACTCATCGTTATTGTGATTTTCGCAGCCTTGCAAATAAACCGGTTTGCGGCATCCCGCATTGATCGGATGGGCAGCAATAAAGATGTTGCGCTTGATAGAATTTTCTATATGCAAAAAACCTTTCAGTTTTTTATCTTGGCTGTTGCCGCAACTGTAAGCGCCGGCATCATGGGTGTTGGCTTTAGTCAAATAGATATTTTTCTATCATCGGCATTTGCTGTTATTGGCATCGCGCTTTTTGCCCAGTGGTCTATTCTTAGCAATATTACCGCCAGTGTTATCATTTTCTTTTTCCTACCTTACAAGGTTGGCCAGCGAATTGACCTTATTGATAAAGACAAGGAAAAAATTATCGAAGGAGTATTAATTGAAATAACACTTTTTCATTTGTTAATTCAACTGGACTCAGGAAAGTTCATGACTTACCCGACCAGCATGGTATTTCAAAACCCCATAGCCTATTCAAAAAACGATAAAAACAATAATGTTAAGAAATAAAATATTTATGGGTAGCACTGTAAATCGATATGGATGTCGATCTCAAAGAGCATACCTACTCGGTGACCAATCACTAAAAACATTATAAATGAACCTGCACCCAGCTTACTCTATCCTGCATATGCAGCAGACGCGAGAGTCTACTAAACAAGTATGGGATACGGTTAGTGGATTACCATAAAGCCAATAAGGCCTAATGCAAAACCTAAAATGGCTCCCAGCGGCGGCGCATAGTGCTTTTCTAATTTCACCTGTGGTGCGATATCTTGAAATATTGAATAGAGAATCCCCCCTGCCGAGAACAACATAATAGCACTGACAACGACCGGCGCATCACCTAGCCACAGATAACCGGATACGCCAGCCACAGGCCCGAGCAAGGCCATTAACGTAAATAAACCGACGATTGTTTTGCGACTAAAGCGCTGTGTGTCGTTCAACTCGTGGCAGGCATTAAATCCTTCTGGAAGATTCTGTAAGGCAATTAGACCGGCAAGTAGCAATGCTGTCTCACTGCCAATGGCAAAAGCTGCACCTAGAGCAATGGACTCAGGTACAAAATCGGAAATCATCGCAGCCAGCTGACTCGCAGGGGTATTGATTTTATTAAGATAAATATCCAAAGCCATAAAACAACAACTGCCCAAGATAAGATAAAACGGCGCTGTTACCCTATTAAGATGAACAAGACCTTCAGGCACCATCACTAAGGCCACTGCCGACAACAGTGCGCCGCCACCAAAGGCAATCACACTGTGCCTGAACTCTTGTTCAAGCCAATTAGACTCAATTTTTTCGATGCAAGCTAACAATGCACCCAATGGCATCGTCAAGCCAGCCAGTAACGTAGACGTAATAACAGTAAGCAGCATGAAAAATGACTCGGGCTAAAAATATTAGCGAGAGTATGGCCTAAATAAACAGCTAGTAAAACTGCTGTTATTAAACGGCCAAAATCAGCGGTCCGCTTGAGCTTAAAATATCAGTAAAAAGGCTAATTGCTATTACAAACCTTCATTGCTTACATATAGTTTTGAGTTGTATTTTAATCCGCCGGTTTAACGGCCAGATCAATACGTACCAATACTATTGGTGATACTAGTAGCACAAGTTCCACCCTCCGATTACCAATATGACTTTAACAGCTACTCTTCTGCAGGGGCTTCAACGGTAGTTTGACCCTGTGCCGGGGTTTCCGCTTGGTTTTCTGTTTGTTGTCCTCCCGCACCACTATCTGTAGCGGCCCGAATACCTGGGACGGTTGGTGCCTCGTCAGGGCCTGGAACCTCCATCGGTTCTGTTTCTGGGGCTGAGGGGGGGCCGGGTTGCAAATCTTGTGCGAGCCTTTCTGAGCGAGTACGTCGAGCAGTCGCACGCTCTGCACCAGGGCGATTACCCTCGTTCGCGGTGGCGCTGGGATTAATAGAGTTGAGTTGAATACGCTCAACATCATCGGCGCCGGCCAATCGTTCTAACGGAACATAGTCGGTACGAAATACCAGTTCGACCGCGCTGTCGAGATCCAGCTCGGCATTGAGGGCTTCTTCGGTGGTGCTGCGTTCGGTGGAAACGTAACCGATGGTATTTTTCATTCGTGCGGCAGCACCCCATGGACCAAATTGCGCGCGAGCGGCTACCTCACTTTCATGTTGCAGATTGAAGCGCGAGCCACTCTCCTCTTCCGCTGCGCTGGTGGCATCGATGTGAAAGCGCATTGAAGCATTGAGGCGGCCGCCATCAATGACTATCCGTTGCATCCCCATCATCACCATAGAGGCCAAAATTTCCTGCCGACCTCGGGCTAATGCGGCTCTGGCCATGGGAACCAGTTGCTCTGGACTGCCGTTTGCAACGCTCTCGCTCGGCCCCAACCCCAGCGCTATTCGCAATGCTGCTTCAGTGGGCATTTCTGCGCCGGGAATGAATACCAGCTCGGTGTTTTGATCCTGTTCAGCCTGCCATTCACGACGTTCTTCTTCGCTCATCTGAGAAGGGTCATCGAAACCTTCCTCCTCCCCTCCCCTGACTTCAAAGCTCCCACTAAAGCGCTCTACCAACCAGTTGCGCGCTGCGGTTGTTGAAATATTACTATCGGCAAAGCCTTCGGTGGTGGCGGCAACATTTTTAATTAAATCGACGTAGGCAGTTAATTGTTGCTGATTGCTTTCGTTCATAGCTTTAAACACGCCGGTGATCAGCTCACCGACAAAACGCGGAAAGGAAACGGCATTTAAAATACCTTGGGTGGTAGGCGCAATTCGATCAACCGCCGCGCCCGAAAAACTATCACCAGCCGCCATCGCTTGAGCAACCGCAGGCTTAATTGCTCGTGGCACAGCTTTAGGATAAGGGCGACCACTTACTTGGGCAAGATCGGTGACGGCTGAGCCTATTCGAACTAACGATCCTGCTATGTCCCGACGCTGCTGAGCAGGTAATTTTGCAAATCCCTCCGCTGCCTGTAGTACTGCACGGACACCCACTCGAATATCCGGGCTGGGAGCTGCCATGGTTATATCCCCAGAGAGGCCCAGTCCGAAACACCGCCCGACGTATCGGGAGCGCTGGCCGGACTGTAATTTGATTGTAATTCACTGATGGTCAATGAGGCCTGTAGCCAATCTACTGCCGCAGTAATAACTGAGTGGTCATTAGCGACCAGTGGCGCACCATAAACCCGCAATGCCTGTGCGGCCTCTGCCAGCCAGGAAATCAGAATCATCCCAGCCCGACCGCGTCGGACAAAAAGTTGTGGGTCTGCAACCGGCGTGCGCTGACTAAGACGACCTATAGCCGATACCACACCCCAAATATCACGTGCGCCGAAGATACTCTGTAAATGGGGATGCTTAAGAATTTGCAGCGCCGCTTTTAACCCATCCATAACTTCACGAGCCATAAAAGGTGTGGCACCACCACCGGCACTGACCAAATTACTTAACAGGTTGCGGGCGCCAGCGCGAATTCGAGTTTGGTGGGTAATACCACCATGGGGACTGCTTGATATACTTTCACCCAGCTGGTAGAGACTTTCGCACAATTCTAGCATTAAGGTTTCAAAGTTATCATTGGCACCCTGGGTTTGATAAGCACCGTAAGTGGCACCAAATAGCCGACCATAAAAGGCTAGCCGCTCCGTTTGGGAGCTGCGTTGATTACGGTTGCGCCAAAAGCTGTGAATCAACTGCGTCGCTGGCCCCAGATCGACTCTTAATGCGCCGCTGGCGGCCAGTGCTGCAAGGTCTTCCACCGCCGAGAAAACCCCAGCTGGCTCCAAATCTGCCGATAAATACAATGCAGCCAAGGCTCGCATCTGGGCTTGGTCGACTCGCGTTTCGGCGCCGGGAGGCAATTCAATGGTATCAAGCCCGTCAAAGGCCATGGCATAGGGGGAGGTGTAAGCGGCAGCCGCGTGACGGCTACCCTGTTCAACCAGTTCGCTGAGCCCTCGGTCAAAGGGTTTTATTAGCGCTGAAGAAAAAACCGACGCAGTTACCATATTAACGGGCCTCGTTTTGGCTCGGCGTATTCGGATTATACGGCGTTGAGTTGCCTTGAATGGTCGAGATCATTTCCGGGGTGGCCATTTTATCCAGTGGCAGGTAGTCCGACTTAAAGTTTACCCGTACCTCTCCAGATAGCCGCGCCTTGACTTCAGCTTTGGACTCGGAGGTTTCATCAACTGCCGTGCCCACTGTGGCGACGTGATCCTGGCGACCTTCAAAAGCTGCACTAGCGCTATAAGGCGATAACCAGGAACTAAATTCAGCTTTAACTGACTCCTTATAGCTTTGCGATTCACGATCATGCATAGAGGCGGTGTAATGACGCCCCACTGTATCGTGCGCCCGCATATCAAAGATTACTTTGGCGCGAATGGAACCGTCGGTCACCACAATACGGTTGATGCCGAGCATCACCATGGAGCTTAGTAATTGCTGCCTCGACTGCGCCATTTCCATTCTCGCCGCCGTCACCAGTCGCAGCTCAGCATTGGCGTCAGACAAGTCGGTGATAGGCGGACTTATATTCATTTCTCGGCTGATTTCTGCCAATCGAACTTCTGGATCATCGCCCTTAGGCTCGAGTACAACAGTCGATTGTGCTGCACCCTCCTCGTCACCCAGGGCAAAGGCATCCGCACCGCTGGAGACACCCACACCCAAAGCATCCGGATATTTGTCCGCTAAATAATCCCGCCCGGCAGCGGCACTGATATTATCAGTCATAAATTGATCGACTGTTTTCGATACATTGGCGATCAATTCACCATAGGCGCGCATCTGCTCAATCGAGCTTTCGACAATGGCCTGAAAAACATTTTTAATTAAGCCGCCAACGAATTTAGGAAAATCCACTTTTTGTACCAGTGCCCCAAACTGATCGACACCTTCGCGCACAGCCCCTGCAGTAAAATCTTTGCCAACCGCACCTGGACTTTGTGACAGAGCACGTTTAGTCGTCTCTACTGGATCACCATCTGCCAAAGCTCTAGCCGGAACAGCTGTGGTTGTCGAAGCTTGGTCAATCTCATCAGAGAGCCCATCTGGGTCGGTCATATAACTCAGCACTTTAGCGGTGTTGCGGGCCATCTGTTTTTTCTCGTCGTCACTGAGGCCTTTAAACGAAGGGATGGCGGTCAGCAATGCCCGGGTCTGACGTCGCGCTGTATCCAGCGCTTCAGCACTGGTCCAGTCAGGAAGTAACGATGGCTGGGGTCGCAATGACTCGCTCATAATTTTATTCTCCTCACGCCGCAGGTGGCGGAGGCATGGTGCCACTCTGCCCCGCTGCAGCTTGAGTATTCTGGCTGCCAGGTGCCTGCCGCGCTGAGGGAATTACATTAGGGTCGACTGGAGTAGAGTTCCCCTGAATGGCTGCAATCATCCCCGGTGTTGCCATTTTATCCAGCGGCAGGTAGTCGGATTTAAAATTGACTTCAACGTTACCAGCCAACTGCACCTTGGTTTGAAGCTCCGCATCGGTGCCGCTGGAGGCAGTACTCATAGCGGTGACAATGGGTTTGTTTTCAAATTTGTATTTGCCCTTCGAATAATAACTGGCGTCGTAGCCGCCTTTGTCTTCTTCATCGTCACTTTTTGAGCCGCGGTCATGCTCAACGTCATAGCCTCTGTCGTACTCCCCCTCGCCAGAGAGGCTTTGCTGCACATTGCCATAGCGATCACGGGCTAAGTCCATAGCGGTGGCACTGCGACGGGTGGACTGTCGATCACGGGCGCGAAAATCGTAGAGGATTTTTGCCGAGATACGTCCATCGGTTACCACGATGCGATTGATCCCCATCAACACTAACGAGGCCATCAGCTGTTGGCGCTGCTTGGCAAGCTGTAAGCGGGCGTTGTGCACCAGTGCTTTCTCGACATTTTCGTCGGTTAAATCGAGCGATTTAAGCTCGCCGTTTTCGAAGCTGATAGAATTATTTACTTTGCGCAGAGCGTCATTTTCATCAACATCGTTGCGCAGTATTAGTCGTGGTCCCGGTGTCTCAGCAAAATCATCTATGCCGATTTCAAATAAATCCGGGAACTGGTCAACCATGTGATCACGGCCCTGATTCTCAGTAACGTTGTCCGTCATAAATTGTTCCAACGACTGCGCCACTTGTTGGATCATTTTGGAGTACTGTTCCATCTGCTCTATCGATGAAGTGACTATTGACTGGAACACACCTTGAATCAAGCCACCGACAAACTCCGGAAATTTCACTTCTTTCAACAATTCACCAGCAACTTTAGCCCCCTCACGGGCGGCATCCGCTTTGAACTCGTCTTCGCTAATGGCGTTAACGGCCTTCTGTCGGTCGGCGTAACTCGCCTCAGCAGCCGATTTATCATTGCTGTTATTACCCGTAAAAAATGGATAATCCGCCAGCGCTTGTGCTGGTGGCATCCCTACCCCGCCCTGAATTTGATTACCGGGAATGCCCTCCGGACGGGCTAAGTAATCTGCCACTAAGGCAGTCGCTTTAGCGACTTCCGTGCGAGTTTTTGGGTCCAGTTGCTGGAACCCGGCTGACTGAGTCAGGAGTCTTTGTACCTCGGCGCGCACGTGTGGGTCCGGCGTTTGCGGCGTGGCCATGTGGGCATGCGATGTGGTCATCGTCGAATCCTCCAGCTGCAGCATTTAAGCCGCATGCTCTGCAACAGTAGACATATCAAATTCAACCGGCCGCAAATAAAGACTCACGCGTGGTGGTTTACTGCGGCTGGTTTTCAGGCTAATGATGGTAAAATTTCCCGGCCAGTGTTCTTCATCGGGCGTAAAGGCTCCCATCCAGCGTTCCAGCGCCCGCAGGCCTGCAGGTCGCTCCGCCATACTCATCGTAAGCAGGCTAAGAAAGCTGGGAGGCACATCGGAAATAGCAGTTAGCAGCACATAGATTTCAAAACAAGGTCCATCCCTGCCCTCACCAAAAGCCACCAGCGCCGAGTGGGCGGGTAATTCAAAGCGTCCTCCCAAGACCAGTCCCAGCGTTTGGATGATGCCCCCCAGTTGATGCCCAAGACCGAGCTGGTCGAGCATGGGCTGCAACCCAGCAAGCTTTAGTGGCTCGGTTACGGCAAAGGTCAAGCGTTGATCGCCCAACTCGCGAGTGGCGGCAATGGTTGTAAACAGTGGAAACAGCCCCGGCAACAGGCTCATCGCAGTCATCACAATACGTTGCAGGCGCGCTGGTAACCCTTCGATAGAGCCACGACCCTGTGGCAACTCGTAGTAGACTTTGGAGGAATGTAGTCCATTACGATCGTAGGAGGTGCCAAAGAATGCGCCGTAGTTCATGTCACCATTAGAGGTAAAGCCACGATGATGTTCAGAGGCTTGATCAAACCAATACAACGCTTCTCGACCGACGCACTCCCTGATTAACCGGCGCATTTCCCGGGTTGCCTCATCGCGCCGGTCGAGACTAGCGGCTTCTGGAGGCAGAGGCTCAATGGTAAAGCGCAAATTATTGTGCTGCTCTTCCGAAAAAGAGGGTTCAAAGGGTGGTGCGTAAGGCATTAACGCATTGCGGGCATAACGCATATCTCCCTCAGGATAAATAAAAGTTCGGCTCAGCAGTCCTCCCATCGGCTCCACCGGATTGGCGGTTCCCAAGCGCCGGGAGGCTTTGGTCAACCGCGACTTCACTTTCTGTGATAACGGCTCAGTAAACATGTGCGACTCCTTCAGTCTTGTAGCAGTGATCAGCGTCCAAACCCAACGCCAACATCATTTAACATATCCTGCACCATCGACGGTACCTGTATTGGTCGAGAGGTGGTTTGCGGGCTTTCTCGGGGCTGGGATAGCTCTTCAACACGGCTGTCAGTAATCGCCGAGTCGGCCAGCCATAATTCACAGGCATTGACCAGATCGTAATCGTTGGGATGCGTTGTGGCCTTGCGTCCTGGTGGCTTGGGTTGTGGGTGGCGCACTTCATTCATGTCAATAATCTGGCCGGTGGTATCAACAATCCGGTTGACGTTATTAGCCAGCCAAGCAGTGATAATCGTGCCGCAGGTTGCCAGCGTCCGGTAACGTGAGGTGGACTTGGCACCGCCCAGTTCCAGAGTCGCTACTTGGTCAATCACCTGCCACATATCCCGTGCACCGTAATTCGCGCGAATATCCGGATCGCTGAGAATATCGATGATTTCGTTAACCTGTTTGCTCAGCTCCTGAGCCGCATAAAAGGCCATGCCGTAACCGTGCATCGACAGGTTTTCTATCAGGTCACGTGCGGACTTGCGGCACTGCTGCTGGTGGGTCGCCAACGGAATCGAGGCACGCAGCACATTATCGAGCTCCTTTTGCCGCACCAGGTCGGAGACGGAAGAGACAAAACGCAGAAATAAATCGTTAAAGGAGCGGTTCATAAACTCGGTCGGTTCACCGCCCGGTAGCCCCAACGTGATGGCGTAGAAAGTCCGTCGCTCCATTTCTGACATTCGGTTTGGCGCCTCACGCCACCAGTTGTAAAGCTTGCGCCCGGCCTCCCGTGAGAAGCGCACCAGTGTCGCCTCTTGAAACCGTTGAACCACATGATCAAGGGTCTGGAAGGCTTTTACTTCATCCATCATCGCCGCCACGATCATCGGGCCCATCAAGCGGATATTATCCTTCTCGACAGTAACGCCTGAAATTTCACCTAAATCGGGCGGCTCTAGAGAAAGCCCATCAACTGTAGCGCCTCCATTTACGTTCTGGTATTTGTTGAGTGCCTCATTAACTTTGCGCCGCAGCTGATTTTCCTCTGCGGTAATGCCACGGGCATGCAGTTCGCGCACCACACTTGCGAACTCCTCGGATTCGATTACGGGCTTTATCTCGCCGCGTCCATCGGGGTCGCCCTCAATTGACAGAATTGGAAACACCAACCGTGCCAAATCGAGCAGCGATCGGGCTTCACCCAAAGCGCGGTAGAAATCGCGATTGAGGCTGCTCCAGGCGGAGTCGGTTTTTATCGGCACAATAAGGTTGGGACCTTTCTTGCGCGCAGGAGCAACCATGACTGGCGGCGCATTGGCATTTTCGGCTGCTAACAGACCAATGGTTAACGCGCTCAACACCACTTGATCCCGGTCGGGTTCGGCAACAATTTGACCGGTTTCGGGGTTGCCAAAAATCAATTTGCCGTTGTCATGCGCCAGTAATTCCTGTGCTCGATCACAGCCATCGGCTCGCAGCAACTGCATAGTGCCGACGAGCAGCGGATCGACAACTTCAGGTACTGGCTTGGCACTGCTTGCTGCTTTTAGTACCTCCTCAATACGTTCAAGCTCGATGAGCTCTTCGTAGGCCAGTGCAATGCCGTCGTCACGTTTTTTGATAAGCTGATTTTTAATAAAAGTCAGCTTGTTAAGGGCTTTGTTTTCCCGCTCAGCTATATCGCGGAAACGGGGATCGAAGAGTGCCATAGCAAGTCTCCTTGATGGGGTTATTAAGGGTTAAAAAGCGTCGCGGGATATCAAGCTGCATCTCTTTCTCCCGAAGGGACCTGCGCGCGCAATATCTGCGCTTGCAGGGTATGTAAGGCTGCAGCGGCATCTAGGATGCCCGCCCCGCAGCCTGTCGCCGGCACGGCGAAAGGCCGTGCTGAACGAGTCAGGATTGCACGTACACCCGTGGTATCGAGCACATGGGCGTGGCGTGCGGCATAGGCGACCAGTAATGCGGCACTGGCAGCCACAAAGGGGGCTGCGAAGCTGGTGCCAGTGGCATATTGGTAGCCTTGTAAAGCGGTGGTTAAAATGCGTTCACCAGGTGCACACAGATCTACGTGTGCACCGCGGGTGGTAAAACTGGCAGCTTGGTCGGCGGTATTACTTGCCCCGACAGCGATCACCTCGGGGTAAGCGGCAGGCCAATAGCGGGTTTCTATACCGTTATTACCACTGGCCGCCACTAAGATGCAGCCGCGAGCGAGTGCATAGTCGACTACATCCCGATGTGGGCGTGGGCTGGAAGGATGTAGCATGCGGTCATCAGTACCAAAACTCATATTAATGACGCGGGCGCCTAGATCGATACAGCGCTTCAGCGCCATATCGAGATCGGAAATAGCCCCGAGTCCAATTGGCATCGCTTTACCGGGTATACGCACCGCACCGAGGGCACGCATCGGGATTATTCTGGTATCACCGGCCAAGCCTGCTGGCATGGCATTACCGGCGGCACCGATAATGCCCGCACAGGCCATGCCGTGCCCGACAAACTGGTCGGTTGGATCGGCGTCCTCCTGACGAAAGTCGCCCAGTAGCTCCATACCTGGGCCAATATCACGAGGTTGTAGCCTCACAGTGTCATAACCGGCGCGAAAACGATCGCGAAATTCAGGGTGGTTTGTTGCAATCCCGCTATCTATTAAACCGATCAATACGGCCGGGTCTCCGGGTTCTATTGCCAGCGCTTCAGCCATTCTCACCGCGCCACGTGGCAGCCATGCCTCGGCATCGTCGTCAGCGGGGGCCCGCTCAACATCCAGCAGCGTTCCCGACAAATAATTGGGGCTAACTGACTCGATGTTTGGCAGCTGCGCCAACCGATCGCACATTTCAGCAATCGGTGTGCCGGGGGGAACGCGTAAAATATAAGTTCGGGCTACACCCGTGGTCTGCTCCAAGTCATCGTAAGCACGATGCCGGTATCCAGGTCGAAGCGCATTGGCTCGGGCCGAATGCAAGCGCGCCGCGCGTACACCGCCAGCACAGGCCGACACAATTCGGTCGATCGGGCCACGATCAATGACTGTGGCAGGAGGCTGGGCACGTACGTTCACATCCCATAGCGCCGGTGTGTTGTCTGGTGCCTCGCCCAATCGTAACTTGAACATAATGCCACTGGTTGCGCAGTGCGGGCAGCCGTAGGGTAAACTCGGGTGGTGAATACTCATGGCTTTGACTCCTGCGGTGCGGGTATGCTGCCATCGCTATATTTCACATTAAACTCACTAAGTAACTCATTGTTATTATTGATATTTGATTGTTTTTTTTCGTCTGAAATAGTCATCGCAGCAGCCTGCAGTGGGCGCAGGTCGAATTGCATCGCCCCAGCCAGACCAAGATCTGTTTCTACCGCCAGTTCGCCAGCCCATTGATCGTCGGTCGGAGCCAATAACAATTCCGTTGCACTCGATTTCAGCAACGACACCGGACGTCCGCCAATATGAACCTTGGGAGCCCCCGTCTCCGGAATCAGGTTGCGACCACGAACGCGTAGAATATTTTTGATAGTGGCGGCATCATCATCAGGCCTAGCCACTGGCATCACCTGTTCGACCATCGGCCTTGATGCATGCTGTAAAGCTTTACGTAGCCGTGCCACTGGTAAATTGGTGATACGTCCAGCTTCGCGACTACCGCCTTCACGCTCCATCGAACGAAGCTGTTTAACCGTACGCACACCGACCCACTCCAGCTTGCGGCGCTCTTCGGCGGTCAACTCTTCATCTAGATCATCGATGGACTGGTCCTCGGGGTCTTCGGCAAAGGCTACCGCGTTTTCTTCAATCATGGGGCGGGTAATGGCAGCAAAAACTATATGAAAAACACTGGCTTGGGGTTCATTCGCTCCAGCAGGTCGGATACGGATTTCACCCTGAGCAAATTCCACGTGGGCCCTTAAATCGATGTTGATATCTTTAATGGCAAAGGTCATGGGCAAATTCAAATTGCGCGCTTTGACCGCCATGGCGCTCTGTGCTTTATCAAGCTGGCTTTGTACGGCTTGGATAAAATTTTCCAAGGGCAGTGGCGCGTCTGGATTCACAGTGCCTCCTCCGCCAGTCTGATAGTGATTTGCGCGGGCGCTGCATCAAAGGCCGTAGCACGCCGGTACAAAGGCAGATCACCGGTTAACTCGCCGCTATCGGCAGAGAAATACAGTTCAATAGGTAAGCGAAGTTCGATGCCAGTGGCACGTGCCGAGCCCGCCGCTGCCAGATCCATTAACCCCAAAGCAAGCTCTGCCAGCGTATCGCCAAGAAGACGCCGCTCAAAGCGGACATTGTGCTCCAATACACTCATGGGGTCGCTCCAGGTGGTGGTAGCACGCTCGACGGTTGTTCATCCGTTGCTGCGGGCACGGGCGTTGCGGCAGGTGTCGATATAGGTGTCGTCGTCTGCGGTGCTGGTAAGGGGGCCGCGGCCGGGGGTTGTGCACGGCTAGCTGTTGCTCTCGGCTGATTGCTGTGCCGCATGCGTGAATGACGTTCCAGCAGCGCCTGCTGAGCCTGATCGACAAACCGGTCCAATGGTAAAGTTTCGGAAGCAAAATTTATTTTTACATCGCCATACAAATGCGCTTCAAGCTCGGTGTCCGACTGGGCGTTAACATCGACGGTCGAAACCTTGGTCACTGCACCGCGTCCGGTACCACGGCGGCCCCATTCGGTTGCCCCTGAAGACGGATCGTTAGAGGTGGCGTACTGAACGGTGGCGGTATCGGCTGCCGAAGCGCGAAATCGTAATCTGGCACCGACTGAACCATCCTTAACCACCACCCGATTCATTCCGGTCAAGACCATCGTCGCCAAAGTTGAAAGCCGTTGCTGTGCCACTCGCTCACGAGCAAGTGGCAGCAGTGTTTCTTCAAGAAACTCCTGATTTAACTCCTCCCCTTCATGGCCAAAATCGGCCAACCAGGAAGGGGCTTCTGAAAACTCCTCTTCACTATTAGCTACAGGGGTGAGGAGCAGCTCACTGCCCTGTTGTTCTAGCCGTACATCACTGGGGTATTGCTCTGCCAGCCAATCCCGAGCCTGGTTAAGGGTGACGTTTTCCTGAGTAAACTGATCGAGCGGTTTGGCGACAGCGGCGACTAGATCTGCATAGGCCTCCATTTGTCGGATCGAGCTATCAACGATGGCGTCGAAGGTACCTTGCAGCAACGAGGATACAAAGGTGGGGAAATCGATCTCATCCAGCAACGATCCTGCCCGTCGACCCAGCGCATCGGTGGCTTTTTCCTTCGGCTGGGACTGCTGCGAAGTTTGGGACCCAGAGAAGTTTATATCCTCTGATTGCGGCGCTGGTTGGTTTATCGGATTACCATAACCATCACGCTCATTGCCAAAAATATCTCGCGCCAAAGCCTGCCCGAGCGGTGCAGGAGGTGGCGGAGGTAAACGACCGGAGTATGATTCGCTCATAGCGGTCTAGCTCAGGCGGCGACCGGCGCAATAGCCGGTAGCTTGCGGTAAATGGTTTCATGCTGACCTGAGCCGGTGAGAATCACCTCCGTTACGCCGGCTTGTGGCTCTTCACCATCGCGTTCAAAGGTGGTGGTAATAGTCACCTTAAGCTGGGTTTCAGTGGAGGTTGAAGCGCCAGCAGCAATATCTGCGACAACGCTAATATGCCAACCATCCAGAGCCGCCCCACCCTGGGGTGTGATGCGAACATTGGCCACCGCTCCAGCAGCATAGGACCAATCAATCGCCAGCCCACCGTGTGAACGCCCAGAGGGGCCATCAATATAGGGCCAGGCATCAATGACTAATTGTTCGGCTGGAAGTAAATCAGCTGCCATGGCTGGAGGCATCGATGGCAACACCGATCCATCCATCAAAAACAGACTGTAATTGACGCCGTTGACTTCGCGTTGTGAACGGAAGATCGCGACCCCCGGTGGCGGAAAAGTATCAGATGGAGGGATTGTTTCCGCTTGCATTGTGGCGCTGTAGCCTGGGATACCAGTATCGCTACGATCACCATAGGTATTTGCAAGCGCCACTGCCGTTGGGGGCTGTGCTGCGGGGGCTGGAGTTGGTACTGGCGGTGTTACCACGGGCGGTAAACTACCAGTAGTTGTACTCGCCGAAGTCGTCGCAGCGTGAGCTTTATGCAGCGCATTCACTACGGTTTCTATCCGCTGCGTCAGGTTTTCGGAAGGGGCCAATCTCATCGCGGCTCCCAGTGGTACGTTTTCTACATTCAGCAACAACGCGCCGGTAACTCCGTCGCTAGCAGTAAAGGCACGGGCTTTGCTCCAGCCGGTAAAAGCATCAATCCCCCCCTCTACCACGGTGACCATCAATGCTTCGGCGCTAGCCTGCTGGGCTACCGACTGTGCCTGTGGTGGACTATAGCGGAACAATTTACCCTCGGCACTTACCCCGATGCCACTACCTATTGAACCACCGCTACTCTCGCGGCCAACGCCTATCGTCCAACTCTTCGCCGCAGCTAATACGGGAATAGCTACCAGTGTGGTCATCAGGCCCTGGTCAAATTCGGCCACCATAATACCCCAAGGATTTTCTGCCGCCCCATTAGTGCCATCGCCATTGTTATAGTTAACAGTTGTAGTCAGCGGTGGCACCACCGGCATGGACTGATCAGCGAGAGTAAGCTGCAAAGATGCTGAGGGCCGGGCCGTTACTGGTGGTGGCAGTGGCTTGCTGGCGGTGGCAGGCACTGAAGCTTGTTCTGGATTAACAGCTGTGGTTGGAGGCGGAGTTGCCGTTAATGATTGGGCGTAGCCAGGAGGTGTATGGCCGCCACGATTTGGCTGACGACCATCATTGCCATCGGCGTGAAGAATTTGTAAAAATATCAATCCGGCATGGGCAGGTCGTTCATATTCGGCAGTAAAATCCTCCCAAGTCATGATATAGCGGCTACCGGTTACATGGGTGCTGGCATAGGCACCTGGGCTGCCAGGTGAACCCACCGCGCGGTCCCAAGGATCACTGATTCGTAGATAAACCTGATCACCATCGTTGTAGATCCCTGTGACGACAATGGCGTGTAGCCCCGCTGGTGCTGAGGCAACCCAAAGAGGTCCATTATTTTCCAGTAACTGGCGAAAGCCTTGCTGACTCCAACTCATCGGCGGTTCGCTGATGAGCCCCATATCCGCTGCAAATTGCCCCACTTGCTGGGGGTTGAGACCATTGGCGGTGGTGCGGCCACCAATAGCTGCTATAGTCTCTGGGGTCAGGCTCTGGCGATCACGCCAGCCTACAACCATAGCACCCGCCGCCGCCCAACAACTCATACTCGTGGGCTGATTAATCAATTCCAGCTCATCCCAATTGAGGGTAAAACTTTCATTAAAAGTCAGCGCGTTAGCGCCCGTACGCACGGTATAAATCCGCGCGACGGTCACCCAGTCAGAATCGACATTTTGATCACTGCTTCCAAACAGCGATGAGGGGCCGTTGCCAGCGGCTACAGGATCATAGCGATGAATCAGCTCACCGTTGACATATAATTCATGAGCAGGAAATCCGTCGTGATTACCCAAAGCTTTAGCCTGAATTAAGCCGTTATGTAACCGGAACAGGACTGACAGATCGACATCAATCGCTGGCGCAACAGCCACCAAGGGGTTGGTACCGGTAGCAGAAATAGTTACCGCTGAAGCGTTCTCAGTATAAACTCGAATACCGCGGTTACCTGAAGTCCCCGGAATGATATTGAGGTTGTCTGTTGTTGCTGTAAGCGTTTCCTCCTCGGTGATAGCTGCGTCCGCATTTTTATCCATCCACCAGTCTGGCTTGCCAGCGACATGGAAAGTATTGTCGCTGGCATAGGCGGTACTTTTACCCCAGCTGCGCCGAGTGACATCAATACTCTCGATACCCATCCCACTGGAGAGATTAACGGTGGCAATCAGCTCGCCACGGCTGCTGCCACCTGAGTAGCGGAAGCTGCGATTATCACCACCAAAGTCATCATAGCCGGGTGGTCCCTCAATCACCGGCGATGGAATAAACATGCGGTATTTAACCTCTACTGCATAGGGATTATGGCTATCATTAAGCGTTTGTGCCGGCTGTTGCCCGCTCATGCTGCCAAGCTGTGTTGCCACACCCTGCTCGATAGCCGTAAAGACCTCCAGCGGTGACAGACCAACGCCAATACCCACCTGAAAAGATACTCCGAGGAATGCTCCTTGAGCATCAAGAATCACCTGTCCACCAGCGACAACGCCTTCGCCAGCACTGAAGCCCACAGCCATACTCATGCCATTAAAACTAGCGATCCCCCCGCGTAGTATTGTCACTTGCATGGTCGCTCCGATGGAGGCGATAGCGCCGATTAATGCGTCGGCACTGCCGTAAACACCGAGTTGGTTACCAGGAGCAAAGATAACTCCGACGCTTAGTTGCCCACCGGCACCCAACCCCCCGCTTACTGCTGGCCCGACGCCGATGGAAATATTTCCCGAATTAGCCGCAACCCGCGCAGCTGTTGCCATCAGATTTATCGAGGTGTTTGACGCTAATGCTGCTTCTACGCCAGCTTTGACTAAACCGTCGAGGGGACTGGCGTCGGGTGTTGTTAAGGAATGGCGCGCCCCCAACTGTATATCACCCACATCCATCGCTCGTGCTAAGGTCTGCGCAGTGCCCGTCATATCGTCCCCAGCACTATTAACGGACGACGTATTAGCGCGCAACGCATCATCGCGCGCAGTGGTGTTGCTGGGTAATTCAGGTATAGCGCCAAAACCGTCGTCATAATCGGCCCCACTATCTGAACCAATCCCAGCGTTATTGTCATTTGCTGAGGGTGGCCGTGCATTAGCGTTGCCTGAGGCATTACCCTGTCCTGCGCCGCTTCCGTTATTTACGTTTTTGTTAGCCTTACTGTTACTCGTATTTCGATTGGCAGCGTCCATACCGGGTGAGGCCGCATCGCCGGCCCAATTCAATGATACCGCTGGATCACCATAAGCCTGGCCCTGACGTGAAGTTCGCTGCGCAAACATGCGCACTCGACGCAGACTTCTGCCGCTTAATCCAGCGAGGGAAATATAGGGACTGTTGATGTCGGGCATAACATCAACAGTCAATGCCCCCCCTTCTATTGGCCCAGTAGCCAGCGCGAAATATAATTTTTCCATACCGATAAAGCGCGCAATAACTTCCGTCGGTACTACATAAGCTGCCTCGCCCTCAGTGATAGTCAAAGCTCCCAGGCTCGATGTAGAAAAGAAATTATCCACCCGCCGACCTTCACGGTTGCGGAACAGTACTGGATCGGCAGCTAAGGTAACTTCGGCACGACGCGAGACTTGTTGACCGGTACGAATGGTGAACCCAAGCATCGGAAAACGATCACTCACACTCAAGCGGTTGGGACGGATCTGGGCAGTCATGATATTCACTTCCTCTTGGTTGGTCGGGACTTGTGACGTCTTGCGTCGAGGGCGCGGCGTTCGAATTCAGGGCTGGTATCCAATGCACACTCCAGCAAATCGTCTCCTCGAATCTCTGGAATCGGTTCATACTGGGTTTCGTACTGACTAACAGCACGCTCAAGTAAACGCGACAGGAGCTTGGCATGAGTTGGCCCCACAGCGATTCGTGAACCAATGTTAAATGCTGTCGAACAGGGGTCGATTTGGCCGAAGTCGATTAAAAACTCAAAGGCATTATGGCCAACTTCAAAATAATTAGCGTAACTGGCAGTTACCGACTGACACTCATAGGGCTTTTGCGTTTTTGTTGCCATAGGACGTGGCTCTCCGTACCAATTACTAGCTAAGTTATGAAAATAAATAACGTTATGCATGCTGTCTGTTTTGATCAAAGTGCTGTTCAGACAGGTTGATCAAGTAGACACCAAATTATTTTTCTATTTTTAATAAAACAAAATTAGCCATAACACGGAGAGTGTTATCGCAGAAATCATGCCAGCTTGATAAGATTCAATTAAGGTACTGTTTTAATAGTAATTTTTATATTTTTCAGGCATCGAACTGCTGTCACATTACGCCAAGGCTGAGACACGCTAAGTGTCACACTGTGACACTTAGGAAAGTTTGTTACATCAATAAATGCAAGCCACACTTAAGTGAATAACCATGGAGTACATGGCTATTGAAACTAGCGAGTTATGATTTTTTTCCCTATAAAAGGTATAAGAGTGAGCGGCGAAAATTAACGCTCTGTAGACAGTTGATATTTTTCGATCTTACGGTAAACCGACATTCGCGATAGCTTCATAATTCGCGCTGTTTCAGCCTTATTCCAATTGGTCAGTTTTAGCGCCGCAATCAATGACTCCCGTTCGTCGGGCGCATTGTAGTGATGCTCACTTAATCGACGTTGAAAAGAGGACGGCAAGTGACAAACCTGAAACCGCCCGCGCGGTGGATCGATAAAAACAGCCTCCACCAAGTTGCGCAACTCGCGCACATTACCTGGCCACTGATAATCGGCCAAGCACTCGATAAGTTCATTATCAGGCTCTGCGACTTGCAAACCGGTGCGGCCTTTCATTTCATTGATAAAATGCTCGAAAAGAATACCGATATCTTCAGGCCGCTCTCGCAGCGGTTCTATTTCAATCCGGGCAACATTGAGTCGATAAAAAAGATCCGCGCGAAATTTATGCTCGTCCACCAGCTCTTCTAAGTACTGATTGGTAGCCGCGACTACACGCACATCGGAACTGACCTGACGAGTTGAACCGAGCCGGTTGATTTGTCCATTTTCAAGAAAACGTAACAGCTTGGCCTGACTCTGCATATCCATCTCGCCGATTTCATCGAGGAATAAGGTGCCACAATCGGCCGCGACAGCCCATCCCTTCTGGGCCGTAACTGCTCCGGTAAACGCACCGCGTTCATGGCCAAAAAATTCAGATTCAAATAATGATGAAGGTAGAGCAGCACAATTAACTGCCACAAAGGGACCCGACCGACGTCGACTCAGCAAATGAATATTGGTCGCAATACTTTCCTTGCCGGTACCGGTTTCTCCGGTGATTAGTACCGGAGCCTCACTTGCTGCGACTTTAGGGATATAGGATCGCAAAGCCTCAATCGATGTGCTGATACCGAGGATACTCTGGTTCAACTCTTCCATTAGCTTGGGCTCTATACAACCGCTGCTGCGGTGAATATCAGTTTCCGTACTGCACAGTGATGATCAACCTCACCGAGGGGGGACAAAAATGGTACTCATACTACCGAGCTTAAACAAGCGCTATATTTTTAAAATTACCGAAAGTGTTATCGAGTTCACTTTAAATAAACGCACATCATCAAACACAAACTATTATTTTATAGTTCATTGGCTCCCGCGTTTCCTTAGTATTCTTTAGCACTAAAGCTCCAAGTCAAGACCCAAACACTCTGGGATCATCTTCCAGTAACCTCGGCTTACATACCTGCCAAGCACCTAACGCCATCAGCACAACACAAACTGACAAAAATGCAAACGGCAACCCCCAACCTTGACTGGCCTCGTGCAACACACCGAACAGTAAAGGTCCTGCGCAGCTCAAGGTGTACCCCAACCCCTGCGCAAACCCAGATAGCGCAGTGGAGCCCGCGGGCGTTCTGGTGCGTAAGTTAATCATCGTCAATGCCAAGGGGAAAGTGGTTGGCCCAACCCCCAACAATACCACCCACAACACTGGCAAGGACATTGGAGCTAGCAGTAAACCCGGAAAGGCTATGGCGTAGGCCAACACGCAGCCAACTACCAGCGGATAGGGATTGCGCATGCGCACAGCGGCAAGAGGTGCAGCCAGCCCGCTTGCCAGGCCCAATCCGGAAAACAAAGCCAGCATAGCGCCGCCAAATGCGGGAGTGGCACCCGCCTCTACCATCAATACCGGCAACCAAGTAAACATCGCATAGGTAACCAGCGAGGTCATACCAAACATAAATACCATGCCCCAGGCTAGGGAGGAACGCCATATCTTCATCTGTTGCGTAGAGGGCACCGCGAGTTCAGGAGCCTCATCGTCCGGTAGGACCGATCGCTCATGCAGTACCGACAATACAGATCCGCGCTGTTGTTCCTGGACTAGCACCGCTACCCAAGTCAAACCCGCTACCGCCGCTAGTAACGACCATGCACCAAGTGCAACTTGCCACCCAGCTGCCTGTGCTAGCGGTACTGCCGCCAAAGCAGGTAACGTAGTGCCTAACTGTAACATGGTAATATAAGCCGTACTCACCACCCCGACTCGCAACGGAAAATAGCGTTTTACCAGTGGCGGTAGTACCACATTGCCTATCCCCATCCCCCCTAAAGCCACAGCCGATGAGGCCAGTAATTGCCAGGTATCTGCTGCAAAGGCGCGTCCTAACAATCCTGCCGCCGCTAATACCATGGACAGTAATGCCGCGTTTTCCAAGCCAATGCGCCGGGCAATAAATGGGGTAAGAACACCGAACACCGCAAAGGCAGCCGTCGGTACCATACCAAATACACCGATCATGGCAGCACCGAAGCCAAAAGTATCCGCCAGTGTATCCAGCAGAGGCGTCAGAGAAGTAACAGCGGTGCGTAGATTGAAAGCGGACAATAAAATCCCCGCAAGAACCAAAATACGACCAGTCCAAGGGGAGGAGGTTGAATTCATGCGCAGCATTATCCCTGACTCAAGGCACCAACGCCATCATGACTTTTCAAAAACACACCCACCTGGCTATTACAGCATACTTGGTCATGATGACATTCGTCGGTGTTTGAATTACACAAACCAACAATTGTGAGCAGAATTTTTTAATGGAATTTCGGGGTGGCAAGGTGTTTCAGTAATATCACTTGTTGAACAATGACATATGAGGTAATAGCAGTTTTAGGCTATCTATAACAAATGACAGCTTTAAATCAGGTTCAGTAATAACCCGAATGGCAATACCGTCAATGAAGCATTTAACCAGAAAATCGCATTGTTGAATGTTTCCTTCGTCAACTTCTCGACCTTGGGCTTGCGCATTTTTTCTTAACCAGTCGCTAAATATGACAGTACCCATCCTGTCGAATTTTGTAACCGCCTCCTGAATTTGTGGGTCGCGAGTTGCATGCGCCACCATCTCAAGATAGAGCGCAGGGTTCAGCCCCTTGTTACCACCGCTTTGCCAGTCGCGCAAAAAATCACCGATGAGGATAATGAAATCGTTATCAGAGTTTAAATTAGAAAAATCATTACGCATGGTTTCAAGCTGGCGATCGATAATAGCAAGGATGATAGCATTCTTACTTTCAAAATAACGGTAGATCAAACCAACGCTCATCCCTGCGGATTTAGATATGTTTGCCATACTGGCGGCGTGAAAACCATATTCAATAAAGCACTTTTCGGCGGCGTCGAGTATCCGTTCGCACTGAAATTGCGCGCGATCTATTTGTTTTTTTGTTTGTTTCGAGGTTTTTATCATTATCTCAATCCTCCGTTCAGTGCTTTGTTTAAGGTAATTCAGTACAGCTACACATTGATCTACTCATATTTTTTGTCACGCTTAAAAAAACTTTGAATAACAACAAAGAACAGCGGTACAAAGAAAATACCTAGAAAAGTACCTGCTAGCATGCCGCCGACGACACCAGTACCAATGGCTTGCTGAGCACCTGAACCCGCGCCGCTGGCAATCGCCAATGGCAACACACCAAGGCCAAAGGCCAACGAAGTCATGATGATAGGACGCAGACGGTCACGCACCGCGGCCATAGTTGCCTCGACTAATTCCATACCTTGCTCATAATTAGCCTTAGCAAATTCGACAATGAGGATAGCATTTTTGCTGGATAGGCCAATAGTTGTCATCATTGCTACCTGAAAATAAACATCACGCTCCATACCCCGAAACGTGTTGGCAAGCACCGCACCGAGAACACCAAAGGGTGCAGCAAGCAGTATCGCTGTAGGAATCATCCAGCTCTCATAAAGTGCCGCGAGACATAGAAACACCATGATAATAGAGAGTGCATACAGCAGTGGAGCCTGATTACCTGCTACCCGTTGTAGATAAGAGGCACCGGTCCACTCCATGGTGATACCGGGCATGAGGTTAGCAACTATTTTTTCAATTTCGTCCATGGCCGTGCTGGAACTGACACCTGCGGCAGCCTCTCCATCGATTTGAACAGCGGGTAGACCGTTATAGCGCTCCAGTCGGGGTGATCCATACTCCCAGTGATAACTGGCAAACGAAGAAAAAGACACCATTTTCCCTTCTGCATTGCGCACCGACCACTGTTTGAAGTCTTCCGGCTGCATGCGGTATGGCGCATCGGCTTGTATATAAACCCGCTTTACTCTGCCGCGGTCAATAAAGTCGTCGATATAGCGCCCACCCCAAGCAGTAGCGAGGGTGTTATTGATATCAGCTGTTGATAAGCCTAGCGCAGCGGCTTTTTGATTATCGATGTCGATACGAAATACAGGAGTATCTTCCATCCCGCCTGGCCGCATATTGGTGAGTAGCGGGCTTTGTGCCGCCGCCCCCAGTAGCTGGTTGCGCGCTTGTAATAATGCATTATGACCGAGACCTATATTGTCTTTCAGGTAAAAACTGAAACCGGATGCCGTACCTAGGCCCATGATAGCTGGCGGCGAGAATGTATAGACAAAAGCGTCTTTGATCTGCCCAAGTGCACCCATAGCTCGACCAATAATAGCGTCAACACCTAGCCCCGGATCGTCGCGCACATCCCAATCTTTAAGTGAAATAAAGGCCATGGCCATATTTTGTCCGCTGCCGGCAAAACTGAAGCCTTGAACGGTATGGAGGGTATGCACCGTGTCCTGCTCTTTTTCCAGAAAGTATTTTTCGAATTGCCGGACGACTCCCATAGTTCGTTCCTGGGTCGCACCAGCGGGTGCCTGTACCAAGGCCAGCAGCAGGCCTTGATCTTCATCTGGCAGAAAGGCCGCGGGCAATCGAATGAAAAGCATCACCATCATCGCTACAATTACTGCAAACACTGCCAAATAGCGTTTACGGCGTGACAGTATTCCACCTACAGTGTGTTGATAACCTTTATTACTGCGGTCAAACATACGGTTAAACCAACCAAAAAACCCCCGCTTGGCTTGATGCTCCTTATCCATCGGTTTTAACATGGTGGCGCAGAGCGCTGGTGTAAGCACGATGGCGACCAATACCGACAAACCCATCGCCGACACAATAGTAACTGAGAACTGCCGGTAGATAACCCCGGTGGAACCACCAAAAAAGGCCATAGGTATGAACACCGCCGAGAGCACCAGACCAATGGCGACTAAGGCTCCGGTAATTTGATCCATCGACTTGCGGGTAGCCTCCAGCGGCGACAATCCCTCCTCACTCATGAGACGTTCGACGTTTTCAACCACCACAATAGCATCATCAACCAACAAGCCGATGGCTAAAACCATAGCGAACATCGTCAACATGTTGATGGAGTAACCCAGCGCAAAAAGAATGGCAAGTGTGCCCAGTAACACCACGGGCACCGCAATGGTGGGAATCAGCGTGGCACGAAAATTTTGCATAAACAAAAACATAACCACAAATACAAGTATTACCGCTTCCACCAGTGTCGCCACCACGCCCTTGATGGCCTCAGCAATAAATGGGGTGGTGTCGTAGGGGACGAGTGTCTCCAAACCTTCAGGAAAACTAGGTGCCAATGCCGCCAAAGTCTCTTTGACCGCCGTCGAGGTTGCCACTGCGTTGGCGCCCGTGCCTAAGGTTATACCCACAGCAGAGGCAGGTACGCCGTTAATTCGGTTAATGGAGTTGTAATTTTCTGCACCTAATTCAACACGGGCTATATCGCCCAACGTCAATACGGAACCGTCATTATTACTCCGAATAACAATATCGCGAAACTGCTCCACAGTTTGCAGGCGTCCCTGCGCATCGATGGTCGCGTTGAGTTGCTGACCACTAACCGCGGGTGTACCACCAAGTTGACCAATAGCAACTTGCTGGTTTTGTGCCTGAATCGCGGCAGTGACGTCCGTAATTGTTAATTTGTAAGTATCCAGTTTCCCTGGGTCCAACCAGATACGCATTGCATACTTAGACCCCATTAAGCGGGTTTCGCCGACCCCTGGTACCCGTGACAACACATCAAGCAGGTTGGTGCCGATAAAATCATCTATATCACTGGCAGTCATACTGCCATTTTGGGAGGTAAACCCCACCACTAGTAGAAAACCGCTATTGGTCTTGGTGACACTAATACCTTGCTCCTGCACCGCTTGGGGTAGCAAGGGTGTTGCAAGCTGTAACTTGTTTTGTACCTGAACTTGAGAAATATCCGGATCGGTACCGTTTTCAAAAGTCAGCGTAATGCTGGCATTACCTGCCGAGTCACTAGTAGCAGACATATACAATAGGCCATCAAGGCCCTTCATGTTCTGTTCGATAATCTGCGTGACTGAATTTTCCACCACCTGTGCAGATGCACCAGGATAGCTGGCGCTGATTTTTACCGCCGGTGGTGCAATGGATGGCAAACGCTCAACCGGTAAATTGAAAATCGACATCACGCCTGCCAGCATGATAACAATCGCGATTACCCAAGCGAAAACGGGTCTATCTATAAAGAATCGGGCCATGATTATCTCGATCTAGTGAGCAATTGAAGAAGTAATAGCATCGGCATTCTGCCCAAGTGTCGCTGCGCTGTTACGCTCTGTTACCTGCGCAACGACCATGCCCGGCTGGATTTTTTGTAAACCTTCAACAATGAGCTTATCGCCACTAGCCAGCCCATCCTCTACCAACCATTTGTCACCTATTGTTCGCGATACCGTAACATTGCGTAATTCAACCTTATTATCTTGGTTGAGCACCATTGCTGTGGCATTACCTTTAGGGTCACGGGTAATTCCCTGCTGTGGTGCCAGCACCGCATTAGTCCGAACACCTTCAGCAACGACTGCGCGAAGATACATCCCCGGCATCAAAATTTGATCGGGGTTTGGCATATTGATACGCAACGCGTAACTGCCAGTGCTGGGGTCGACCGACACCTCGGAAAAAGCAAGTTCACCGTTATGGGGATAGCGACTACCGTCTTCAAGTAACAGCGTTACCGGCATAGTACTATCGGTTTTCAGAGTACCTGCTGCGAACTGTTGTCGTAATTGCAGTAATTCCGAACCGGATCGAGTGACATCTATATAAACCGGGTCCAGTTGCTGCACAGTGGCCAAGGCTGTTTCCTGATTAGCAGTAACCAGCGCACCTTCCGTAACATTGGATTTTCCGATCCGACCTGAAATTGGGGAGCTAATAAGGGTATAGCCCAAGGTAACCGAACTGGCCTCGAGATGAGCTTTGGCAACATTGACATCGGCCTTTGCCTGGCTCAGTACCGCAATCGCATTTTCATTGTCTTGGGTACTAATTGCATTAACTTTGACCAACTCAGCACTTCGTTTTGCGGTCAATTGTGCCAGAGTCAAAGCTGCTTCAGCCCTCGCCAAGGCTGCACGTGCACTGTTGACTTCAGCGCGGTAGCTGGCATCTTCAATCTGATATAAACCTTCACCCGCCTCGACATGTGAGCCTTCAGTAAAAAGGCGCCGTTGCAAAATACCGGTGACCTGTGGGCGTATTTCTGCCACTCGCGATGAAGCCACTCGCCCGGGTAGCTCACGTGTCAGCGTAACATCCTCAGCCTGGAGGGTAACTACTGTAACTGCGGGCGGCGCCAGCATTGGCGGCGTTTCGTCATTACAGGCAACAAGCAGCGTTGTCAGCAGCAAGCTGAACAGTAAGTTACGTGTAGTCATGGTAATAAGATTCCTGAATAATGAATAGCGGAGAGATAAAGAGCGACTTGAAAAATCACCGCCATTGTAGTGGCCTCCCCCCCCTTGTCTAGCTGGAAAAACATCAAAATGCCGATGATAGCCAACGAGCCAAAAGCACCAATTACAGGTAGCGGAACCCATGTACGGGCAAGTTTTATGGCGACTAACATCTAGCTCGGCATAGCTAAAAAAGCATAGAATGACCGTTCATTCTTTTATTGTCAATTATATAATTGAGACCACCCAATACAGCGCTCGTCAGCAACCCCACCTAGCCAAAGCCTATGATGACCAAATCAAAGGCCATCCTCCTCGCCTCAACGCCCGCACCAAGCAAGCGATCAGGTCTAAGCAATAAACGTTAGAGCACCGGGAAAATGACTGGCTGAAAAAACCAGCTTCGAAGAGTATTTGTCGAAAGCATATAGATGACCACGACCACTTAATACGGGGTAAACAACAGCTTTTAAAGCCATTACTAGGTAACGCAAAAAATCTGGCTACCTGCATATATTAGCCACATCATTTCGCAGGCAACTATCAATAACCAATAACGAATTGTATTTAGCCATGCAATCCAACAAGATAAATTGAAAATATAACCTGCGCCAAGGTTGCTATCATTGCCTGAATCATAATAAACCCTAACCATTCTTATAAATCATCTAATATGAGCAACTATTGCGGCTAATATTCTTCAAGCTTTTGAAAAAAAATATAAAAGTAAAATGAATGAATTGATTGCCGTAACAATCTAACGCAGCTTTAAGCAACATTAAAAACTCTCCAGCGAGAAAGCTTCACACGAACCACCGGTTTCTTGCCTTTTTACTATCTCTCACACCGATATCAATGAGTGTAACTCGCTACCGAGTTAAAGACGCGGGCCGAGAAAAATAGCCTGTCAAATAAAAAAGAGGAAAACCAATGGCAGACCTCTTAAACGTCACCGCTATTATTTTTTATCGACTATTTAAACGATGATACGGAACTGCTTGAAGTAATATCCAATGAAGAGAAGGAGGATTTGTATATCAGCCGGGAAGAAAATTCATATCATTTACGCCATCTTAATTATTTGCCTTTAACCAGTCAGTGTATGGCGAAAAACTCTCGCAGATTAGTTACTTCAGTTTTCGTAAAAGGCTCTATAGCAACCCAGCCAAGACTCTACTGAAGGAATATGACAGCAAGGTTGTGGTACGCCAAGAGAATGATAATCACGATTTAAGTTTGTATAAACTGTTACATCTTAATCTTTGACGTTGTGACAATTAAAAAATCACCACTGAGAAGCGCTGCTTCTGTCGTGAAATTCTAGCCATCTATAAGTAAATTACCATTGTAAGCGAGATGGTTGATGCCATGATGTGGCTAATTCCATACATCATGAACGACGTCAAAAGCCATTTTAAGCTTATATCATAGTCGAAAAGACAATCAATTGACTTTCTGTTTATCAGCAAGTATATTCCAAACAGTTTTAGAGCTGATTCAATACTCAGGATATTTTGCTTTCTATTGATTTTCTTAGAAGCAAAATTTGGGAACAGTGTGAGAGTTAACTTGTTTGCTAGTAAAACAATAACTCAAATCTCTGACTGCCCCCGCAACGGTAGGTACTATCCACAACTTAGCTGTAATAGTACAAGTCCGGAACCAACTGTGTAGTGGTAAATTAGTTATCCTAATTTGTCCGTTTCTAAAGCAAATATATGATTGAAGGTCTGACTGTCACATCAATACCACCCTTAATTGGGTCATCTTTAACCAGTTAAGTATTCCCACTTCAATTATTGAACCTATACGTTTAAGGCGCGGGCGGCGCCACGGAGAAAAACATGCAAGACCAAGCTAGTGTTACGGCATCAACAGACATCCTCGTCTCCCAAAAATCACCGATCTTTTCAGCAGCCACTCCAGGCGTATTAATTGTTTTTGCTATTGGCTTATCGCCAATGGAAGTTGTTCACAACACAGCCCACGACGTGTGTCATTCTATTGCGTTTTCCTGTCATTAAAGACGCATACTGAACAACCGGAAAAAATAAACTGCGTTATTCGCTACGCGATTTATTAAAAACAAAAAGCACGCGCTAAATACAGACAGCTTACATATAAGCCCAAACACACAATTCGTTTGGGCTTTGCTCTATCCAGCAACACAAGGCTATAAAAAGGGTCAGCGGCCTTTTTATAGCCTTGTGTGCTGGTCAGAACGAAAAGCTGGCTGGGTTAAATGGGGACGGTCAATGATCTTTCGTAATATTATATTTACTGGCTTAATCGTTGGCATTATTGCAGGCCTAGCCCTAGGCTTGATCAAATACTCTCTAGCACTATTTTGGCCGCAGAGGCCGCCACCTTACTATTGAGCAAGCAATATGAGCTATTGATACTAGCTCCCCCAAAAATCTTAAATCAGGAAACATTCAATGTCAGAAAAAGACCTATTGAACGATAAGCACAAAGACCGCATGGTGAAACGCAAAGCAGTTATCGATGCAAAAGTAGCTAAAGCCACTGAAGAGCGTGGCGTGTTGATTCTGCTAAAAGGAACCGGCAAGGGTAAAAGCAGTTCTGCGTTTGGCACAATGGCGCGATCGCTAGGTCATGGTAAGAAAGCAGCCGTCATACAATTTATTAAAGGTCGCAAAGCCACCGGGGAATTTTTATTTTTTAAAGACCACCCCAACGTTGATTTTCATGTGATGGGCCATGGCTTTACCTGGGAAACACAGGACAGAAACCAGGATATAAACGCGGCGAAGCAAGCCTGGGCGGTTGCTGAAAAACTTCTGCAAGACGAGAGCTACGACTTTCTGCTCTTCGACGAAATGAGTTATATGTTCAAATATGAATATTTAGATGTTGCTCCGGTTGTAGAAGCTTTAAAAAATCGCCCCAAAGATCAGAACGTGATGATCACCGGACGCACCATGGCCCTCGAATTACAAGAGATCGCAGATACCATCAGTAACGTGCAAGATGAAAAACATGCTTTTAGACAAGGCGTCAAAGCGCAAAAAGGAATAGAGTTTTAATGAAAGCTAATTGCCCTGCACTATTTATTTCGGGTATCGCTTCCGGCCAAGGTAAGACTACGATCACCGCAGCCCTTGCCCGCTATCATACCAATCAAGGCCGGCATGTTCGCGTCTTCAAAACCGGACCGGATTATCTTGACCCCAAAATTCTTGAGATTGCTTGCGGGCATCCTGTCGAACAATTAGATTTATGGATGGCAGGCAAAGCCTATTGTGGGGAACAACTCTATCTTGCAGCTAAAGAAGCTGATCTTATTCTCGTAGAAGGTGCCATGGGGTTGCTCGATGGCGATCCGAGCAGCGCCGATCTCGCAGCGATGTTTGGAATACCCGTGGCCGTGGTCATCAACGCTAAAGGTATGGCGCAAACTATTGCTCCCCTCGCCTATGGTCTTGCCAACTATCGTAAGGATTTTGAATTTGCCGGAATGATCGCCAACAATCTTGGTAGCGAACGTCACGCTGATCTTATCAAAGAAGCTATACCCGATGATATCCCAATACTGGCGACGCTTTTTCGCGATGAAAGAGTCGTGCTACCTGAAAGACATTTAGGCCTGGTCGAACCAGAAGATCAAGACGACTTAGTACAACGACTGGATGCAGCGGCTGAGTGGATCGCCGCTAGTGATTTGGCAAAGCTTCCAAAACCAATTGAGTTCGAAATACACCAAACGCTATCGCCTGAACCACTATTAAAAGGAAAAACCATCGCCATAGCCAAAGACGGTGCTTTCAGCTTTATCTATGCGGTCAATATTCGGCTGTTAGAATCCATGGGCGCAGAGCTTGTTTATTTCTCGCCCCTTAATGATGAAGCCGTACCTACAGCGGACGCGGTATGGCTACCAGGCGGATACCCAGAGTTACACGTAAAAAAACTTTCAATAAACAGTATGGCTAAAGCCTCGATCGAACAACACTATCTTTCAGGCAAGCCAATGCTCGCTGAATGTGGCGGCATGCTTTATCTCCAGGAAACACTGACCAACATTAATGGCGAACCCTACCCTATGACTGGTCTGATCCCCGGACACGGAGCCTTAAAACAAAAAAGAGGATGCCAAGGGATGCAAACAGCGGTACTGCCAGAAGGCGATGTCCGAGCTCACGCCCATCATCGGGTAAGAAGCGAAGGCACGATAGAACCTATCGCCCACGGTCGACGGCAGCGACACCCAGCACCTGGCGAAGCGATCTATAGAAGCAAAGGGCTAACAGCGAGCTTTCTCCATTTGTTCTTCCCATCTAACCCAGAAGCGATAGCAATGATATTTAACGGAGAAATGATTGATGCTTGAATGGATCTCATCTGATTATGCTTTGCTGAGCTCACTTGCACTTGGATTTAGTCTTGGCTTTATCCATGCGTTTGATCTTGACCACGTGATGGCCGTCTCCGTGATGGCGAACCGTAAAACCAATATACGTCACTGTATTAATTATACTGGGCGCTGGGCACTGGGCCATGGCAGTGTGCTACTCACTGTCGGCATACTACTTTTCACCGTCGGCATTAAACTACCTCCTGTTGTCGCAGAGATTTCTGAAAAATTAATCGGCATCTTACTGATTATTTTTGGTGTATTACTTGTTTGCCAAATCACATTAAGAAACGGTTTCCCAGGCAAGTCAGAAACCACAGCGGCTAATGAAAAGAAAACCACTAAAACGCCTTTTCTTGTCGGCATCATACATGGCGTTGCTGGTAACGCTCCTGTACTCGCTATGTTACCCGCCCTCGCTCAGGACAATATGATTTCAGCTATTTCCTATCTGTTGTTGTTCTCAATTGGGCTGCTAATTAGCATGACTCTTTTCGGCATGACGCTGGGAAATATTCAACATTGGTTAAAACAACATGGGGAGAATTATTTTAATTACAGTGGAATTGCAATGGGTACCTCGTCTATTGCCGTCGGCGCTATCTGGCTGGGAGCAACTTAATCAATGTGGCCTGAAAGTGGAGAAAATAAAAAGCCACTTCGCAGCGGTCTGACCACCGGCAGCTGCGCGACGGCCTGTAGTTTAGCGGCCGCAACATTGTTATTAGAAAATAAAGTTGTAAACAGCTGCGATATCAAACTACCAAAAGGAAAAATGGTTAATCTAAAACTCGAAGAATGCCGCCGACTCTCTGATATAAGCGCCTATGCATCAACAATCAAAGATGCTGGCGATGATCCGGATGCAACCCATGGAGCTACCATTTTTAGCATTGCCACCCTTAATAACAACATCGGGATCGAGTTTTCAGCCGCCGAAGGAGTGGGGACTGTGACGAGAGAAGGTTTAATGCTTGCCGTTGGTGAACCCGCGATAAACCCGGTGCCGAGAAAAATGATCACTGATCATCTTCAACAGATCGCCCACAACAATGCTTACAAAGGTGGTTTTAATGTCGCCATAGGCGTAGTTAATGGTGAAGAGATTGCCAAGAAAACTATGAATGGCCGACTGGGTATCTTAGGTGGCTTATCTATTTTAGGTACCACCGGCATTGTTCGGCCGTTTTCTTGTGCAGCCTATATCGCCTCCATTCACCAAGGTATCGATGTAGCAAAAGCCAATGGTGTGACTCATATGGCTGCCTGCACAGGTAACACCAGTGAGATATTCGCGCAACAGCAGTTTGGCTTAAATGATATGTCTCTACTTGAAATGGGAGACTTCGTTGGCGCGGTTTTCAAATATTTAAAAAAAGAGCCTATTGGACGATTATCTATCGTTGGCGGGTTCGGAAAAATTAGCAAGCTCGCCTTGGGCCACAAAGATTTACACAGTAAAAAGTCAGCTATCAACTTTCAATTTTTAGCCGATCGAGCGGCAGAACTTGGTGCCGATGCGGCAATGACTAAAGCGATAAAAAAAGCAAATACCAGTATTGAAACGCTAGCAATTTGCAACGACCTCCCACTTGGAGACTTAATTTGCCAGCATGCCTGGCAACATGCACGCAATGCCATACCAGCTGAAATTGAGTTAGATTTATGGGCTATCGACCGCCAAGGCAGGCAAGTGGGCCACTATTCCTTGACTCATAGTCACAGTGGAGGCATTCAGTGACAGTCCTTCTACTCGGGGGGACTTTCGAAGCAAAGGCTATCGCCCGTCAACTACAAGCTACAGATATTCCGTTCGTTTATAGCCTAGCGGGAATCGTAAGGACGCCAGATCTAGACGGTGAAACTTTTACCGGAGGGTTTTCGCAATTTAGTGATAAAAAAGACCCAACTGAAGGTCTTGTGCGATATATAAAGAATCGCAATATATCAGCAATCATAGACGCTACTCATCCATTTGCAGCCAACATGTCAGCAACAGCGGCGCGAGTCGCAAGCCTGTGTGATTTGCCACTATGGCGTTATTACCGCCCTGCATGGGTGACGAAAAACCAACGCAATTGGCAAGAAGTCGATAGTCGTGAAACTGCATTAACACTAATTACCGAATATAAAAGGCCACTCTTTACCATCGGCCTTCAGGCCTATGAATTGCTGACTGAAAAAACCAACTCACAACACTGGATAATTCGTTCCGCAACATCACCGGGTGAAGAGCAACAACACGCTCTACGTCACCGACAAGATTACAGTCACATCAACGACATCGGCCCTTTCAAATTCGACAATGAATTGACGCTCCTACAAGAGACACAAGCAGACGTTATTATTTGCAAAAACAGCGGTGGACAAGTGGGGCTTGCCAAGCTCGATGCAGCAAAACAAGTAGGTATTCCAGTCATATTGTTAAGCCGCCCTATAAAAGTAACTGTAGAAAAACAATTCGATACCATTGAAGAATGCATTTTCTGTTGCAAGCAATGGTTCAAAAAGCAGGGTTCAAACACTAATGGTCCTAAACATAACGGTTCAAATCTTTAACCGTGTAATATTGAGGAAGTCGTAAAATGAGTAATGATAAACCTGCCATTTTGTTTGTAGGTCATGGTTCAAGAGACAATGACGCTGTTACTGAGTTTCAACAGCTTAAAGGACACTTTCAGGAAAAATATCCGGATCGTTTGGTTTCCTATGGTTTTCTAGAATTCGCCCGTCCTATTATCATCGATGGCGTACAAGAACTAAAAGAGCGTGGCGCAAAAAATATTATTGCGATACCAGGCATGCTTATGGCAGCAATGCACGCTAAAAACGATATCCCAAGTGAACTAAATAATATTCAGGTCTCTGAAGACGTCAACATTACCTACGGCTCTGAGCTTGGTGTAGCGAGCAATATGATCCAAGCAGCACGTTGTCGTATTGAAGAAGCAGAAGCGCAATTCGGCAATAGCTATAACCCAAAAGCTGACCGCAGGGATACCTTGCTGATCGTGGTCGGTCGCGGCGCATCAGATCCAGACGCTAACGCTAATATCTGCAAAATCACACGCTTTTTAGAAGAAGGTATGGGGTTCGGCTGGGCACACACCTGTTACAGCGGTGTCACTACGCCCCTGGTACCAGAAGCATTGGAGATGGTTAAAAAACTAGGCTTTAAACGAATGATTGTCTTCCCCTACTTTCTGTTCACTGGCCGCTTAGTTAAAAAGATTTATGAGAACACCGATACCTTTGCTCAAGCCAATCCTGACATCGAAGTCGTCAAGGCTTCGTACTTAAACGATCACCCACTAGTAGTACAATCGTTTATGGATAAGTTGAAAGAGACGGAAGAAGGTAGCCCGAATATGAATTGCCAGCTCTGCCAATATCGTGTCCAAATCGTTGGTAACGAACACAAAGTGGGTTTACCGCAGGAAAGCCATCATCATCATGTTCAGGGTATTGGCACTGATCACGATCACTCACATGATCATCATCACCACTCACACCAGCATTACTCGCATAGCCATGTATCCGAGAGTGAAAAAAAGTAATGGAATTCCACTATGAAGCTGATCCCATTAAAATTGAACAACAAAGTTTTTGTCAAATAAGGACGTTAACACCTCTTGAAGGCTTTTCGACGGACGAGCAGCAAATCGTTATGCGGCTAGTCCATACTTGTGGTGATCCTACAGCCGCTGAAGACGTCTATTTCAGTGATAATGCAGTCAAGGCCGGTTTGGAAGCTCTTGTTCTCGGCAGCCAGGTATTATGTGATGTTGAAATGGTTAGGCACGGTGTAACCAAAAGAATGATTAACACCAAACCACTGTGTTTTTTAAATGATGAAGACATCCCTGCACTTGCAAAAGCTGCCGGCGAAACCCGAACCATGGCAGCACTACAAAAATGGTTACCTTATTTAGAAAACAGTATCGTGATGATCGGTAATGCCCCAACTGCATTATTCCGACTGCTTGAAATGTTAAGAGATGGCGCCCCCAAACCCAAATTAATTATTGGCATGCCGGTGGGTTTTGTCGGTGCAGCAGAATCAAAAGAAGCCTTAAAGCGATGCCACCGGGACCTCAGCGTGGAATGCGTGACAATATTAGGTCGTCGAGGTGGCAGTGCACTCACTGCGGCTACGTTGAATACCCTACTCCGAATGCGCAATGGGATAATGATGTAATGACTATTCATGTCGCTAGCCCAGCAAAAAGCATTCACATTATCAGCTTAGGCGTGGGTGAAAAACCCAATCTTGCAGAGTCGACCATTAAACTGTTGAAAAATATTGATGTCATCATCGGCTCTCAACGCCAACTAAACACTATTCATGTGTACGAACACAGTGGCGTTGAATTGGAATTGCCGAAACTCACTGAGCTAGAAGATATAGTCCAGCAATTTTCCGGAAAATCAATAGCCGTACTTGCCTCCGGCGACGCACTTTTTTATGGTATTGGTAATTGGTTTAATCGTAAATTTTCCAAGCATAGATTAATTTTTCACCCCAATATATCCAGCATCCAGGCCGCTTGTCACGAAGTCGGTCTAGATGCTCATCAGATGGAAGTTGTCTCTCTACATGGCCGCCCTTTATCGACGTTAAGGGCTAGCATTCAAAACCAGCGTCATTATGCCTTGTTTACAGACAGTGGAAGTACCCCCAATAAAGTAGCTGAACAACTTAATCAACTAGGTTTTGAAAATTCAACCTTATGGGTTTGCGAAAGACTGGGTTACCCCAATCAAGTCATTAGTCAGTTTTCAGTAAAATCATTATTAGATAGCTCTATTGATGTTGATCCTCTCCATGTGACATTGATAAAGACACAGGGCCGCGGTGGTATCTTGCCCGAATTTCCTGGTATTGCAGACGCCGCCTTTGCAACCGAGAAAGAACAGGGCCAGGGTTTACTCACTAAAAGAGAAGTCAGGCTCAATGTGCTATCGCTGCTACAGCCCACCGCTAATGATGTCGGTTGGGATATTGGTGCTGGTTGCGGCGGTGTTGCTATTGAATGGGCTCGCTGGAATAGACTTGGCCACGTATACGCAATCGAACGCAACAGTGAAAGATACACCAAACTATTAGAGAATCGCGAGCACTTTGGCGTCGGCTTAAATCTAACCACTCTACAAGCCACCGCACCTGCCTGCTTGAGTAAATTACCCAAGCCTAACGCCGTCTTTGTCGGCGGCACAGGCGGCTCAATACAAGAGATACTTAACTACGCCTGGAATGCGTTAGCGATAGAGGGGCGGCTCGTGGCCACGGGTGTTACTGAGCAAACAAAAGCAGAGCTATTGGCTTTTGCCACGGCTCAATTCAATGCAGAAGCACAATGGGTCGAGATAGCCGTGAGTCGCGGGGATAAACTCGCTGGGCATTTACTCATGAGACCTCAGCTGCCTGTGACTATTATGACACTAACTAAAAGCCGTCGTTTAATGTAGAAACTTAATAAGCTACTAACCTGATTTAACGATGTAATCAAAACCTAATCCTAGGCAAACAATATATGACCAGCAAACAGGATAGACAATAGAATGGCGACGTTGTACGGGATAGGAGTTGGCCCAGGTGACCCAGAGCTTATCACCCTCAAAGCACATAGATTAATTCAGCACGCCGATGTGATTGCTTATATCGTTAATCGAGATGGTTATTCTTTGGCAAAACATATCGCGACTGAGTCGATGGCAAACAACAGCCACGCTATTTTAATGCCGATAACAATCGAGATGAATAGAGATCGTTTGCAGGCAAATGCCTCTTATGAGGTAGCGGCGCTAGCAATTTCCAACGAACTCAATAAGGGTCGCGATGTGGTTTTTTTGTGTGAAGGCGATCCGATGTTCTATGGTAGTTTTTGTTATTTACTAGCAAAGCTTCCTGCAAGGTTTAACGCGACCGCAGTGCCAGGTGTTAGCTCAATTCATAGTGCTACAGCGGCGGTACTGACCCCACTATCATTGTTGACGGACAATGTAGCCATCGTAAATGGACGCTGCGATGAAGAGGTTATTTTAAACGCACTTCGGTGCTTTGATAGTGTCCTCATTTTAAAAGCCGGCGTCAGCAGAAAAAAACTACTCGGCCTTTTTGCACTGGCAGAACGAACGGATGACGTTATTTACCTCGAAAACATCAGTCGTGACGATGAAAATATCATTTACGACATACGTCATCTAGAAGATAAGGACGGGCCATACTTTTCTCTTTTCTTCGTCACCAAACACAAGCAATTTAGACAAAAAGGTATCAACCCTTTAATTGAAAACGGCAAACAGCGATCTAATGATTAGCATAATATCTCTAACCGATGCGGGTGAATCCCTAGCCCGCCATATTAAAAGCTTGCTTATTAGCGAACCCGTTGAGCTGTACCACAAGCCAGAGCCCTTCGGTGCAAGCGTCCGCGAGCTGTTTCAACAAGGTCACAAGCTGATATTTATTTGTGCTACGGGTATTGTTGTTCGATCGCTGGCACCTGTCATTAACAATAAGAAGGTAGACCCACCCGTACTGGTCCTAGATGAATTAGGGTGCTTCATCATCCCTTTAATTTCTGGCCATGAAGGCGGTGCCAATGAGTGGGGCGCAGCGCTTGCCGATAAACTCAATGCACAGCTGATTTTTACCACCGCAAACCCCTATATCAAACCAGTGTATACCGTTGGCATGGGCTGTGAACGTCACTGCCCTATCGAGTCGCTTGAATCGTTACTCGATGAGTGCCTCCACACAACAGGTCTTAAAAAAAGCCAAATCAAAACTCTCGCCAGTATCGATATTAAAGCTGACGAAGCAGCGTTGATTCAGCTTGCGTTAAAAAATAACTGGCGTTTTGAAACTTGGCCTGCAGCAGCGCTTAGAACCGTTGAACAACAACTCACGCAACGATCAGCCATCGTATTTAGAGAAGTCGGTGTTTATGGCGTAGCAGAGGCAGCCGCGTTGGTGGCGGCCTCTGCAATCACTCAGAAAAGTGCAGAATTAATTTTGCCGAAACAAAAGAACAAACAAGCGACCTGTTCGATAGCCCGGTCATATATGGATGAAAATCTAAATGTGAATATTGCGCATCAGTCATCGAATTAATCTATCAAGTCAAAACCTTTAACCAGAAACTATCAATACATAGAAGACAACATGAAAACATTATACGTAGTAGGAACAGGCCCTGGCGGCAAAGATCTCATTACCCCACAGGCATTAGCCGCTGTTGAAGACAGTACCGACCTGGTGGCTTATGGTCTCTACATGGATCTACTGGGCGAGCTCGTGGACAGCAAAACTAAACATGACCTGCCATTAGGCGAAGAGATTGAACGCGCCCGTCTGGCCCTTAACCTTGCGGCACAAGGCAAGACAACGGCCCTGCTATCAAGCGGCGACATTGGTATTTATGCGATGGCCACCTTAGTTTTCGAATTATTAGATCGTCAAGTACAAGGCCTAGAAGATAATCCAGAGTGGTTGGAAATCGATATCCAGGTTACACCTGGTATCACAGCTATGCAGGCTGGAGCCTCAAAAATGGGCGCGCTGTTAGGACACGATTTTTGTGCTATATCGCTATCTGATTTGTTAACGCCGTGGGAAACCATCGAAACACGCATCAAAGCCGCTGCGATGGCAGACTTTGTCGTTTCATTCTATAACCCCGTTTCCACAAAGCGAACTTGGCAATTAGGCAAAGCCAAAGAAATTTTGCTAGCACATCGCCCCGCCAGTACACCTGTGATTCTTGGCCGCAACCTGACTAGAGAGACAGAAAACATCATTATTACAACTCTGGGGGAACTGGATTCTACAAGGGTCGATATGTTGACCTTAGTTCAAATCGGAAACTCCGCCAGCAAGCTTTTTTCAACCGGCAGCAAAGAGTGGATTTACACTCCGCGTGGCTACAGCAGGAAATTGACGATAGCAACGCCTTAAGCTAATTACTCACTATTATTACAAATTAAAAACGACCGCGAGCAAGGAAAAGTACAATGACTGTTTATTTTATTGGCGCAGGCCCTGGCGACCCAGACCTGATCACGGTTAAAGGTTTGCGATTAATTCAACAATCCCCCGTCATCCTTTACGCAGGATCTCTTGTGCCAAAAGAGATACTTGCTGATCACCTCGACGAGGCAGAAATTACAGATACCGCCCCACTTAATCTTGAAGAGATAATGGCGCGTATTGTTACCGCCCACAATGAAGGTAAAGATGTTGCTCGTGTTCACTCTGGCGACCCGGCTATCTACGGGGCGACCGGCGAACAAATGAGTCGTCTCGATAAACTGAACATCCCTTACCAAGTCATTCCCGGTGTAACTGCGATGGCTGCATCTGCCGCTGAGTTAAAAAAAGAACTGACGCTATCTGGCGTTTCTCAAACAGTCATTATGACTCGCTACGCGGCAAAAACGCCAATGCCTGAGCGTGAAAACCTCACGGCCTTAGCTAAGACGGGAGCGACCTTGGCTATTCATTTGGGTATCACTCGCATTCATAAAATTGTCGAAGAATTAATTCCTCACTATGGCGAAAATTGTCCCGTTGCCGTTTGCTATCGAACGGGCTGGCCTGATGCTATGCGCGTTGAAGGCACACTCGAAGATATTACCGAAAAAGTCAGAAAAGCAAAAATCACCCGAACAGCACTCATCATGGTGGGCTGGGTTCTTAATACGCAAGACTTCAATGAATCTTATCTTTACAGCGAAGATAAAGCCCATGTTTATCGCCCTAAAGTGAAACCCATTGAACCCAGAAAAGTAAAAAGACCCGCTTAAGTACAGATAGAGTTTAGGTTAATTAGGGTGGCTATGCCTACGGTGGAAAAGATAATGGAATTGAAATCTTCGATGCGTTTTAAGCCCGCTTGAAAAATATTGAAGCCGTTATTCAGAATCAGGATAACCAAGTGCATGATCTTCTGGATTCAGATGATTATTATCAATGTAAACTGGTCAGCGATGCCCTGCTACTTGACCCTGATAATCAAGCCTTTATGAAGGAACATAACATTGGAGCGCTACAAAAAATGGCAGAGCGGCGGCTGGAGGCAATGCAAAGAGGATTATGGCAACAACCTAGAGTATCTGGAAGCTGGAAAAAATTAAGCCTGACCTACACACCCCAGACAACAGGTAATTCTTCTTCAAGAGCGCTCTCCAGCAATGCCAGAAACGGAAAGGCCCGCTGGGAAAAACTGACATTCGGCTCAGATTCAACCTCCTCGCCCTCTTCTTCTGCACTATCTTGTTGCTGAGCGGTTAATTTGTCCTGGGCAATTTTTGCCTTGATTTTGCTGATTGCAGCGGGTAACTGTTCGACTGTGATAATACCCTCTGCGGTCGATAAATTATTATCAATCACCGAAAGCATCTGCTGTGCGGTTTCTTCAAAGGTTACTACATTGGCACTGGCGGTGGATTTGAAGGTAATCAACATGGTGTTTTTCCTTTAGTAATACGTAACACGCTGAGCGGCAGCGTCAACAGACTACCCAGCCCTGCTGTTAAACAAGGCCGGGAAGGTGAATCATGGGCTAATTAGTGCGTAAAACTAATGACATTAACTCCTCGCTTGGCAAGCTCTTTGTCTAAGCCTGGAGAACAAAGTCGATCGCTACCCTATTGTTAAGCTCAACGAAACTGCAACCTCATCTCAACAAATAAGCCGTCTTCCATTTTGATGTCCTTGCGACCATCTTCGGGTTCCAGTCGTAATGTACTGTATCCAAAGCCGACGCTGGCGGTTTCAAAGACCTGGTAGTTAGCGCGAATAAAGACTTCTTTATAATGGTCGTAATCAGAAAATGCTAATACGTTGGGAGCAAAAAAGGCACCTGCGCTTAAACTAAGGTCGGGCATAAGCTGGTAGTTAACATCACCGCCTAAAGCCAAACCATAACCCGAGTTATTACCGCTCTTACCATCATTATCAGCATAATAAACCTTGCCGCCTAAACGCCCGCTAAAAGCATCACGCTGACCATTGGCAAACAAGCCACCGCTTAGCATAAACCCATCTTCTTCATCATTATAAATCAAGCCTAGCTGGGCAGAGTTAGTTGCGGTGGCAACAGGGTCAAGATAAACAGACACAACCTCGTCGCTGAGACGAAGGGTTAAGTCATTCGCCAAAACTACCGGGCTGATTGCAAGAGCGCTAACTACAAGTGGCAATAGACCTAATGACTTTTTCATAATAAAGATTTCCAATTGTTGTGAATATAACCAGCACATCAATTAAAAACTACGCAAAGTCAGGTTTTTAATTAATGTACGCGAATTGAAGCCCGTATCATACAGAATTTTACGGTTTTCAGGCTGCTATTGTTGCTTGAAAACTTAAAGCAGTCACCATGCCTCCTGCTAAATCTGCCAGAGCGGCTAATAACGCACCAAGATAAATCGCACTCATCTTAAGGTCATATTAGCAACCGCAGGGTGGCACTTGCTCCACTAGAACCCCAGCAAAACAAGCTCGATATACCAATATTCATTAAGGTAATCAAGATCCACGCTACTACGACATTTTAGCTTAAATAGCGACCCTTTGACTTTTAGATGACTGAACAAGTTCCCCTGCTCTAAGTCAGCTAATTAAGTCATCGGCGAGAGTCGTAGAAATAGCGCCATCATGTTGTCGATAAAGGCATCAGAAATTTAACGGTGTTGAGTTATCCGACCACCAGGTATTTTTAACTCATTTAGGCTAGCTAGATTTACATAAAACCAGTGAGCGCGTACTATTTGTTAACTAAATCACCCTGCACCCAACTTACTTTTAATAGTGATATAACCAGCCCTAAGCAACCAGGAATTAAACATGAATGCCAAAGTAAAGCCAGATGTCGATGTTATTATCTTTGGTGGAACGGGGGACCTGGCCCTTAGAAAATTACTACCCGCATTGTTTTTATTACAAAAATATCAGCTCATTGCTAATGTACGTCGTATTATTGGCCTTGGCCGCAAAGATGTTGATACAACATCATACATACACACGGTTAAAGAACGATTACTGCAGTTTGTCGATGCCAAAGAGTGGGACGAGCAACAGTGGCTGCAGTTTTCTGCTCGCCTTGAGTACCATCAATTAGAGGCGGCTAAGCTCGAACAATTCGCTCAATTAAAACAATTAATCGATACCGCTCCTGCGCAGGAAAAAGTTTTTTATTTAGCGACCTCTCCTTCTTTATATGGTCAGATTTGCCAACAGTTGCAACGCGCAGAACTCGTTGATGAACGCAGCCGCGTAGTGTTGGAAAAACCTCTCGGACATAATCTAGAAACCTGCCAGGCCATTAATGAGCAAGTATCCTGTGTTTTCCCTGAAAAAAACACCTTCCGTATTGATCACTACCTCGGTAAAGAAACCGTGCAAAATCTATTAGCACTACGTTTTGGCAATGTCCTCTTCCACCCCTTATGGAATAGTCATTATGTCGATAATATTCAAATCACTGTGGCCGAATCTATAGGGGTTGAAGGCCGTGGCAGTTACTATGCTAAATTTGGCGCATTACGCGATATGGTACAAAACCATTTATTGCAGGTATTGTGTTTGGTGGCAATGGAGCCGCCCGCTAACCTTAGCGCAGATGCGATCCGCAATGAAAAAGTAAAGGTTCTAAACTCCTTGCAACCCATGAATGCTAACACGGCCAGAACCAATACCGTGCGCGGCCAATATACCAGCGGTGCCATTGACGGCCAGCCAGTAGCTGGGTTTCTGGATGAGGCCGAATATAAAGACAGCAGCAATACCGAAACTTTTGTCGCCATTTGTGCCGAGATTAACAACTGGCGCTGGGCTGGCGTGCCATTTTACTTGCGTACCGGCAAAAGACTTAGTAAGCGCTACTCGGAGATCGTTGTAGAATTTAAAAAACATGCCTTTTCTTTATTTGGCAATAACGACAATCAACCAGCGAATAAATTACTTATTCGCATTCAACCCGAACAAACTATTACGCTACACCTGCTTAACAAAAAACCAGGCTTATCTGGTCCTCTCACTTTGCAAAATGTTGAATTGGATTTAACCAATGACACCCATATAGCGATTCGCAGCCACGATGCCTACGAGCGATTATTACTCGATGTAATCAATAGCGACCAAACTTTATTTATGCGTCGAGACGAAGTTGAATCAGCCTGGCACTGGACTGACAGCATTCTGACTCAATGGGAACAAAGTGGGCAAAAACCCAAAACCTATATTGCCGGCACTATGGGCCCCACCAAGGCCTCAGCACTGACTGAACGTAGCGGTAGAAGCTGGCATGAGTAATTTACGCTATTCCCCCTACTTATCTGGCTAAAAAATACGTTATGATAAAGACCTTCGCCTCACTTGATAGCAGTAGTTAAAGATTATGAAATCACACATTAGTACCGACGATCGACGTATTACCGAACTCCGCCCGCTACTCTCTCCGGCCATACTTATGGAGGAACTTCCGTTAAGCGAAGCTACAGCGGAAATGATCAATCAAGCTCGTATTACGATAGAAAACATATTCAGCGGCACAGATGATCGAGTTTTAGTCGTGGTCGGCCCCTGCTCAATTCATGATACTCAAGCAGGCTTGGAATACGCCCAGCGCCTGAGTAAAATTCAGCAGCAATTTAGCAAAGAATTATTCATTGTTATGCGCGTCTATTTTGAAAAGCCACGAACCACCGTTGGCTGGAAAGGCCTCATCAATGACCCTATGCTGGATGGTAGCTTCAACATCAACCAGGGCTTAAGATTAGCGCGTAAGTTTTTACTTGATGTTGCCGACCTTGGTTTACCTGCTGGCTGCGAGTTTTTAGATACTATTTCCCCTCAATTTATCGCTGATTTAGTGTCATGGGGAGCCATCGGGGCACGTACTACCGAGAGTCAAATCCATCGTGAGCTGGCCTCCGGCCTCTCTATGCCCGTAGGCTTTAAAAATGGTACTGATGGCAGCATTCAAATTGCTATCGACGCTATTGGCGCGGCATCGCACCCACACCGCTTTTTATCCGTCACGAAGCAAGGCATATCCGCCATTGTGACTACCGCCGGTAACCCCCACTGCCATGTGATTCTACGCGGTTCCAATAAAGGCCCAAACTATGAAGCACCGGCCATTAAAGAAGCGACTGATTTACTCGAAAAAAAGCAACTGTCCACTCGATTAATGGTGGATTGCAGTCATGGTAATAGCAATAAAGATTTCAGTCGCCAACCTATCGTTGTTGCATCCATCGCCGAGCAAATGAGCCAAGGTAATAGGTCTATTTGTGGGGTGATGATAGAAAGCAACCTATTTGAGGGTAATCAGAGCCAACCCGAAGCTTATGGTGTGAGCATTACCGACGCCTGTATTAATTGGGATACCACAGTAAAAACCTTACAGACTCTGGCTGATGCGGTTAAATCACGTAGAGAAGGGTAAATTGACTAACCCTCCCTTGTTTTGCTGGTGTCACTGCGCGACTTGCAGGTTATTTTTAGCCTGCTCACAGCTATCTAACCATTTTAACAAGGGCTGCCAACTCTCTAAATCTTTGGCATTCGCTCTGGGCATTTCAAAAATACCAAAGCCACCCTCGCTGGCTTTTATATACTGCTGACTATCGCGTAACGTAGCGATAAACGGAATACCCAAGGTTTGCAAAAAACGCTCAAGTCGCTGATACACTAGCGTATTGCGACGAGCGCGGTTTGCAACAACCGCTATTCGGCCCTGCTCCCGCTTAATTTTCCCCAGTAGTAAAATATCCGCAATAAAATGCGCAACGGCATGTATATCTATAGCGGAAGGTAGCACTGGAACAATGATGGCATCGCTCTCATTAAGAGTCTGCTTGAATTGAGCGATATCAAGACCTGCGGGGCTATCGATAACAATACGTTCGGTTTCTCTATCGGGGCGTAAAAACCAACTTCTGGTTACCTGCATGGTCTGTTTATAAGCAGTGATAACTTGAATTTGCTGGAGTGAATCGGGTCGGCGGCTGGCCCAATAACTACTAGAGCCCTGTGTATCATAGTCAATTAATGCGGTTTTAAGTCGTTGTGAGCTGTAGTAACTGGCCAAATTAGTTGCCAGCGTAGTTTTACCTGACCCCCCTTTGGAATTAGCGATTGTTACCCGAAACATAAGCCCTCCCCGCCACGCAGTTCATATAACAGCCTGACTAAGTGTAGCCTATCTGGAAAAAGTCGCTGAAAATGACCTCGGTGGTGCTTTTTAGGCCTGTAGCTAACTCACAGAGTGAAAGCGCCCTCTAGAAAAAGAATGCCTGCTGTTACTACGCATCAATCATACGCTCAATCAATGCGTAGTATGGGGCTGATAGCCAATCAGTTACCGGCACGTAAGCCAATAGTCATGTTATACACGGGAGTATCTGCACTGTGATCGTTACGATCAGCTACAAAATAACCTTCACGCTCAAACTGAAAGGCACTCTCAGGGGCCGCATCAACAATACCAGGCTCAACCCAGCAATTCTCTTTGATCACGAGGGACTCAGGGTTAAAGTGCTGCATAAAGTCTTCTTCACCGCGATCAGGCGCAGGATGATTAAACAGGCGGTCATAAATACGCACCGTTGCCCGCTTACCATGACTAGCAGATACCCAGTGAATAACCCCACGTGGTTTGATACCTTCAGGGGGATTTTCGCCCACAGTCCCAGGTACTAAGGAGGCAATTACAGTGACTATATTACCGCTGGCATCTTTAACCACCTCATCAGCTTTAATGATATAAGCGCTGCGCAATCGGACATAATCACCAATGACCAAGCGCTTAAACTTTTTTCGCCCCAGTGTTGTATCTTCACTGAAGTCAGCCCGATCAATATAAAGCGTGCGAGTAAAAGGAAGTGAGCGCGCGCCCATGGCTTCGTTATTCGGGTGCGCAGGAGCAGAAACCATTTCCACATCACCTTCAATTACATCGGCAAAATTACTGATCTCGATCTTAAGCGGGTCAAGTACGCACATTGCTCGCGGCGCATGCTCATTTAAGTCCTCGCGGACAAAGAACTCCAGCTGAGCCATATCGACAACACCATCAGTTTTGGCAACAGCCAAACTCTGGCAGAAGTTACGTACTGCCTCAGCACTGTAGCCACGGCGACGCATACCGGAAATAGTCGGCATACGAGGATCGCTCCATCCGTTGACCACTTTATCGTCTACCAGCGTTTTTAACTTGCGCTTACTAGTAACAGTATAATTAATATTTAAACGGCCAAATTCATATTGGCGAGGCTTATTAGCTACCGGAAGATGCTCCAAAAACCACTCATACAATGGTCGATGGTCAGCAAACTCCAAAGTACAAATTGAGTGAGTCACACCCTCTATGGCATCTTCTTGGCCATGGGCAAAATCATAAGAAGGATAAATACACCATTTATCACCGGTTTGGTGGTGAGAAGCCTTGCGAATACGGTATAAAATAGGGTCGCGCATATTCATATTAGAAGATGCCATGTCAATTTTGGCACGTAATACGCAACTGCCCTCGTCAAGTTCGCCAGCACGCATTTTTTCAAGCAGCGCCAAGTTTTCTTCAACAGACCGATCTCTATAAGGACTATTTTTGCCCGGAGCGGTTGCCCAGCCACGGTATTCACTGGCTTGTTCGGCGGTTAAATCACACACATAAGCATGGCCGGTAGCAACAAGGTGTTTAGCCCATTGATAAAACTGCTCAAAATAATCAGAGGCATAGCGAACTTCATTGGCCCACTGAAAGCCCAACCAACGCACATCCTCTTTGATCGCATCGACAAATTCCTGATCTTCCTTGGCCGGATTAGTATCATCAAAACGAAGATTACACTCGCCTCCAAAGGTTTCAGCCAAACCAAAATTTACGCAGATAGATTTCGCATGACCAATATGCAAATAGCCATTGGGCTCCGGCGGGAAGCGGGTTATCACCTTGCTAACGCGGCCTGCGGCCAAGTCTTGGCGGATAATCGTTTCAATAAAGTTGTCAGCCTTTACAGCATCAGGGGTCACAGGTGGCGTATTGCTCATGGATATTTAAGATTCCGGGTTAGTCGTACGTGAAGAGGCGCGCATTCAGTCCAATAAGGCAAAATAGACATTGGCTCTATCCATCAAGAAAATGAAAGATACTGGCCATAGTTATACTGCCCGATTCAGTTTCAAACAACATTTACCCCAAAGATGGGTTCCGCAAATGAAGCAAAGGCCGTATTATAGCTGTTTTGTAATTTAACATGAAGGCGGCAAAGCAAGCCCTCCTACTTATTCTACAATTAATATTTTCGCAAACAGTAACAGGATAAACCTACATGGTTATTATTAAGACAAACTACGGCGATATCACCGTAGAGCTGGATTTTGAAAAAGCCCCTAAAACCGCCGAAAATTTCGCTCAATACGTTAAAGACGGTCACTATGACGGTACTATTTTCCACCGCGTTATCGACAACTTTATGATTCAGGGCGGTGGTTTTGAGCCAGGCATGAAACAAAAAGAAACCCGCGCCCCTATCGCCAATGAAGCAGATAATGGCTTGACTAACGATACAGGCACATTGGCAATGGCTAGAACCATGGATCCCGATTCAGCCAGCGCGCAGTTTTTCATTAACGTCAAAGATAATGATTTTCTCAACCACAGCAGCAAAACCAGCCAAGGCTGGGGATATGCGGTATTTGCTAAAGTGGTAGACGGCATGGATGTAGTCAATAAAATCAAAGGTCTGCCTACTGGCAGCACGGGTGGTCATCAGGACGTTCCTGTTGATGACGTGATTATCGAATCTGCAGTACTTACTGAAGACTAAGTAATAGCCATCCATGACAACATTATTCATCTCCGATCTGCATCTTGACCCATCACGCCCCGCTGTAATCCAGGCGTTTTTGACGTTCATTGAAAATCAAGCCAGCAAGGCTGATGCCCTGTATATACTGGGGGATTTCTTTGAAGCGTGGATTGGAGATGACGATGTAAATGAACTAAATACAACCGTCATAAGCCATCTCAGACAATTAACATCGGCAGGCACACCCGTCTACCTGATGCACGGTAATCGCGATTTTTTAATCGGCGAGCGTTTTGCTGAGCAAAGTGGCTGCCAGCTCATCTGCGATCCTACGCTTATTGACTTGTATGGCCAAAAAGTTCTACTCATGCATGGCGACAGCCTTTGCATTGACGATATTGACTATATGGCCTTTCGACAACAGTGTCGCTCACCACAGTGGCAAGCGGGCATGCTTGCTTATTCGCTGGAGCAGCGACGCGCCTTAGCGACACAGCTACGCGAACAAAGCCATCAGGCCAACAGCAATAAAGCCGATGATATTATGGATGTTAACCAGGATGAGGTGATACGCGTATTACAGCAGCACGATACGCAGATATTAATCCATGGCCATACCCATCGCCCCAAAATACACGACCTAATGGCTAATAAGCTGCCAGCCAAACGTATTGTGTTAGGTGATTGGGATCAGTATGGTTGGTCGTTAAGCTTCAATGCCGAGGGTGCCTACGAGTTAAAGCAATTCGCTATTGAATAATGGTTAGCGCTAGTATTAACTATGACAAACCTTCAACAAGAGAGCTAAATAATGAAGATACAAACCTTATCAGCCATTCTTCTCTCCACCCTATTATTAAGCAGCCAAGCCGACGCTGCAGACAATAAATCAATCATTAAGCATCGTCAGGGCATTATGGGTGCTATTTCTGGTCACTTCAGTGCATCAATGTCATCGCTTCGCGGCATGGAACAGTTTAACGACAATCAGGTTTTTCATGCTGAATCAATTGCCAGACTAGCCAAAATATCCAAAGAATCTTTTCCTGCCGGCAGCGGCGATGGTAAAACCAAAGCACGCGAGGAAATATGGGAGAACTCAGAAGGCTTTGCTAAAGAAATGGATGATTTTATTGCAAAAGCCGATTTATTTGCCAGCGCAGTTAAGTCTGGCGATCAAGCCAGCTTCGGTAAAACTGCCAAAGCACTGGGCCAATCCTGTAAGAGCTGTCACGACGATTTTAAAGCTAAGTAACAGCTAAATAACAACAGAAAAGCCGCGCAAAATTAAGCTTTAAGGATAAAAAACAATCATTGCGCGGCAAATCACTACAGTTACGATGATCAATACCAGCAGGCGGATTGGTGACATTGCCACCGCCGCCTGCTGCTGCTCTAGCAACTCTTTTTTGCCCGTAATCATAGGCACAACTAAGTTTTGTCGCTTTATGAGCAGATAGAAAAACACTGCTGTTATATGTAATCCAACCAATATAAGTAGCAGCCAGTAGTTTTGACTATGGATCATACTGGCAAAGCTAATCCAGCTATCACTCACCCAGGCCACCCACGGCCCTTCAATATAAATCTCGTCCGTGGTCATTAAGCCACTAAATACCTGAGCGATTAACGACAATAGCAAAACCACTACCATCATCGACCCTAAGGGATTGTGACCAACGAATTGTTGGTTGCCACGGATATACGCTAAAATAGATCGTGGTGACAAAGGGAAGCACTTAAAACGCCCATAATCGCGACCAAAGATACCGCTTAACAAGCGAAAGATTAACAGACCTAATACGCCATAACCGCTAATCAGGTGCCACTCCATAAGATCAATATCAGCCAGTAAACCCGTTACCATTGATACCGTAAATACCACGACTAATAACCAGTGAAACAGCCGTGTACTAATACCCCAAACCAACTTGTTCGCCGCCATCTTCGCTACACCTCCAATCCAATCGAGCATGGGCCGCTATGAAAACGGAACTCTTTATCTGGCGCCTCAATTAATTCCCGCTCCATTTGCGCATAATGTTCAATTCTGTCGGCAATCGGTACTCCAGAAAACCGCTGCGCTAATTTCAGGTAATCCTGAAAATGTCGCGACTCAGACTTCAATAATGACTGGTAAAAAGATTTTAACTCATCGTCCAGCAACGGCGACAAGCGCGCAAAACGCTCACAGGAGCGCGCTTCTATAAATGCACCAATGATAAGATTGTCAACAAGTCTTTCTGGCTCATGAGTCCGCATACCTACACGCATACCTGCAGCATAACGAGCGGAAGATAATTGCACATAATCAATTTCACGCCTCTTTAATATATCGATTACCTGCTCAAAATGGCGTAACTCCTCACGAGCTAACGTCGACATTTTATTAATCAAAGCATTACGGTCATCTATGGCAAAAGAAACACCAGCTTTGAGCGAGCCCTGCCCCCTTTTTGTTACCGACGCATTGACATCAACCCCTGCACCATACTTCCAAATCAACGCTTGCGCTTGCTGTGCTGCCTTGAGCTCACAGTTAGCGTGATCTACCAACAGCAATGGCAGATTAGCTAACGCCGCTGACAGCCATTGATCGGGCGTCTCACATAGTAAAAATGATTTTATTGAGCTGATATCGTACATAATTAAGGTTATTAAAAATCCGTAGAATATATTTACTCATTGCGGCTGAGTACAACTGTTAAGACAATTAAGCAGATTATAAATAACCTGGAACTCGACTATTGTTGCGCACCAACCCCCTGACGACATCTATTAAGAACTAATTACACATCGTCGCTTGCTAAGAGATCAAACTGAAAATAACGCTGGTAATAAGCTTCCGAAAGAATATAAAACTCTGCATCTATATCCATTCGCAGATCGCGCAAATCAGCATGACGATACTGCGCATCAAGCTCAAGTCCGTATTGCGATAAATCACTCAACTGACTGGCACCAACCCTGAGTAATTCATAGGCCCAAATATAGGGGCTTTTATGCGCGGGATACGGCACCCGCTGCCGATCTAAAAATAACTGCAATCGCTGGGGGCTAGTCACCCGTAATTTTGATTCAACAATTTGTACCAAAAAGTGCTCTAAACGCTGGTCAATAATACGCTTTTCTGCTTGCGTATAACTATTCCAATGAATGATTTCATGGGCAAACCGCTTACAACCTCGACATACACTATCGCCAATACCCGTTGAACAAACGCCGATACACGGTGTTTTCACTCTAACTGTTAACTCTTTACTCACTTGGCTCTCTTTTTGTTTAATCTAGGCAGGCAGCTCAGGATGAAAGTTTATTCTATCTTGTCACAGCATTTTCTGAAACGAAAGAGCTGTAAATTGCGCACCATTATAGCCATTGAGCACACGCCTCATACCACTATTCAAATTATTGATACGCAACATACTAAAAAAACAATACTTCAAGCGGAACAGCAACTTAACTTACCTGCTGAGATTAAGTATAATCGGCCACCTTATTTTATTGCTAAGCTTTTCCAAGCACGACCCGGGGAAGCTAATCAGGTCGATGTGGGCATCGACAGCCCCGTACACCGGTGATCCCGCTGCAACGGGTAAAACCAACCAATGAAGGAGTTACACTAGTGCTAGAAGCCTATCGCAAACACGTAGCAGAGCGCGCCGCTGAATCTATCCCCCCAAAGCCTTTAAATCCAGAACAAGTGGCCGGATTGGTTGAATTATTAAAAGCGCCTCCTGCGGGAGAAGAAGCTGAGTTATTAGATCTGCTCACCAACCGCGTTCCGCCCGGTGTTGATGAAGCCGCCTATGTTAAAGCTGGTTTTTTAGCCGCAATAGTTACTGGCGAAGCCACATCTCCCCTGATTGATAAGAAAAAAGCGATTGAATTGCTAGGCATGATGCTCGGTGGCTATAACATCGAAGCGTTGATTAACGCGCTGGACGACGCCGAGCTAGCACCACTGGCAGCCAAAGAACTGAAGCACACCTTATTGGTTTTTGATGCATTCCACGACGTGGCTGACAAAGCCAAAGCCGGCAATACACACGCAGCAGCCGTTATGAAGTCGTGGGCTGACGCTGAGTGGTTCACCAGCCGCGATGAAGTCCCTGAGTCCACCAAAGTTGCGGTATTTAAAGTAACCGGCGAAACGAACACGGATGACCTGTCACCCGCACCGGATGCATGGTCAAGACCTGACATCCCATTACACGCCCGTGCAGCCTATAAAATGCAACGTGACGGCCTTGTCCCTGATGAGCCCGGCGTTGTTGGCTGCATGAAGCAAATCGACGAAGTGAAAGCCAAAGGCCTGCCCGTAGCATTTGTTGGTGACGTTGTTGGTACTGGTTCTTCACGTAAATCAGCAACCAACTCCGTCTTGTGGTTCTTCGGCGAAGATCTACCCGGTGTCCCTAACAAACGCGGTGGCGGCATCTGCATTGGCGGCAAAGTAGCGCCTATCTTTTTTAATACCATGGAAGATGCCGGTGCATTGGTATTTGAAGCACCTGTCGACAAGCTCAATATGGGCGACATTATTGAAGTTCGCCCTTACGACGGTAAAATTTTATCTGAATCAGGCGAAGTACTGTCAGAGTTTGACTTCAAATCAGAAGTTATCCTCGACGAAGTACGCGCAGGCGGCCGTATCAACCTTATCATTGGTCGCGGTTTAACCCAGCGTGCCCGCGAAGAGCTTGGCCTACCACCATCCGATCTGTTCCGCCTTCCCGCCGTACCTGCCGACACAGGTAAAGGTTATACCTTGGCCCAGAAAATGGTCGGTAAAGCATGTGGTGTTGCAGGTATTCGCCCAGGCACTTACTGTGAACCTAAGATGACTACCGTTGGTTCGCAAGATACCACCGGACCCATGACTCGCGATGAGCTGAAAGACTTAGCCTGCCTGGGTTTCTCTGCTGACTTGACCATGCAGTCATTCTGTCACACCGCGGCTTATCCTAAACCGGTTGACATTGACACCCAGCATACCCTGCCCGACTTTATTATGACTCGCGGTGGTGTTTCACTGCGCCCTGGTGACGGTATTATCCACAGCTGGTTAAACCGTATGCTATTACCCGATACTGTCGGCACCGGTGGCGATTCGCACACCCGCTTCCCTATGGGCATCTCCTTTCCTGCGGGCTCTGGCTTGGTTGCTTTTGCTGCCGCCACAGGCGTCATGCCGCTGGATATGCCCGAGTCAGTATTGGTGCGTTTTAAAGGCAAAATGCAACCCGGTATCACCCTGCGCGACTTGGTACATGCCATCCCTTACTACGGCATCAAGCAAGGCCTGTTAACTGTCGAGAAGAAGGGTAAAATTAATTTCTTCTCTGGTCGAATCCTCGAAATTGAAGGACTGGATGACCTCAAAGTTGAACAGGCTTTCGAATTATCCGATGCATCGGCGGAGCGTTCCGCTGCCGGCTGTACCATCAAGCTACCGGAAGCACCCATACGCGAGTACTTGACTTCAAATATCACCCTGCTCCGCTCTATGATTGCTGACGGCTATGGCGACGCACGTACACTCGAGCGCCGCGCCCAAGCGATGGAAGCCTGGCTGGAAAACCCAGAGTTGATGGAAGCCGACGCCGACGCAGAGTACGCGGCCGTTATCGAGATTGATCTAGCTGAAATCAAAGAACCTATTGTTTGCTGTCCTAACGACCCTGATGATGCGAAATTATTATCAGATGTTGCCGGCAACAAAGTAGACGAAGTGTTTATCGGCTCATGTATGACTAATATTGGGCATTTTCGCGCTGCAGGCAAACTGCTAGATGCAAACAAAAAACCACTGCAAACTCGTTTTTGGATGGCCCCACCCACCAAGATGGACGAGCATATTCTAATGGAAGAAGGTTACTACAATATCTTCGGAAGCAGTGGTGTTCGTACTGAGATGCCTGGTTGCTCGTTATGCATGGGCAACCAGGCACGGGTTGAGGGAGGATCTACAGTATTGTCCACCTCAACACGCAACTTCCCTAACCGCCTAGGTGACGGCGCCAATGTCTATTTGACTTCAGCCGAGCTGGCTGCTGTTGGCGGTATTCTTGGAAGGTTACCTACACCTGCCGAATACATGGAATTCGTAAAAAGCCTAGATACCATGTCAGCAGAGGTTTACCGTTATATGAACTTTGACCAGATTGAGTCTTTCCAAAAGGCTGCAAATCAGGCCAAAATCAATACGGTACAAATTGAAGAGGTTAGAGTTTAGATCTTTTTCAAAAGTACGCTGTGATCTGTCCTCGCCACGTTAGTTTAGTGGCAGGGACATACAAAAAAGCCTCGATCCATGATCGAGGCTTTTTTGTATGTTAGCTGATAATATCAACTAAATCTTGACGCCTAAGCGGCTCGTAAGTTTATTTTGAGCTGGCACTGTGGTTTAAAATCGCATTAATTTCCTGCAAAAAATCAACCATTAAATATTCACTGAAACAATCAACCGGATCAAACTGCTTAGCATAAACCTCAGTAATATGCTCAAGCTCAGTAAGCAGCTTAGCTACTGCCATTCCATCATCGCGATCGATAGATTTAACAATTTCTAAGCGTTGCAAAACTTCATTCCAAAAATGATTACTCATCTTCCGGGTGCTCGATTTCCACAATAGTTAAGCGTTTGATAGCACCATTAGGTAATGGCCATTCAATATAACCATTCTTTTTCAAACCAATCAGGGCGCTACCCACAGGCGACAACACCGATACTTTAGCTTGCTCTATATTAGCATCTTGCGGCATCACCACAGTTACACGAGTCTCAGCGTTATTATCATTGTCCCGGTAAGTCACCGTTGAATTCAGGCACACCACATTTTTGCGGGATTTCCCTTTGGCGATAATATCAGCTCGACTTAACTCTTCATCCAGGTTATCTGCCGCCTCAGTATCACCTTGGCGTTTTATCAATTCGGTAAGCTGATTATAATCAGACTCTGTAACAAAAATAGGGCTGTTTTTTTTCTTTCTCATTGCTGCTCTCACATACAAAAAAACAGTGCAAAATTCAGCACTGTAACAAATTAATTAGATGAAATTTAATTTAATGGGTGTTTAGGGCGATTAAGCCGACGTGCCTAATCGCCCTAAAAGGGAAAGGCACAAAGGGCTATGGCTTTAACCACTAGCATATTTGTGGGGAGAGATGGGCTGTAATCGCGAGTGTTCATAGTGCCGATACTAACAGCTTATTTTTGCAGTGCAAGTATCCTCAGCAAGTTAAACTGGACATTTAAAGTAGGTGGGAGACTTTGGCCGCTTCGTCGCGTAGCACTTTTAACATAGCCTGCCTTTCATTCTCGGCTAATGGCTCATAGCTCAGGGTAACAAAAGCGTGTGTCGCCTGTAGCAAATGCCGCCCCCAGGCCGGCTTAGCTGCCGTTAATCGCTGTGAATATGCTATGGCCCCCTCATGAGGCAGGCGCGGATACCCTGCTCGCCCCAAGCGTTTACACATCTTCAAATACAGCCTAACCTCTGTAGCAAGTCTAAGCTTAGAGCGGCCCCGGAGCAGATCAAAGGCTACATAAAAAAGTACCAATGCCCCTACCAGTAAAACTAGAGAGGCCATGCGCCAAGGGCTTACTTTACCTAAGATCGACGTCAATACATCTAATTGCTTATCGCCTCTATATTGCAGTACGCTACTAGACCAGTAGTAACTCAAAGCATCCAATTGTAAACGAATACTATTCAACCATTTAACATCGCGATAACGTAAAGGAGACATCGGCGTGTCCGCAAGAAAGCTGCCCTCTGCTGACATAGCATCTTCCAAGCCAAATTCAATTCGCTCAGGAGCTACCGCCGCAGTGGGGTCAACCCGCCTCCAGCCCTCCCCCTCAAGCCATACTTCAGCCCAGCTATGGGCGTCAAATTGATGAACTAAAACGGTACCCGTGATTGGGTTAATCTCACCACCTTGATAACCTGCAACCACTCTTGCCGGGATACCGGCAGCACGCATCAGGTAAACAAAACTACTAGCGTAGTGACCACAGAACCCGCGACGGGTATTAAATAAAAAGTCATCGACTGCATTATCCCCCAGCAAAGGAGGATTTAAAGTATAAAAATAATTATCCTGATTGAACATGTTAAGTATTTTTTGAATAAACCCCTCAGTACCTGAAGACTGTGAGTAGATTTTTTTAGCAAAGGACCGCGCCTGCTCGTTTCCAATTGCTGGCAGCTTAGTTTCAACAGCCCGCACACTAGCACTAAGCAAAGTCTCTAGCTTTGCTGAGGGGGTCGATATTACTTGATACCTGATTCGTGAATGAATGTCATCCTTATTAATTAAACGGAAGTCAGTAGACAAGCGAACAGCAGGATCCGAGCTATAGGCTAAGGCCAATGTAAACAACCACGGCCGATAACTAGCCTCTTGAATAATAGTATAACGCAGCGGATTTTTTTGCTGCTTCAACACCTGGGCAACTTGCTCGGTCGACATCAACAATTTGTTTAGACGCCCCCGAGCCCACTCGCTGCCGTCAAAATCTGAAAACACCAATCCTCGCCAGTACATTGATCGGCGTTCAGGCACATCCCCTTCAAAAACAACTCGAAAAGCTAATGCATCGCTTTGACTGAGGTTGGAAATATCACCCGGCGACAAGGTGTCACCAACCCCGGTTTTAGCCTGATGCGAGGGATAAGGTACCTTCCATAAAGGCTCAAAGCGGGGCACTACAATAAACAGTAACAGCATCAGCGGTAATGCCTGGGCGAATATTATGCCCGCTTTTTTAAAACTAATGATACTAAACTGGTCATAGCCATGTTGATGCAAAGCGACTAAAGCAGCGCTGATTAATAACACAGTAAAAAAAACAGTAACCGTAATATAAAAATCTTGTGAAAATAAAAACTCTGTAATAGCAACAAAATAAGCGAGAAAAATAATGACATAGGCATCACGCCTACTGTTAACTTCTAACAACTTCAAACAAAAACCTGAGAACAACAAGGCAACAGTTGGCTCTAAACCCAGCATAGATTTATAGCCTTCACTACCAAAACTACGCCAGATACCCAATAGACATAGCAGCGCCAAACCTACTTTGACCGACTTCGGCGGGAACGACCACTTCCCTTGATAAACCATAATACGCCACAGGGCACAGCTTATATAAGCAACCATAAGCCACCATGGCAAACGTTCTGCATGTGGCATAATTAGCATAAACTGACTTAACAGCAACCATGCCAGACAGTTACGTGGCACCTGCCAGGAGACCGTCATGATAACGATCCGTGAGGCTGATAAACTGCTAACGCCGTCAGCACACGCAATTGATGCTGCTGGCCTTTGGCTGGCGTTATTTTTTCATCGCCAAGCCGCAGACCGTATTCAACATTATTTTTTTCCAGCTCCAAAACCCAATAGCACAACTTAGACAAACGCTGTTCTAAGCTGCCAGTAAATAATTGCAGCTCTAGCCAAATACGTTGCTCTTGAAACGACGCGAACTGCTTAACTTGTAGCTCCTGACCCTTGGCGTAACTTTTCCAGTCTATATGTTTTAACGGATCTCCGGCACGGTATGGAGTCAATGCATAGAAATCATCACTGCTGGTAACATTGATTACACCACCCTCCTCACCTTGATCAATAAATGCTTCACCGGCAAGAACACAGGGTAGTGGCTTAGGGAAAACGAGCACCTCAATATCTAACGCCAGCCAAGTCCATGCTCGCAGCAGGCCAAGAGGGTAACGTGTTTCAACCAATAAGCGATTTGGTTTAAAATAGCCTCTTTGGGTGGCAGGTAAAAAAAGACTAAATACTTGCGAAGAGCAATCGGTCAAAGTCACTGCATAGTGATCACTGGCTGGCCAGCCAATATTAATGTCAAAATAATCTTTATTCCCAGATCTTGCCACCAACAATTCAAACTCAGCGTTCTCACCCGCAAAAACCGGAAACGTTCGAAGCGCTGATAAGGTTAATCCCGACAAATTAGCAAAAGTGTGTAAGATCGTCACAATAAACACGCTAAGCAATAAAAACACCAAAGCAAAAGTCATATTATTTTGATAGTTAATCGCAGCAATCAGCATTACCAATAGCACGACAAAAAACCAGCAGCCTGGTTGCGATGGAAAAATAAAGATCCGACGCTGGGTTAGCGTAACGGAACGCATCGGAGGGATACGCCGATTAAGCCAGACATGGTATCGCTGGCGTAATATAGTCAGCAAACCCATCATATGATTACGCTGACTTCTTCTAACAACTTGCGCGACAAACTCTTGCTGGTACTTTGATAATTAACCATTGCACTCAAGCGATGCTCTACCACCGAAGGTAAAACAATCTGAACGTCTTCAGGAACTGTATGCCCCCTGCCTGACATCAATGCCCACGCTTTTGCCGTGCACAATAAAGCCTGAGCACCACGAGGAGAAATTCCAACTGGAAAATTGTCATTGAAACGACTGTATTCAACCAGCCGTTGTACATAATCAATTAAATTATCGGAGCAATGCACCTCATCAACCGCTTTTTGAATGTTCACTAACTCGTGCACATCAATGATCGCCTGTAAGCGATGCAATTTTTTGCGGGTATCCTCTCCAAGCAATAACTTACGTTCTGCCTCTCGATCTGGATAACCTAGAGACAAGCGCATTAAAAAGCGATCCAATTGTGACTCAGGTAAGGGATAGGTACCGGCTTGATTAGACGGGTTTTGAGTAGCGATTACAAAAAATGGGGCCGGCAACTCACGGGTAGATCCCTCTATGGTTACCTGCCCCTCTTCCATCGCTTCTAGTAATGCGCTTTGCGATTTAGGCGAAGTCCGGTTAATTTCATCAGCCAGCAAAACCTGAGTAAAAATTGGTCCGGGCATAAATTGAAAGTTTGCAGATTTACGATCGAAAATTGAAACGCCAAGAATATCTGCAGGTAAAATATCACTGGTAAACTGCACCCGCTTATATTGCAGCCCCAATACTTTTGCCAACGCTTGCGATAACGTTGTTTTACCCATGCCAGGTAAATCTTCGATCAGCAGATGGCCTTTTGCAATCAAACAGCACAATGCCAGCCGAATAGCTTTTTCTTTGCCCAAAAGTACCGTGCTTATTTCAGCTACGGCATGATCAATTTTTTTCTGCATGGATTGCCTTTTATCTCATTCATTTTGTATCACAGCCACTGTAACCCCTTAACTGGGTAACAAAACAATGCTGTAATCTTTCGATGCTCCTAAAGTGTAGCATCGAAAGAATGATCAGGCTTAATTAACAGCGTTGGGGGGAAAGATGAAACAGCACGTTGAACGTAGCTTCAAAGGCATAGCTTCAAAGTGCTGTAAGGCCTCGTTGCATATCGATTTTAAGATCCTCGATATCCTCCAGACCAACCGCGAGGCGAATTAAATTATCGGTAATACTGGCACGCTGGCGCTGTTCATCCGTTAAGCGACCATGGGTAGTTGTTGCCGGGTGAACTATGGTTGTTTTTACATCACCCAAGTTGGCGGTTAATGAGCAAATACAAGTTGCATCAATAAAACGCCAAGCGGCTGCCCTGTCGCCCTTCACTTGAAATGACAATACACCGCCAAAGCCTCGCTGCTGCTTGCTGGCCAGTGCTTTGCTCGGATGTGAATCCAAGCCACAATAATAGACTTTTTCGATGCCGTCCTGTTGCTCCAACCACTGTGCCAGAGCAAGGGCGTTAGCCGAATGCGCGTCCATCCTTAAACGTAAAGTTTCCAATCCTTTGAGAAAAACCCAGGCATTGAATGCGCTCATAGTCGGACCGCAGGTACGTAAAAAACCGACAACCTCAGCAATATATTCTTTGTTACCCGCAACACAGCCACCGACACAGCGACCCTGTCCATCCAAATATTTGGTCGCAGAGTGCACAACCAAATCAGCACCAAAATCTAACGGCTTTTGCAGCGCAGGGGTACAGAAACAATTATCCACCACAAAAAGACAGTTATGCGTTTTTGCCAAAGCAGCAAGCGCGGTTAAATCGGCAACGTCACAAATAGGATTCGATGGTGTTTCGCAAAAGAGCATTTTAGTATTAGGCTTAATCGCCTGTTGCCAGTCATTAAGATCTACCAAGTCAACAAAGCTGACCTCCAGACCAAATTTACCTAAATACTTTAAGAATAAATTGGTGGTGGTGCCAAATACGTTACGCGAACACACCACATGGTCGCCGGCTTGCAATAAAGCCATGCAAGTGCTCAAGATGGCTGCCATACCAGAAGCGGTCGCAACCGCTGCTTCTGCACCTTCAAGTATAGCTATACGCTGCTCAAAATTGCGTACTGTTGGGTTGGTATAGCGCGAGTAAACATTACCTGCTTGCTCACCAGAAAAACGAGCAGCAGCTTCTGCAGCACTTTCAAAAACGAAACTGGAGGTTAAGAACATCGCCTCTGCATGCTCACCTTCAGCAGATCGTATTTGCCCTGCACGGATAGCTTGTGTATCCATGTGAGCATTAATAAGTGCCTCTCCACACCGCTGGTCTCTCTTAGGCATTGCTGTGTTTGTCCTTTATTAGCAATATATACTCTAGCTTAAATTTATTGATGATCGTGATTATGGAGCCCCATAACGATACCATCGTCAGTATCATCGTCGGTCTTACTGCCATCGTTTCTTGCCGCATCAATTAACGCCAGATACTCAGCATCGACATCACCGGTAATATAGTCACCGGTAAATACCGAACAGTCGAACTGATCGATAGATGGATTACCCTCAGCAGAACTGGCAACTAGATCCTCAAGATCCTGGTAAACCAACCAGTCAGCTCCAATCAAGCCACAAATTTCTTGCTCAGTGCGGCCATGGGCGATTAATTCTGTCGCCGAAGGCATATCAATACCGTAGACATTGGGGTAACGAACTGGCGGTGAAGCTGAAGCAAAATACACCTTGGCTGCACCCGCATCCCGAGCCATTTCAATAATTTGTTTGCAGGTGGTGCCGCGAACAATGGAATCATCTACCAGCATGACATTTTTATCCTTAAACTCTAGCTGAATAGTATTCAACTTTTGTTTAACGGATTTTTCCCTCTGTTTTTGCCCTGGCATAATAAAAGTGCGACCAATATAGCGATTTTTCACTAAGCCTTCACGAAATTTAACCCCAAGCTTTTGTGCCATTGACTGCCCAGCGATACGGCTGGAATCAGGGATTGGAATAACCACATCAATATCATGATCAGGATTAAGTGCAAGTACTTTAGCTGCTAGTTTCTCGCCTTGACGTAAACGCGCCTTATACACCGAAACGCCATCCATAATTGAATCAGGACGAGCGAAATAGACATGCTCAAAGATACACGGAGTCGGTTTAACTGGCTCGCAACACATACGTGCGTGTAAATTCCCCTCAGTATCAATATGAATGGCCTCACCCGGTGCGATGTCTCTAACCAGTTTAAATCCAAGCACATCCAGAGCGACACTTTCAGAGGCTAGCATATACTCTATACCTTCCGGTGTTTCACGCTCACCATAAACTAAAGGGCGAATACCATGGGGGTCACGAAATCCAACCACTCCGTAATTTGCTATCAAAGCCACCACGCCATAACCACCACGACAGCGACGATGAACACCTTTCACTGCACTAAAGATATCGTCAGCCGAGGGCGCCAACTTACCCAAAGTCTGTAACTCATGGGCGAAAATATTGAGTAGCACCTCAGAGTCGGAATCGGTATTTAAATGCCGTAAATCCTGTTGAAATAATTCACGGCTAAGCGCGGCAGAGTTAGTCAAATTTCCATTATGCGCAAGACTGATACCATAAGGAGAATTAACGTAAAAAGGTTGCGCCAACGCTGAGCTGCTGCTGCCAGCAGTTGGGTATCTTACATGCCCTACGCCAATACTCCCAAGCAAACGCTGCATATGGCGGTCTTGGAAAACATCTTTCACCAAGCCGTTTCCCTTGCGTTGATTCATCTTGCCATGATCACAGGTCACAATACCTGCAGCATCTTGACCGCGATGCTGTAACACGGTTAAAGCATCATAAAGATCTTGGTTTACATTGGACTTGGCAACTATACCGACAATGCCACACATTGATAAAACCTCTCAAAGCTCACAGAACTTGAATTACGGGTTAATAGTTTTCCATCGACTAGCAGTAATTCCATTCCAGGGAAAAACTATTAAAACACATTGCTAAAAAATGTTAGCACCATCGCAAAAAAGTCTTTGCACCAATGCTCAATCAATAAAAAGTGGGGAATCAGAAAAGATTGCTGCCACCAACTGTCCTGATTTATTGGAAACGCCATTGGCAGTAGTATTAATAGAGCCATGACGATAACAACGCCCCGAGCTAAGCCAAATGCCATACCAAAGAGCCGATCAGTACCGCTTAAGCCTGTCATTTTAATCAACTCACCGATTAAATACTTCACCATAGAGCCAACAACAAAGGTAGCGGCAAATAGTGCAGCAAAAGAAAGCATGTAACGCAGAGAAACGGACTCCAGCATTGAAGTCATTAATACCGCAAGACGTTCATGAAAGGCAACGGCAATAAAGAAGGCCGCAACCCAGATAGCCAGTGATATAGCCTCTTTAACGAAACCGCGCTTGATACTAACCAACATGGAAATGCCTAAAATGGCAGTAATGGTCCAGTCAGCCCAATTCATTAACACCCCAGCTATGCTCCAAAATTTTGCGCGAATTCTAACAGAGGCGTAGCAGTCACCATAGTATTTATTGTCTCAATACAGGAGCTGTTAATGGCAGTTGTTAATATGGTACTGGTTTGTTGCATACTTATTGCTCGAACCGAACGATCATAGAGCTGACCTTATAAGCTTTATCTATATCCTGCCGATCCCGATCTAAAGTAGCCTTATTGAGGCTCGGGCCAATATAAACTCGAGTAGAGCGATCCTCCTTGCTACCAACATCTCGGGTAAATGCCTTATAACCACTTTTTTGCAAAGTTTGCATTAATTCTTTAGCATTGCTTTGTTGACTAAAACTGGCCACCTGCAGCACCCATGCGATAGGTAGCTGACGATCATCCAGGCCAGGTTCAGGAAATGACTCGGGCTCCACAGTCAGCTGCTTCGGAACCGCGGCTGGAATAGTAGCTGGCGTAGTTGCAACCGGCTCTACGCCCACCACTCGATCAGGCTCAGGCACAGTATATTCATCAAACACTGGCCTGGGTGGAATCTGACTTTGTTTATCCAAGGCTTTATTGCCCGGCCCCGAAAAAACTACCGGCCATAGAATCAGTGCAAGACAGACCAGCACAATAGCTCCGACCAAACGCTGCATAAATCTATTATTCATTACCCGGGTCTCTCGATTATTCCGTTACTTCTAAGTTGTTAAGCGGCAGCAGCACTAGCATTTCAGCAACTGTTATAAAAGAACCAAATACGATCAGCCTGTCCTCATCCGTCATTTGTTGCAAAGCCACACGAGCAGCCTCAGCAATACTGGTAAAGCTACGTACATCTGCTTTCGTGAGCTTCTCGACCTTATCAGCCAGCACTGGCGCAGCTAAAGCACGAGGACAGTGTTGTAAATCGGCAATAAACCAAACACTAACACATTCTCTCAATGCTGAAATGATACCTTCGACATCCTTATCAGCCATAACGCCCATTAGGGCGAAGGTTCTCCCCGCTGAGGCTTCCTGCTGTAATCGCTGTGCCAAATAGTCTGCGGCTGCAGGATTATGCGCCACATCTAAAATAACTTGTCGTTTCTCAATAAAAACTTGCTGAAACCTTCCTGGTAAATTTATCCGAGCAAGGCAGCTGTAATCCACTCGGTGCATCGATAAATCCAGCAAATGTAACGCCTGTATAGCAGCGACAACACTTTCTGGAGGCAGTGATACAGCGGGTAAATCATAGAGCTCAAACGCTGTACCGGTGACTGACAAACCCTTCCAGCTCCAATTTTGCACAGCCGGATTGGAACTTGCTCGAAAATGCTCACCAGCTTGATAAAATATTGCAGCACAGGCCTGTGCGCTAGCTCGTAATGAAGCTGGCGGAGTATTTCCAGCAGAAATAGCCACTTTACCAGCGCGAAATATACCGGCTTTTTCACGACCAATCACTTCGCGATCTGTGCCCAGCCATTGCTGATGATCGATATCGATACTGGTGACAATGGCGATATCAGCATCAATAATATTGACCGCATCCAAGCGCCCACCCAAGCCAACTTCAAGTATGACCACGTCTAATTGCTGACGCTGGAAAATATCCAGTGCAGCCAGAGTGCCAAACTCAAAGTAGGTAAGAGAAATATCACCTCTGGCTTGATCAATACGCTGAAATGATTCAATAAGTAACTGATCAGTCACCTGTTGGCCATTCAGCAAAATACGCTCGTTATAACGCAAAAAATGAGGGGAGGTAAAACACCCAACTTGATAGCCTGCTGATAACAGCAAGGCATTTAAACTGGCAACACAAGAGCCTTTACCATTGGTACCAGCAACAGTCACGACTTTGGTATCGCCTAGCGATAAAGCCATCAGCTCAGCAACATGCCCAACCCGCGCGAGCCCAAGGTCAATCTCACTGGGATGACAGGTTTCAAGCCATTGCAGCCAGTCTTGTAAAGTATCGTAGCGCATCAAGCAGCAGGACGATGAGTAAGTTTTAACAACAAACTGCTCAGGGTGTCACGCATGTTTTTACGATGCACAATCATATCAATGGCACCATGCTCAAGTAAGAATTCACTGCGCTGAAACCCTGAGGGTAATTTTTGGCGAATAGTTTGTTCAATAATATTAGGGCCTGCAAAACCGGCGCGAGCATCTGGTTCGGCAATATTAATATCACCCAGCAATGCCAGACTAGCAGATACTCCACCATAAATCGGATCAGTCATCACTGACACATAGGGCACACCGTGCTGCTTTAAGCGCTCTAATACCGCGCTAGTTTTTGCCATCTGCATCAAAGAAATTAAGGCTTCCTGCATCCGGGCACCACCAGAGGCCGAAAAACAAATAAAGGGAATATTTTCCTTCAAGGCAATATTAGCTGCCTGAGTGAATTTCTCTCCTACCGCATAGCCCATAGAGCCACCGTGAAAAGCAAATTCAAATGCCACCACAATAACGGGCAAGTTTTTAACGGTACCACGAACGGCAATCAGCGCATCTTTTTCACCGGTTGCTTTTTGTGCCGTCGTCAAACGATCTTTGTATTTTTTCTTGTCCTTAAACTTGAGTCGATCAATGGGCTCTATTTCGGTGAGAACCTCCTGACGATTTTCTTCATCTAAAAAGCCGTCGATGCGCTTTCTAGCCCCCACGCGCATGTGATGATCGCACTTGGGGCATACCTCCAGGTTTTTTTCAAGTTCAGGGCGGTAAAGTACGGCCTCACACTTGAAACACTTTTTCCACAACCCCTCGGGAACGTTAGTGCGACGCTCCTGAGTCTCGTTTCGACCGATAGTTGGAAGTATTTTATTTAGCCAGCTCATATTATTTTATCCCGCGTGAAGGTGTCGACATCAATGCTCCGAAATCCAGGTACTGTAGGCAAAGTATCGAATAAAACAAACATCACATATTCATCACTTATAATGAATCCATAGCTTTACGCATATCTCCAATCAGCTGGGATGCAGGCTCTATAGCACCAAGGCCTTTGGACTCGACTAGTGTAGCCAGCGCTTGAACCAAAGCGCTACCTACCACAACACCGTCGGCCACCTTGGCGACAGCGGCAGCAGTAGCTGCATCTTTAATACCAAAGCCTACGGTTACCGGCAAATCAGTTTTTGCTTTAATTTGAGCTAATTTTTCCTTCACCGAAACTATATCCAGATTAGCCGCACCCGTTACACCTTTGAGGGAAACGTAGTACAAATAACCCGTGGCTAGATCAACAATACTCTGAATACGTGCTTCGGTAGTAGTTGGAGCAATAAGAAAAATGCTATCAACATTAACTGCCTTCAGCGCCAAATTTAATTCAACAGCCTCCTCAGGAGGCATATCAACTGTCAGCAATCCATCCAGACCAACAGCGGCCGCCGAAGCCGCTAGTTGTTCAACACCCATTCTTACCACGGGATTAGCGTAACCCATTAACACAATCGGTGTAACTTGGTCCTTTAGGCGAAACTCTTTAACCATAGCCAGCACGCTAGTCAGGCTGACATTGTGTTTCAATGCGCGCTCATGGGCTAGCTGAATAACCGGGCCTTCTGCCATTGGGTCTGAAAAAGGCACTCCCAATTCAAGAATATCAGCGCCCTGCGCTACCAACTGATGCATCAATGGAACGGTAAATTCGGGGCCAGGATCACCAGCCACGATATAAGGGATTAAGGCTTTTTTACCTTGTGCTTTTAAAGCCTGCAAACAAGCGGTGATACGACTCAAGGGTACATCCTCTTTAATACTTGTGAAATTTATTGCTTAGGTTTTACCAGCAACTAGATACCGATTTCAATGCCATCAATAGCCGCAACGGTATGGATATCTTTATCACCCCGCCCAGATAAATTAACAATAATAATCTCATCTTTGGACATAGTTGGGGCCAATTTTTTGGCATAGGCAACCGCATGACTAGACTCTAAAGCCGGCATAATCCCTTCGATCAGCGTTAGCTCACGAAATGCATCGAGTGCCTCATTGTCATTAATAGCAACATACTCAACCCGCTCAATGTCCTTGAGCCACGAATGCTCAGGCCCTACACCAGGGTAATCCAGACCAGCCGAAACAGAGTGGGTATGTAAGATTTGACCGTTTTCATCCTGCATCAAATAGGTACGATTGCCATGTAATATACCAGGCTCACCTTTATTCAACGGCGCCGCATGCTGGCCTGTTTCCAAACCATAACCTCCAGCTTCAACACCATACATTTTCACCCCTTTGTCAGCTAAAAACGGGTGAAATAAACCAATGGCATTAGAGCCACCGCCTATGCAGGCAATAAGGGCTTCAGGTAATTTACCAGTCTGTTGCTGGCATTGTCGTCTCGCCTCACGACCAATAACGGCCTGAAAATCACGAACCAGCATTGGATAAGGGTGCGGCCCTGCTACAGTGCCAATGATATAAAAAGTATCATCGACATTGGTTACCCAGTCACGCATCGCCTCGTTCATTGCATCTTTTAGGGTTTTTGAACCTGAGGTTACCGATACCACCTCTGCGCCTAATAACTTCATCCGGTAAACATTTAACGACTGGCGTTTAATGTCTTCTTCACCCATAAAAACTTGGCATTTCATGCCTAGCCTGGCCGCAACTGTAGCCGCAGCAACACCATGCTGCCCTGCACCTGTTTCAGCAATAATACGAGTTTTGCCAGAGTACTTAGCGAGCAACGCTTGGCCAACGGTATTGTTGATTTTATGCGCGCCGGTATGATTTAAGTCTTCGCGCTTTAAATAAATTTGCGCGCCACCTAACTCACGACTCCAGCGTTGCGCATGGTACAAGGGCGATGGGCGTCCTACGTAGTCAGCTAAATCTTTATCAAATTCAGCTTGAAACTCTGGGCTTGCCGCCAGTTTTTTATAGGATGCTTCCAGCTCATCCAGTGCCATTATCAAGGTTTCAGATACAAACCGGCCACCATAGTCACCAAAATGACCCGTGCTATCAGGAAAAGCCGAATAATCTATTGCTACATCTTTTGTTGTCATTGCTTTAGCCACCATTACTTCATGTTTGCAGCGCGATCGGCCCGACCAACACCACTAAAAAAATCATTGAGTTTCACTCTGTCTTTGATTCCGGCGGAGAGTTCAACACCACCACTTATATCAACAGCATAAGGCCGCACTTCGGTTATTGCCTGCTCAATATTGGCAGCTGTTAAACCACCCGCCAATATTATACGCGACCGGTATTCAACCGGGATCAGCTGCCAATTAAAAACTTCGCCAGTACCACCAGGAACCCCTTTTTTATAAGCATCCAATAAAATCGATTTAGCGCTAGAGAAACGTAGCATCTCAGCACCTAAATCTAACTCTGGCCGCATACGCAACGCCTTTATATAAGGTCGCCCTAATTGTTGACATTGTTCCGGGGTTTCACCACCGTGATATTGGAACAAGTCTATCGGCAATTCATTGGCCAATTGCTGTAACAACAATGCATCGGCATTGACGGTTAGGGCCACAATAGAAACAAACGCAGGTATTTGAGCACAAATGAGTTCAGCCTGCTGTAAAGTAACCGCGCGCACACTGGGCTCCCAGAATACCAGACCGATGGCATCTGCACCGGCATCAATGGCTGCAAGAGCATCGTCTGGACGAGTAATACCACAAATTTTAACACGGGTGCGATTCACGGCAGGGTTCACTGAGTGAGTTCAATACTAGTAATTCGAAAGAAGTGACTATGGTAGCAAATCTAGGGCCCCTGTGTCTGTACTAACAACACCTACAACCATAGCTAAGCCTGATGAAACAGAGCTCTATTGCCGTTAAAGACACCACTGAGGCTTTATAGTGATAAAAAATATGGCCCTGGCTCAGATTGAGGCAAACCATATTTTGCAGGATAAGTAACACCGGCCAAATATAAGCCAAATGGTGGCGCTGTCGCAGCGGCGGCGCTTCGATCTTTGGCCAACAACACCTCTTCTGCCCATCCAGCTGGCTGTGCACCACTACCAATTGACAACAGCACACCGGCAATATTGCGCACCATATGGTGTAAAAACGCATTTGCCTGAAGGTCAATAATAACTAAATCACCACGTCGAATAACCTCAATAAAATGCATATTGCGCATAGGTGTTTTGGATTGACAGGCAACAGCACGGTAAGAGGTAAAATCAAGCTCGCCCAATAATGATTGCGCAGCCTCATGCATCACCTCTGCGTCGAGTGGCTGACTATACCAAGTAAGGCCGTTGGCAAGCAGCGCTGAACGTGTAGGCGTATTTAAAATAACATAGCGGTAGCGTCTGGCTGTCGCAGAAAAGCGCGCATTAAAATCTGCCGCTACAGGTTTTGCCCAATGAATGGAAATATCTCGAGGTAAATGGGTATTGCCACCCGCAACCCATGCCTTCTCACCGCGATCCACTGGGCTATCGAAGTGAACGATTTGGTGACTAGCATGCACTCCTGCATCGGTACGACCGGCACACTGTACACTAATACTGGTATTAGCAATTTGGCTAAGCGCGAGCTCAAGATTTTCCTGAACCGTGGCAACCTGCGGCTTACGTTGACTTTGCCAGCCATGGTAAGCACTGCCATCATAACTGACAGCGAGGGCAACGCGATCGCCTTGCTTGATTGTGGCTGGGAAAAATTCGGGCGTCATAAATAGAACAACAGATACCAAGCAACCACAAAAATCGGCTGCACAACTGATAGGGGAACCATTTGGGGCGCAAAACAATTGCGGCCTGACCCAAATGGCACTTACTTAAAAAATACCATAGCAGGATGGACATCGATCCACCTGCTTTGGTAGCTCTAGCTCAACGAACTCTTTGATTAAGGTGCCACATCAGCACTAATCAATACGCTCTAATAAGCCACTGGCTTCTTGCTTTTGCTCATCATTACCCTCTGAGATAACCTCATCCAAAATATCTCGGGCACCATCTGTATCGCCCATATCAATATAAGCTCGCGCTAAATCAAGCTTAGTTGCGACCTCATCAGAATCTGCAAGGAAATCAAAATCATCATCGCCAGCAGTAGTATCAATCTTGACATCTGTAGCTTCAGTTTTATCTAGCTCAGCCGCAACATCATCAAGATTGTAAGTCACCGTGGGATTATCATTGCCAGCGGGAGCTACACTATCATCAAGCTCAAGATCTAAATCATCCAACTCTAGATCAAGCTCATCAAGATTTGACGTAGCCGCTGCATTATCGACATCAAGCTCCAAGTCAAGATCATCTTCCAAGTCTAGGTCAAACTCTAGCTCTTCAGGTTTTTTTGCTGTCAGATCATCATCGTCAAGATCAAATTCGAAATCATCAGCCAGATCTGTCAATTCCGTATCATCTTCAGGCTGCAGCGCTGCAGCCGCACCCAGCACGGGTATTGATTGTCGATCAGTATCCAGATCGTCAAACTCAGCAGCCAGATCATCTAAATCGGTATCGCCCAGTGAATCCAAATCAAGATCATCGCCATCTAGATCCAACTCGCTTAAATCCAAGTCATTCAGCTCTAAATCAAGCCCATCAGCTTCAGCCGGCGGCAACTCTAGCTCAGCTGACCCTAGTGAGGCAGTATCACTATCGGTGATTAAATCGGCTTCTGCATCCAGCTCAATATCATCTTTAAAGTCTAGCTCTTCAGATAGGTCAAGCATATCGTCGTCCAATACCAAATCATCCAGCGATACTGATGGATTCTCCTGGGTTGAGGCGAGCGAAATATCATCCAAATCCAAGTCTAAATCTAAATCAAAGTCTTCTTCTGTATCATCAAGGTTTAGCTGAATATCATCTAACTCATCGCCACCTTCAATCAACTCAGCATCCATTTGATCAGAGCTAAAGCTAGCAGTACTACCCGGCAAATCATCGAGCCAGCCAGCAACACCATCAACAGACGATAACATCTCTTTTACGTGGACAATTGCAGCCTCATCATTGAGCCCTAACAAAGCGACAAAATGTTGCTGAAAGCTGGGCTTATCACGCATTTCAATAAATACTTCAAGCTGCTTAATCTGTAAATCACTACGTAATGGTTCTTTTTCAATCGCCGATTGCAGTAAATCAATCGCTTGCTGGTAGCGACCATAAGCTACGTAGATATCGGCTTCAGCAATAGCGTCGCCGGTCTCAGACTCAACGGTCTTACTAATTACCGGGCGCTCAGGCTCCTGCTCTGCCCTGGCAGCTTCTTCTGCATTATCAGCGGCAATCTGTTGCTCTAGCTCGGCGACTAACAGGTCAGTATCAGCTCCATCATCCTCTGCTCCCAGTACCAGCTCATCTGAGTCTTCCATGACAGTATCAGCCACGGCAAACTCAGCTAAAACATCCTCCTCTTGCTCAAACTCCACCGCCTCATCAAAATCTTCTTCATCGGTATCGGCTTTACGACGACGCATAAGCACAATGGCTGCAGCCAATATCAGCAACCCTGCACCACCGATATACAGAAAGTTAGAAGATACTTGATCAATAAAGCTCGGTTCGGCGGTTGGACTAGCAACCGGCGGATTAACTTTAGCTTCCGGCTCTGGCTCTGCCTCAGACTCCTCCGGTGCAACACTGTTATTAGTGAGCTCTGCTGTATCTGCAATGTCGTCACTACTAGCAACATCATCGGCTGGCAGCTGTTCTTCGGCACTATCAGCATTAGGTGCCGCAGCGAAGCCCTCCTCTGCCACTCCGGCCTGAAGCGCAGCAAGCTGATCATCTTTCAACTCAATTAGGCGCTGCAAGGTTGCCAGTTTGGCTTCCATGTCACCCAAGCGCGATTGCAACTCTTCATTGTCACGCTGCGTTTTATCCAGATTCTCTTCGGTGACCGCCAACTGATCCTGTAAAGCCTTATTGCCGGCACCATTCCCTAAACCTTCACCAGAACCTGATGAGTCGCTAGCACCACTGGAGGCAATAGAAAGTCGGGGCTGCTCACGCGCACCAGCAGAGCTGTTATTGCTATTGGTGGTTGCATCAAGCTGAGCATCGCTCATGGTAGAGCTATTATTGCCACCCTGCCGCCACGCTTTATTTTGACTTGCAACTTCACCTACGGCCTGATGCTCAGACACGGAGATATCATCAGCGGTAGGTAAGCGTAATACCGAGCCTGCCTTCAACCGATTGATGTTGCCATTAATAAAGGCATTTGGGTTTAAACGCTGAATGCCCACCATGGTTTGCTGCACTGAAGCACTGCCCTCTGGGCGGCTTTTAAGTGCAATTTCCCAAAGCGTATCATCATTTTTAACCCGATAATCTTTACCGGGGGCCAGCTCACCGTCGGTCAAACGATTGCGACTAACGTTAGTTGGTGTACGCGTTGCTGGCCCAACAACAGATCGAGATGCCGATGCTGTACTAACAGGGTTGTTATTACTATCGCTAAATACTGGTAAATCTAGCAATACCGTATATTCACGCAACAGGCGACCGCTAGGCCAATGCGCTTCAACCAGGAAATTAAGGTAGGGCTCAACCACCGCTTCGCGGGTAGTGACTTTGATAACACCACCACCTTTACCATCTACCTCAACATTAAATTTTATGTTGGTTAAAAAAAAGTCACGACTAACACCAGCATTTTTAAAATCCTGCGTTGTCGCCAACTTGATTAAAACCTGACTATTATCAAGGTCTTCGGTATTGAGTAGTCGTATTTCAGCATCCAGCGGCTGGTTTAGTGCGGAATGTAATGAGAACTCCCCCATTCCCAATGCACTCACTACACCTGCCTGCAAGGCCCCAATCGCTGCAATCGCAGCCGCAAGCTTTTTACGCACCATAACTGATCCTTTTTAATCATTTTGTGATCGAAACCGACCCTAGTATTATTGAATGGTTCTTCGATCCTAGCTATTAACAAACCATCCGCGCAACTCTGACGAGTTATTTTTAATACGCTGACGTGTTGTAGATCCCCCATAGTGGGAAAAGCTAGAATACGTATCGACTAAGTGACGTAAGTATTAGTTAGAAATAGGTTTTTAGCAAGAATTCAGCCGGAGGCTGACGAGTATAGACAGGTATTAATCCCGCATTTTCAGACTTGGCGCACAAATCATCAATGCGGGGAATAAAAGTTATGCCCAAAGGGGCTTAAGCTTCTATAAGAATTCGCAGCATCCTGCGCAAAGGCTCAGCAGCACCCCATAACAGTTGATCACCCACAGTAAAAGCACTCAAATACTCGGGGCCCATATTCATTTTACGCAAACGGCCAACCGGCACAGCTAAAGTACCAGTTACGGCTGTTGGAGTTAATGCCTGCAAAGTGGCCGCACGGTCATTTGGAATGACTTTTACCCAGTCATTCGCTTCAGCCAATATCCCCTCGATCTCATCCATAGGGACATCCTGCTTTAGTTTTACCGTCAAAGCCTGACTATGGCAGCGCATAGCACCGATACGCACACAAATTCCATCTACCGGGATGATAGTAGAGCTACCGAGTAACTTATTAGTCTCTGCCTGCCCTTTCCACTCTTCACGGCTCTGGCCATTGTCAAGCTGCGTATCGATCCAGGGAAGCAAGCTGCCAGCCAGTGGCGCACCAAAGTTTTCACTAGGGAACTCTGCACTACGCATGCACTCGGTTACTTTACGATCAATATCCAGGATAGCGCTAGCTGGGTTAGATAAGTCAGTGGCAACAGACTCTTTTAGCGCTCCCATCTGTGTAATCAACTCACGCATATTCTGAGCGCCTGCACCACTAGCCGCCTGATAAGTCATCACAGAAGTCCAGTCCACTAACCCTTTGCGAAATAAGCCCCCCATAGCCATCAACATTAAACTGACGGTACAGTTACCACCGATAAAATTCTTAACGCCTTTTGACAAGCCGTCTTTAATCACGTGATCGTTAACGGGATCAAGGACAATCAACGCATCATCAGCCATCCGCAAGCTGGATGCAGCGTCAATCCAGTAGCCATTCCAGCCGTCAGCGCGCAGCTTTGGGAATACAGCCTTGGTATAGTCGCCACCCTGACAGGAAATAATGACATCCATCTCCTTCAAGGACTCTATGTCTAACGCATCTTTCAAGGGCGGAATTGCCACGCCAATATCGGGACCAGCACCACCCACATTGGAGGTGGTAAAAAACACTGGCTCTTTAATGTGTTTGAAATCACCTTCAGCAAGCATACGATCCATCAGCACCGAACCTACCATGCCGCGCCAACCTACAAAACCAACTCTATTCATTACAATGTCTCACTAACTACTGTGTGTTTGTGGCCTCTAGTTTACAACAGCAGGACACAAAATACCCTGCCTGCCATTAAAACTTACCTGATATAAGACGCTATTTTAGAGCAAGGCTTTTAGTTCAAGCTAAGCGCTGCCGCGACCGCATCCCCCATGGCACTGGTGGTAACCAGCTGAGTGCCACTGGAGTGGATATCGCCGGTGCGCAGGCCTTGATCAAGCACATCACCCACTGCTTTCTCAATCGCATCTGCCGCTTCGCCTGCGTCGAGGGAATAGCGCAACATCATTGCAGCTGACAAAATCATCGCTAGTGGATTAGCCTTGCCCTGACCAGCAATATCAGGGGCAGAGCCATGACAAGGTTCATACATACCTCTATTGTTTTTATCCAGTGCCGCTGACGGCAGCATACCGATCGAACCGGTTAGCATCGCAGCGGCATCCGACAAAATATCACCAAAAATGTTACCGGTCACGATGACATCAAATTGCTTGGGCGCTCTGATCAGCTGCATGGCCGCATTATCAACATACATATGGCTCAACTCGACATCGGGGTAATCCGGTGCTAGCTCATCCATAATTTCACGCCATAGCATTGTCGCCTCTAACACATTAGCCTTATCGACCGAACAAAGCTTACCGTTGCGACGCTGTGCCGCTTCAAACGCCACTTTACCAATACGGCGTATCTCTGTTTCATTGTATTTGTAGGTGTTATACCCTTCGCGCTCACCATTCTCGAGGGTACGAATGCCGCGAGGCTCACCAAAATAAATACCTCCGGTTAACTCGCGCACAATTAAAATATCTAAACCAGAAACTAGCTCCGCCTTTAATGATGAAGCTGCAGCTAGTTGTGGGTATAAAATCGCCGGGCGCAGATTGCCGAATAATTCCAGCGCGGACCGAAATTGTAACAACCCTTTTTCTGGACGAATCGCACGATCTAAACCTTCCCATTTCGGCCCACCAAGAGCGGCAAATAAAATGGCATCTGAGGCCTTGGCTTTGGCCAGAGTTTCATCTGGCATTGGTACGCCGGTTGCATCTATAGCAGCTCCACCCAATAATGCCTCGTCATAGTCCAAGTCCAGATTAAAACGCTGATCGACGACCGCTAACACCTTTAAGGCTTCTGCCATGATTTCTGGACCGATACCATCACCAGCTATCACTAATATTTTTTTACTCACACTCAACACCACTAGAATTGTTTATGACAGTTCAATGCGAACTATTCAGGTAATTTTCACCGCTGTTTATACTTGAAACAGCCACGGAGATTTTTGCTGCCATTGCTGCTCAAATTCGCGAATAGCATCGGCATCTTGCAGGGTAAGCCCAATATCATCCAAGCCATTCAGCAAACAGTCTTTACGAAACGCATCAATGTCAAAGGCTATCGTATCGCCATTGGGTTTGCGAATCACTTGCGCAGGTAAATCGATGGTTAATTGATAACCTTCATCAGCATAAGTCTCGTCAAACAACTGGGCAACAATCGCTGCATCCGCAACAATGGGTAACATGCCATTCTTGAAACAATTGTTATAAAAAATATCAGCATACGAAGGCGCAATTATCGCCCTAAAACCATAATCCTCCAAAGCCCAAGGCGCGTGCTCACGACTAGAACCGCAACCAAAATTTTCTCTGGCCAATAAAATCTGTGCGCCGTGGTAACGTGCAAAATTAAGTGGAAAATCAGGATTAAGCGGCCGCTTACTACAATCAGTATCGGGAACGCCCTCATCTAAATAACGCAGCTCATCAAACAAGTTAGGCCCAAAACCTGAACGCTTAATCGATTTCAAAAATTGCTTGGGTATAATCATATCGGTATCGACATTTGCGCGATCCATTGGCGCAACAATACCTGTCACTGTGGTAAAGCTTTTCATAGTAATACCCCTTTAAGCGTTGATAACGTCGCGAACATCAACAAAATGCCCAGCGATGGCGGCGGCGGCGGCCATTTCAGGACTGACCAGATGAGTGCGCCCACCGAAGCCCTGCCGACCTTCAAAATTACGGTTCGATGTTGAGGCGCAGTGCTCGCCATCACCCAGCTTGTCGGAGTTCATCGCCAAGCACATTGAGCAGCTGGGCTCACGCCACTCCAAACCGGCGTCTAAAAATATTTTATCCAAGCCTTCTTTTTCAGCCTGAGTTTTTACTAAACCTGAACCAGGTACAACCAAGGCTCTACTGACACTGGCGGCAACTTTTTTGCCTTTAACCACTGCCGCCGCCGCACGTAAATCCTCGATCCTGGAGTTAGTACAAGAGCCAATAAATACACAATCAAGCTTAATATCAGTGATCGCCATACCACCGGTTAAACCCATGTATTCCAGCGCGCGACTAACACGGGCTTTTTCAGCGGGGTTGGTGATATCTTCCAAGCGAGGTACGTGCCCATCAATACCGGACACCATATCGGGGGAATTACCCCAGGAAACCTGAGGTACAATATCCGCGGCATCTAATTCAACCACACGATCAAAGACCGCATCGTCATCGCTGTGTAAAGTTTGCCAATAAGCAACTGCCTGCTCCCAATGATCCTCTGTGGGTGAAAACGGGCGACCCTTAACGTAATCAATGGTGGTCTGGTCAACAGCAACCAGCCCTACTCGGGCACCGGCTTCAATCGCCATATTACAGACAGTCATCCGCCCCTCGATCGACATATTACGAAACACACTGCCGCCAAATTCAATCGCATGGCCATTGCCTCCCGCCGTGCTAATTTTGCCAATAATGGCAAGAATCACATCCTTAGGGGTGACTCCGGGGTTTAATTTTCCATCAACCTTCACCAGCATATTTTTCATTTTTTTCTGAATCAAGCACTGGGTTGCTAAAGTGTGCTCAACTTCAGAGGTGCCTATACCGTGAGCCAAAGCCCCTAAAGCCCCATGAGTAGCAGTATGAGAATCACCACACACCACCGTCATGCCCGGTAAAGTAGCACCTTGCTCTGGGCCAACAACATGAACAATACCCTGACGAACATCATTGATATCAAATTCGGTAATGCCAAAAGCATCACAATTATCATCAAGGGTTTGTACCTGAATACGTGAAATATCCTCAACGATGCCAGCATTACCGCCAATACGCTCCGACCTTAGAGAAGGTACATTGTGGTCTGCTGTAGCGAGGTTAGCACCAGCACGCCAAACATTACGCCCCGCCAATCTCAGGCCTTCAAAAGCCTGCGGCGAAGTGACTTCATGTAATAAATGACGATCAATATAAATCAGCGCAGTACCATCATCACGCTGCTTAACCAAATGCGCCTGCCACAACTTGTCGTATAACGTTTTACCAGCCATCTCTCACCTCATGATGAGTTATTTAATAAAGTGCCTGTAGTCTAAGACCCCAAAAGGAATAAAACAAATTCATATTTTTCATATACTGGATTACTATTGGGAATAACAATAGGAAGTATTTCAATCTCGCACAGGCATGTCGTTACATCATGGATACACAAAATTTAAAAGCTTTTGTCGAAGTCGCTGAATCTGGATCTTTTTCTGAGGCCGCAGAAGTGCTACATATCACTCAACCAGCCGTTAGTAAACGCATCGCAGCTCTTGAAAACCAGCTGGACTGCCGCTTATTTGATCGTATCAGCAGGCAGATAAAGCTTACTGAGGCTGGTACAGCTCTGCTACCTCGAGCTGAGCGTATTTTACGAGCGGTGCAGGAGGCAAAGCGCAGCATTGATGACTTACGCGGCGAAGTGAGCGGCCAACTTAGTATCGGTATCAGTCACCATATCGGCCTACACCGCTTGCCCCCAGTGCTACAGACATTCAACCAACGCTACCCTAAGGTTCGTTTTGATATTGATTTTTTGGATTCTGAAGAAGCCTACGAACAAGTCACCCACGGGCGTCTGGAATTAGCTGTGGTCACTCTGGACCCCAGTGGTAACAGCACGCTTATGCACCAAGCAGTATGGCAGGATAAACTACTGGTAGCCGTTGCCAAAACCCACCCTCTTGCCAGCCTCGACAAAGTGGATCTACCGACTCTTAGTCGCTACACGGCCATTATTCCAGGGCTCAATACCTATACAGGGCAGATTATTAAAGCGCTTTTTCAGCAGCATCAATTAACTCTGGATACATCCATGTCGACCAACTATTTAGAGACTATAAAAATGATGGTTTCTATTGGCCTTGGCTGGAGCGTATTGCCACACACGATGCTTGACGATAGCTTGCAAACACTGGACATCAGCCACCTCAAATTGCAGCGCACACTCGGTTATGTTTATCACCAAAACCATAGCTTGAGCAATGCTGCCACAGCATTTGTAAACGCCTTAGATGCTGCCGGAGACTTTGATGTAAGCACCTAGGTATTGCCCCAGCAAAGCATCACCCGAGCAACCATTATTACTATTTACAGGTAATGCCAGTGACCATGCAGCCAATTTCTGCTACAAAGATACTTTAAACCATAAACTATGATGTGATAACTGGAGCAACCCATTGAGCAGCGGAAAAAATGACTCTGCAGACCATTCCAGACTTAATGCCAACCAAACGTGGGAACTTGTTGCCGAGGGCGACTGGCTTGTTGGTCAACGATTTACCATCAACAATCATGCAGTACTGGGCCGAGAGTCCAGCTGCGACATTATTATTCCCGGGACACATCTATCTCGACGCCACGCTGAACTTGCCGTCAAAGGCAGCAAGTTACTAATCCGTGATCTAGGCTCCTCTAATGGCACTTACGTCAACAACCAAAAAATTACCGAAACTGAATTAAAGCCTGGTGACACAATACGCTTTGATGTGCTGCTTTTTCGCATTCATGGGCCAACCTCTAAAAATATTGATCATAATGCCACCATCATTAGGCCGGTACCGAAAAACATACCCAAACCAGCTCCGACACCCAAGCGCTCTGCTTCGAAAAAAAGCTGGCAACAAAAACCTGGCGCTACTGGCAATCGCACCAATACCTCTCAATCAAGAAGCAAAGAAACAACAACCAATCCTTTGTGGATTATCAGTTATGCTCTAATAGGTGCAGCAACACTTGCCGGCCTAGCTTATTTGCTCACCCAGCTCTGAGTGAAAACCTTCTGTTTATAATTTTAAGAGACGGCGGACCAGCTCCGCCCCCCAAACACCATTAAATAATCACTAAGGTAAGATTTAATCCACCGCCATTGGCATCCAAATCTAGAGCTACATTAACTACCATTCCCTAAAACCGATAAACCCCCTGCAAAGCAATACTGCGTGGACGGTCATAAAAAGCGTAGCGACTGGCAACACCGAAAATATTACCTGCCAACGGGGTAGGTCCGCTATAACTGATAACCTCTTCGTCGGTTAAGTTTTTACCAACAAGAGCAATCTCCCAGCCAGCCTGCAAGCTAGCCAGTGCAATACGAGCATTCACTTTAACAAAACCATCTTGATTCATTGCAGGGTCTAAGGTCTGAGACGGGTTATAATCATCAGTAAAAACAAAATCAATGGTGCTATGAAACTCCAGTGTATCACTAACTAAAGTAACGTAATCCATAGAGATACTACCACTCCAATCGGCTACATATTGATTGGTTCTGCCAGTATAATCACAGTTACCATCAGCAGAGGTTGGTGCCTCGCCAAAATTACATTGCCCATTGGGATAGTCAGTAAACTCAAAATCAAGAAACGCCAACGCACCAGACAATGACAAAGCGTTAGTCAAACGCCACCGTCCATCCAACTCCAAGCCATAGGTTTCCGCCTCACCAGCGTTACCAACATTAAAGCCAAAAACACCATCAAAAATACTTACCTGCAAATCTTTATATTGAGTATAAAATGCAGCAATATTTAGCTCTGCAGCACCATCTAACAACGTTGTTTTAGCGCCCACCTCAAAGCTAGTGGCCTTTTCATCCTCAAATTCAAATGAGCCTGTATTACCCTCACCTAAAGCAGCCGGAAACTCAGCCGGCGAACCGGCCGGATCAGCATTGGAGCGCGCATCAAAGCCCCCAGCCTTACTACCTTGCGCGGCCGAAGTATAGAGTAAAATATCCTGATTAAATTCGTACTCCAATAGCACCAAGGGAGAAAAGTCATTCTCAGTTCGATTACCCGACAAATCATGGCGATCTACTTTAAACACGACACCATAAACACCATCAACACCCCAAGGCTGTGCACTAAATGGACTGCCGTAATTAAAAGGCAAAACATTCCCATCAAGATCAGTATAAGTTAATACACGGGTAGCATCCTTTTCTTCGCGACTGAATCGCCCGCCCAAGGTTAATCGAAAATCTTCGGTAATATTCAATGTACCCTGTAGAAATACAGAAAAGATATCTGTATCAGTCGTGAGTTTACGCGGTACCGCCGTATTTTGAATGACATCACCTGGGGAGAATACAATATTGGCATTAAGCGCTGCAGGCAAAACACTATTTTGATCCAACGTCACTTCATCTTTAAAAACCAACTCGCTGGTATGGAAATAAACACCACCGATATATTCAAAAGCTCCACCTACCGCTGAAGTAAAACGAATTTCCTGACTAAACTGTTTATACTCTTCTTCAGAGCGCAATCTAAAAATATCAGCACCGGTGAAATCACAATCACAGCGCTCATCGTATTCATACTGCACAAAACCCGTGGTAAACGTTAGCGTGGATTCACCCAAATAATAATCGGCAGCGAAGGTTATATTGTCTGTGCTGTTATCACTACTATCACCACTGGAGCTACGCTTATAATCAGGGTAATTATTCAGCACACTGGCATCAGCTCCTAAACCTACGTGCAATAGTTGAGCATAGGTCAGGCCGGAACTTCCGGGTTCTTCATTCACTATTTCAATTTGACGACCTTTAACATCAAAATTACCGTGCTCTAACTTCAAGCTAAGATCAAGATTAGCATTCACCGCCCAATCCAGCGTCAATCGAACCGTCTCTTCATCTCGGTTAGGCTCGTCAGTATTGAGTGTTATATTATCAATATAACCATCCATGGTTCTATTTCTATAGGCCAAACGGGCACCGATAGAGTCTGTTATCGGCCCAGAGAGCACTAGGTCATAAACCTCCTCACCGTGCTCAGGTTCATATAAAGCTGACACGAAACCCTCAAACTCATCGCCAGGCGTTGCCGTTACCAACCTCAGCGCCCCAGCAATGCTATTTTTACCAAAAAGAATATTTTGCGGGCCTCGAAGCACTTCCACACGAGCCAAATCTAAAAAAGGTGCGCGAGACAATTGTGCCCGCCCATAAGAAACACCATCGATATACATACCGGTAGATTGCTCAAACCCCTGATTAATACCAGAGCCAATACCACGAATGAAAATATTAGTGCCAATGCCAGTTTCAGACATGGTTAAATTAGGCACATAAGCTTGTAAGTCTTCTATTTTATCAATTCCGGCTTCCTGCAATTTTTCACCGCTTACTGCAGATACCGAGATAGGAACATCTTGTAAGCTCTCAGTACGAATTTGCGCGGTAACAAGCACCTCCTCCAACACAAGATTTTGAGCCGATAACTGCAGGGGAAGCATAGCTTGAAAAGAGCCGCATAAAACCAACGCTATGGGCAAGGGTTTAAGCTGTAATCCATTGGTCATGGCAGTAACTCCCCTAGAAAGATAATTATCGCTATGATAGCCAGTGGTAGATGATTAAAACCAGCTCTTATTTAGCATAGACGAGAAAAACGAAACAAACTTTTTTATTTGTATAATTAGCCTGAATATCAAAAAACCCCTAAAGATAACCCCGCAGCAAATGCAGCGCCTAATTCCTCGCAACGCATAAGACTCTGATCACTGGGCTCACCTACAATAATCACCGGCTCACTCACGCATTTCAAAGGATAGCCTTTAACAATTCGCTCTAATTGCCGTAACGCACCAGTGCCATCGTTGCCGGCACTGATGAACACAGCATAGGAGAGGTTTAACTGGTGGGGAGCAGCTGGGTAAAAGGTGCGATCAAAGAAGTCTTTTAAGCCACCTGATAGATAACCCAGATATTCGGCGGTGCCGAATAACACTGCATCGCACCATAACAAATCGTCAACCCCTGCCTCCATAGCACGCAGCAAGCGAACCTCTACCTCAGGCTCCTGCAAAGCTCCAGCATTGGCTGCCTCAGCCATTTTACGTGTGGCACCAGATTGGCTGTGATAGACAATAAGTAGTTTTTTCATCACCAAAGCATCAGCGCAAAGTTGATCTATTAATAAACGGCAGCTGTATCGCTAAGGGTCTCACTAAAATATAGGCCAGTAAACCAACGCAGTCAGCGAAGACGTCCAGCAGTGATGGCTCCCTGCCGGGCAACATTGCTTGTAACACTTCGATGGAAAAACCATAGGCAACCAGCAGTAAACATTTTCGTTGCCATAAGTTAACTGTAGGGAATCCATGATCTAACAGAAACAATAAGGTGAAAAAAGCCAGACTATGGTTTGTTTTATCCCAACCCGTGGTTACAACGACTTGATCCGAAGGCATGAGCGCCAATACCGTTACAGCAACAAAAGTGACGATAAATAAACCCCGAAAACCTACTACCCTTGACACACTGGAATTCTCCACGGTGAAAGTTATTACTTTTTCGCTAAAAACATGGCTGCAGTATAGTGATATGGGAATATTCAGGCTAGCTATATTCAAGCTACATAAAGGACCTCTCGCAACAAACAAAGCGAGTTAGACTGTAGGTTTAATTGGGTCAGCTGGGTAACCACTCTTCACCAAAGCTTGAAATCAATTGGCAAAGTCACCGCCAACTCCTCACCAGCGATAGCATCTGGGATAGGAGGAAGCGGCTGAGCTCGGATTAACATTTCTCTAACGGCTTTGTCCAATAGCCGATTGCCACTACTACGAGACACTCGGTAATCTAATACTCGTCCATCGCGACTAAGCCGAAACTCCAACAGAACCGTACCCTCTTTGCGCTGCATACGCGCCAGGCGTGGGTATTCTTTGTGGCGTTCCAGCCAGGCTAGCAGCTGGCCTGCATAGCTAGACTCTAAGCTACTACCAGCACCTACTGCCCTGCCATCACCCGCCTGGGTTTGAGTTTGTTGACTGTGACCACCGGCACCGCCGCCAACAGTCTGGTGTTCCGAGACCATCTGATCCGCTAGGGCTGTCTGGTCTGGCTGGCCTTCATTCGGAGCGGCCACTGCCTGCGGCTCCGGTTTGTGGGGTTCAGGTTGTGGAGCCTGCTCCTGTTTTAGCTGCTTGGCTTTTTCTGGCTGCGGCCGCTTTTTCTCCGGCCGAGGTTTGCGCTCGTGGTGACGATGCTTTTCCCGCCGCAGCTCAGGGCGAGATTGCTGGGTTGGCTGTTGTTGGGTTGGCTGTTGTTGCGTTGACTGTTGCTCTATCGGTTTCTGAACAACAGGCTGCTCGACAGTCTGTTGACCGCCTCCACCTTGACCGCCACCAGCACCCGCCGCAAGACTAATCTGTAAGCCCGCACCAGCACCAGCAGGCACCAGTGCCTCGCTCGTCCCTCCCAACAATAACCACATGCCAGCAGCATGAGCTGATAAAGCCAGCAAAAATGCCAGCAACCAATGACGACGGGCTAAACGGGCGTGCTGCATAAAACTTAGCCTTCCCGCCGATCAGAAGTAATATCAGCTCGCAGGGTAAGCAAATTAACTGATGGTATTTGTGCTTCACGCAACCTATGAATAAGCCGGATAGCGGTTACCGCGTCAGTTCGGCCGTCTGCTTTTACCTGTACGCCTGAGGGCGGCTCTGCACCACTGAATGCAGCCTGCAAAGCCTCGAGCAAAGCCTCTTCCGAGAGGTGATCCCCATCCAGTGCCAGAGTGCCATCATGGCTTACTTGCAATGTTAATGGTGGCTGCAGATCGGCAGCATCAGCTGGCTGCTGAGCAGCCGCAGATTGCAGCGGTTCATCCACTAAATCATCAGGCGGCGCTAAATGACCTACCACCATAAAAAAAATCAATAGCAGGAAAACGATATTAATCAGCGGCAGGATGCCATCTTCACTGTCATCCATCCTGATCTGTCCTCTGTTTATCAGAGCTGTTTATCGCCGGCACGACAAAATTCAGCTGTCTTGCACCGTTTTGCACAAGTCGGTCAAATAGACCAATTAACATTTGCAGCGACACACCGGGGCGCGGCTCCAGCTGTACATTCAGGCTCGGGTTAGCCGCCAGCTCTGTGCGCACTTGTCGCTCAAGGCGTCGCAGAGATAGCACTTCGCCATTGAGCTGCACCTGCCCTTGCGCGTCGAGACGAATATGCAAGCCTTCTGTTGCACCCGCCTGACCACCCTCGCTAATGCTGGTGGTCAGTGGTAGTTGCTGCCAGTCGAAGAAATTTGAGGCCAACATGAAAAAGATCAATAAAATAAATACCACATCAATCAATGGCGTGAGGCTGACCAAATTACGGCGCCGACCAGCTGGCGCCGCCAGGCTAAAGTGCTCTACGGGTGCGTGATCGGCATTGACAATGTGATGGCTGAGGTGTGTAGGCACAGTAATATCAGCGCGACAAGTCAGCGGTAAATATCTGGGTTACCGCGCTCTCCATAGCGGTAGTATTGCGCTCAATCCGGCCTTCCAGCCAATTGACAATCGCTACCACCGGCATCGCCACCGCTAAACCAACAGCAGTCGTCAGCAGCGCCTCCCAAATCCCCCCCGCTAAAATCGACGGATCAACTCGGCTTCCTGCGGTTTGTAGGGCCTGAAATGCTTTGATCATCCCTAACACCGTGCCAAACAAGCCCAGTAACGGAGCCAATGCAGCAATAACTTCAAGTGGCCGCATATAGCTACGCAATAATGCCAGGTATTCGGCGCCAAGACGTGCAAGTTCCTCGCGCACCGCATTCGGGCTGAGATCTTCGCGGTTAGCACCCCGCATAGCCAAAGCCATCAATCTGGCTGGCGGTTGAGAGGTTTGTTCAGCTTGCCGAATAGCCCCCTCAACGTCGCCATCCCGATAGGATTGCAGCACATCCCCCACGACATTGCGAGAGAACAACTGCAGTCGATGGTATTGCCAAAGCTTCAACATTACGATTGCCAGCGCCGCCACTGACATCACTACCAGCAGAGTAACAACTGGCCCTCCCATAATAAGAGTGTCAATCAGTCCTGAGCTGTCGACCGATAGCTCGCTGGTAGCAGCGAGCGGTTCGATTGATGGATTAACTGAATCAGAAGCGGACATTGAAACCTACCCAAATGTTACGAGCCTTATCCTTAACATTGTAGTCATCCTGAACTTCCCAGCCGTCATCACTACACCCGCGGGCACCGATATCACACTGAGCCCACTCGTAGGTAGTAAAATCTTCGTCCAGCAAGTTGTTGACTCGGGCATTGATGGTGAAGTTTTCGTTGACTTGGAAACGCGCCCCCAGATTGAGCAACTCATAGTTCTCGTAGTACATAGCCTTGTCGTTAACCGAATCCCAACCGCGGTAACGATCAGAGCGCAGCTCGGCCTGCAGGAACACACCCAAGCGCTCCGTCGCTTGCCAATCAAGGGTGGCATTAGCCATATGCTCAGCTGTATTGGTCAGCGGCTCACCTTCTTCCGAGCCACTTTTTTGCTCACTGTCGGTCCAAGTGTAGTTGGCCTGCAAGGACCAGCGTGCACTAATCTGATAACGACCGGCGATTTCAATCCCTTGAATTTCAACCTCGTCAATATTGATCTTTTGACTGTACGTTGTGTAGCCCAGCGAATCATAGGCACCTAAGTTGACACAAGGGCGTACACCACCTGTAGCCTCACAACTGGAGATAGTGTCTCCCGTGGCGATCTTATCTTCAAAGTCGGTCTGAAAATAGGTGATATTAAAGTTATGACCACTGCGCGGATCATCCCAATAAAGTGCAACCTCACTGTTAACACTGGTCTCTGGCTCCAACTCTGGATTACCGGCAAAAGGCGAAGTGCCTTGACCACCAAAACCGGTGATGCCGTCATAAAGATCGGTCGTCTGCGGGGTTTTATAGCCCGTACTGACACCACCTTTGACGGTCCAGGTATCAGTCAGCGAATAAACACCGTATAGACGTGGGGAAACCTGACTACCAAACACATCATGATCATCGTAACGCACGCCCGCGGTAATGGTCAGTGCCTCGATAGGCATCCAGTTGTCTTCCACAAACAGGGAGTACATTTCCTGATCCTGCACCGCACCAGGGCTACCATCTTCTATGCCAAATACATCGTCTTCCAGCTCACCATCGATCATCTGGCCTCCGACCACTAATAGATGCTCACCCAGCAGACCTGATAGAGGAATATCCAAGCGGGCATCTAGCGTGTACTGACTGCTCTCCAGGGTGCGCTGTGGCCGTGGCAGGAAAGTCGCTGCCGCCAATGACTTGCGATCCTCTTCGCTCATTCCAGCATAGCTGCCAGAGCCATCGTACATCTGCTGAAGTAATTGGCGCTCGACCACAGTAAATGGCAGCGTACGTCCTTCATTGGCAGTGTCCACGTAGCTCAGCGAGACAGTGCTGGTACCAATATCCCACTGCCCTTCGTGGGTGATACTCCACCATTCTCGGGTAAACTCCTGATCTGCTGCATAACCAGTACGCGGCTGTACATTACCGCCGCTATCACGCCATACCGATTCAATATTGTCTTTGGTACCCAGCGGGTAAGCCAACTCACCGTCTGCGTCCAGGAATGGCGTGTTGTCATACTCTTGCTTGGAAGTATCGTAATCGAAACGAAGGCTGTGACTCTCATTCGGGGTAAAGGTCAAACTAAAACCATACTCTTCATTAGTGTTGTCCACTGTGCGGCCACCGCCACCAAAACCCAGACTAGGCTGATCTAGCACACCATCCGGCCTCAAGCTCGAATCAAACTCGGGCGAAGATGCGTCTCGATCATATATGCTGCCGTGTAGCCCAAGGCTCAACTTGCCGGGAATCAACGGCCCCATGAGATTGAAATCCAACGTACTGTCTTCACCAAAACTATCATCTGACTGAAAGGTGCGACCGTAACTGATACCGCCGGTCCATGTGTCCGTATGTTTTTTGGTGATTACGTTAATCACCCCACCCATAGCATCGGCACCGTAAAGCGTGGAGGCTGGGCCGCGAATCACTTCAATACGTTCAATGGCCTCTAGTGGAGGTATATGGTTAAACTGGTTGCCCCCAAACGCATTGGGGTAAATGTCGCCATGATTATTCTGGCGCTTACCGTCGATCAGAATCAACGTATACTCACCCGTCAAACCGCGCATACTGATAGCGCCCTGCCCAGTCTTATCGCGCTCTGTGCCGATATCAATACCTTCCTGGTACTTAACCGCATCTAATAATGTCGTATAGGGACGAGACTTAAGATCTTCTTCAGCAATCACCGATATACTGGCAGGCGCATCGGTTAACTTCTGTTCAAAGCCTGTGGCCGATACGACCATCTTCCCCAATTGCAGCTCACCTGATTCTGCGGCCCATCCGCTATGGCATGTCAAACCAGCAATAGCGACTGCTAATAAATTACGAGTTAATACTTTTACCTGCACTTGCACACTCCGCGCTTTTAACTTATTGAATTTACTGTCTACATCACGCCACACCAGCTTTGTAGCTGGCAGACTGAAATACCCCAAAAACAGGATGAATGATATTCATTATCATTAATTAATGCAAGCGGTAATGATATTCACTTTCATTTGCATTGTGATATTTTAACGGAGACGCAGGACAAAAAAACTGAAATTCATAAGAACACTGATATAGAGTGGCTCTGTGAAACACTATGGGTATTTAAATTAAAATCTGATGATTTATAGACATCGACGGCAGGCCTGCAGAACAGCGGGAGGGAGTTGACTCCACCCCGCCCGTCAATCACCGTTAGTGACTGTTTATCGAGAGACAATCCGCACGGGCTTTCGTTGATGTAACCAATGATACAGCACTGGTAAAACTAACAACGTCAGCAATGTAGAAGAGATAATACCGCCAATAACCACCGTCGCCAGCGGTCGCTGCACTTCAGCTCCTATACCACTATTTAACGCCATCGGCACAAAACCAAGACTCGCCACTAATGCGGTCATCAATACCGGGCGCAAGCGAATTATTGCTCCCTCAGTAACAGCAAGCAGCAAGTCACCCTTTTCCAGCCATAGGTCGCGAATAAACGTCAACATCACCAGACCATTTAATACCGCTATCCCGGAAAGCGCGATAAAGCCAATACCCGCAGAAATAGACATTGGCATGCCACTGACAAGCAAAGCAAACACACCACCGGTTAAGGCTAGTGGTACGCCAGTAAAAATAATCAACGCATCTTTAAGCGAGCCCAATACCATACTCAGTAAACCGAGTATCATCAGCAAAGTAATAGGGATTACCAAGGATAGTCGCTTGCTGGCGGATTCTAGCTGCTCAAAAGTACCGCTATATTCAAGCCAATAACCCGCGGGTATATCGACCTGAGTACGAATATGTTGTTTCGCTTCAGCAACAAAACCACCTAGATCACGACCGCGGACATTAGCGGTAATGACTATTCTGCGCTTACCATTTTCTCGACTAATCTGAGCTGGAGCGGGAGCAAGCTGCAACATCGCTATCTCTGACAAAGGTACATAGCCACCACCAGTCAACGGAACCGGCATATATTTCAAGCGCTCGATATCAAGCCGCTGTGTTTCCGGTAAGCGTACTACCAAATCAAATTGCCGATCGCCCTGGTATAAAATACCCGCACTTTTGCCACCAATCGCAGTGGCAACCCACTCTTGCAATTGGACAACATTGAGACCGTAGCGACCCAGTGCGGTGCGCTTAGGACTCACCGATAATGTTGGCAAACCTGTCACCTGCTCCACCCGAGCATCCGTTGCTCCTTCTAGCTGATTGAGCGCCCGTAGTATCTCATTAGCAGTAATCACTAATTGTTCAAGATCATCACCAAATACTTTGATCCCGATGTCCGCCCGCACACCGGAAATCAACTCATTAAAGCGCATTTGTATCGGCTGGGTAAATTCATAATTATTGCCTGGTAGCTGTTGCAAGGACTGCTTAAGCTCTTCGACTAAAACCTCTTTAGTTTTACCAGGGTCTGGCCACTGCGAACGGGGCTTTAGCATGACGAAATTGTCAGCGACATTGGGTGGCATCGGATCGGTAGCAACCTCCGCAGTACCTATACGGGCAAACACTTTATCAACTTCCGCAAAGGACTTAATGCGTCGCTCCAATACAGTCTGCATCTGCACCGATTGCTCCAAGCCGGTGCCGGGAACCCGCATGGCATGCAAGGCTATATCGCCCTCATTAAGCTGCGGTACAAATTCAGAGCCTAACGTGGTCGCCAGCCAAATACTTACGCCGATTAATACACTGGCACTGCCCACCACCAGCCAGCGAAACCTTATCGCGAGCAGCAGCAACGGTTTATAGATTTTTTTCGCACCGCCTATTGCCGCGCTCTCTTTTTCACTGATACTCCCTTTCAAGAATATAGCAATCGCTGCAGGTACTACGGTTAGCGAAAGTATCATCGCCGATATCAGCGCCATTACCACCGTCGCGGCCATCGGATGAAACATCTTACCTTCAACACCCGTCAGAGAAAATATCGGTATATAGACCACCGTAATAATGGCAACACCAAATAAACTAGGCCGGATAACTTCAGCGGTGGCCTGATACACCACCTGTAAACGTTCGCGTAACGCTAACACACCCGCATGTTGCGCCTGGGCCAAACGGCGAACAGCGTTTTCAACAATGATGACAGCACCATCGACAATCAAACCAAAATCGAGCGCTCCCAAACTCATCAAGTTGGCCGACACACCCGTCTTTACCATACCGGTGATCGTCATTAACATCGCCAATGGAATAACCGCTGCAGTAATCAACGCTGCACGTAAATTTCCCAGCAGAAGGAATAACACCACGATCACTAGCAGCGCACCTTCTAATAAGTTTTTGCTGACCGTAGCGATGGCCTTATCGACCAAGACCGTACGATCATAAACCGGCGTGGCGACTACGCCTTTAGGTAACGAAGTTTGAATAGCCTCAAGTTTAGCGGCTACATCCCGTGCCACACTGCGAGAGTTAGCACCGATGAGCATCATGGTGGTGCCGAGCACTGTTTCAATGCCATCTTGTGTGGCTGCGCCTGTGCGCAGCTCTTTACCAATAGCAATACTGGCAACATCACTTATTTTGATTGGAATTGAATCGCGCTGAGTAATAATCACATTAGCAATATCGGCAATGGAAGCCAGCTGCCCCGGCGATCGCACTAATAATTGCTGCCCATTAGTCTCAATATAGCCTGCGCCTCGGTTACTATTATTTGCGGCTAAAGCCTGCACGATATCTTCCATGCCGATATTAAAATACAGTAGTTTTTTGATATCGGGAGTGACGTGGTATTGCTTGTTGTAACCACCAATGCTGTTTACTTCGACAACACCTTTTACTTGCGCCAGTTGCGGCTTAATAATCCAGTCCTGAATTTCTCGCAAGGCGGTCGCATCATAAGCAAGGCCATTTCTCTGCACCGCATCAGGTAAAGCTTGTACCGTATACATAAAAATTTCGCCAAGCCCTGTCGAAATTGGCCCCATTTTAGGCTCCACCTCCTGCGGCAGAGCCGATTTAATCGCCGCTAATTGAACGTTAATCAGGTTTCTGGCGAAATAAATATCGGTGCCCTCATCAAACACCGCGGTTACTTGCGACAAGCCATAACGAGACAAGGACCGGGTATAAGCTAAACCGGGAATCCCTGCCAGTGCTGTTTCAACGGGATAAGTAATTCGCTGCTCGGATTCAAGCGGTGAATAGCCTGGCACCTGGGTATTTATCTGAACCTGGACATTAGTAATATCAGGTACGGCATCGATTGGGAGCTTTAAGTAACTCCAACTACCTACAGCAATAATGAAAAAAACGCTGCACAAAAATAAAACGCGCCGCTCAATTACAAGGCGTAAAATTGAATCAATCATTTTTACAACCCCTAGTGCTGGTGTTCAGCTGAAGATTTTTCGATATCAGCTTTAATCAAAAAACTGTTATCGACCACATAGTCGATATTGGCTTCAATACCCGCAATCACTTCTGTAAATTGATGATCCGCTCGACCTAGCACCAACGGTTTAAACGTATACTGCTCATCATGCTTAATAAATACACCAGTTTGTCCCCCCAGGTTTTGCAGTGCGATATTTTTTACTGCAATAGCTGCGTCAAACTCGGCAATAACAATACGCCCTTCAACGATCGCCCCCGGCAATAGCTTATTATCAACATTATCAATTTTGGCCCGGGCAAGCAGATGTGGGACACCGTCATTGGTGGGTAAAAAATGTGCAACCGTGGTTTCAATTTGTTGATTTTCTAGCTGAATAAAAACTTTCCCCCCGGCATCGAGCCCTTGTTGCTGTGAAGGAAAAACCTGTAGCTCTGCCCATAATGAATCAAAATTTAAAATTGAAAACAACACCTGCTCCTGAGTCATTTCTCCGACGCTGGCATGACGCTGCACCACGGTACCCGTTATGGGCGCTCGCAGCTCATAGTGCTTAAAGCTCTCGTTTGATTCAATGACAGCCAAGAGGTCATTGTTCTTCACAACATCACCAATATTGACCTGCACTGATTTAATAACACCAGAGAAACGCGCGCGTATATGGCTGGTCTGTTCAGGTGCAGTGGTCAAACGACCATAACTGCTCATAGTTTGATGTAACAATTGTGGCCCTGTTTGAGCAGTCGTTATCCCCACGGTCTGCGCCATAGCATCGCTGATCACAGTACTGGCGTGCTCCTCATGATCCCGGCTTGCTGCTCCGTCTGCATCGTGGTGAGACGAGCTGTCTGCATAGCAAGCCGAGCCTCCTGCAAGCAGGCTAAGTAATAATATAAAGTGCTTCATGTTAAGTTCCTGTGTCGGCCTGGCATGGCGCAAAAATTAAAAAGGCTCGGCGATCAGCTGTTCGATGGTAGCCTGGTTTAACGAAGCCGCTGCGGCACTTTCAATTAAGGATTTTTTTGCTTGCAATAACGCTTGCTGCGCGGCGATCCAATCTTGATAGCTATACCTGCCGGCCTCATAGGCGCGTTGCGTTGCGCTTAAGGCAGAAGCAAGATTGGGGATGATACGAGTTTGAAATACGGTGACCGCATTGATATGTTGCTGTCGCTGCGAATAAGCCGTAAACAGCTGAGTATTCAGCCTGAGTAAAGCCGCCTGACGGTTTAACTCAACTTGATCACGATCAGCCAGTGCGGACTTTATTGCCCCACTATTTCTTCTACCGCTAAATAAAGGGATCGAAACACCGGCAACCAATGCCGAATCGCCACTTTGCTCAAACCTGCGTATACCGATTTGCCAATTTAAATCCACACTTGATTGAGTCCTGGCTAAATCCACTTCAGCCGTTTTTAACCGAGCTTCACTGGCAAATACGGCAATCGCTGGCGACTGCATCGCTCGCTCATACAATTCGGGATAACTAGGCTGCTCTGAGAAACGGTATAAATTTCCGCTCAAGCGATAGTGGCGAGGCATGCTCTCACCCCAAAAATTTGCTAGCTTGAATAACGCCCGTTGATGCTGCCGCTGTAAAGCGGATAGCTGAAGTTGTGCCAGGGCCTGAGTAGCGGCTGCACGCTTTACTTCAGCATCAGAGGTAGCCCCCTGCTGTGAGCGATTTTTTACTATAGACAGCGTACTGTCAGCGAGCGCCTGAGCCTCCTGAGCGAGCTCGATTAGCGCTTGCAACTGCAATGTTTCGATAAATAACGCGGTAAGCTCTCCCAGTATATTCAAGGTGAAGGCCTGGCGTTGGTACTCCAGCATACTGAGCCGGGCATCGGCGACTGATAGTCGAGTGCTACGCTTTGCACCAAGCTCAAGCACCGACGATAAAGCGAGGGTGGTTTCAGCAGCATCAGTACCCGAATAAGTCCCACTGCCGGCAATATTATCGACCTCTAAGCCTAGATTTAAGGCAGGGGAAGTATCACTGTCGTCGCGCAGCCCCAGTAAACCGGTCTTTTTTAGTGCAAATTGATGCAGCTGCGGATTTTGTTCCAGTGTTTTACTGATAGCCTGATTAAGCGTCAAGTTTTGAGTAATGCCTTGAGCTGTCGCCAAGCTGATAAATAAGCTTGATAGTGCAGTAATTAACAGCAGCGCCATCGCTGGTGAATGCTGCCGCCCCCTTCTACACGGGCTCTGCAAACGAGCAATATGCATAATGATAGTCCTTGCTAAAGAATTAAATAGACCGAGCTTGAGTCGGTATTACTAGCAAGTACTAAGCGATTGGAGGGCGGTAAAGCGAGCAGGGATGGTTAAGTGTAAATTGAAGTTTATAGACAGGATTAGCTGCGTAAGGCTTATGAGTGGCGACCCCAAGGATCGATAGCGGAATAGCAGCGCTATGACAGTGACAGCAATGATCACAATCTACGGCTTGATCTGTATGGTTTGGTACGGATATCTGTGCGGCGTTATTATTTATAACGTTTTGCGTGAGATCATCATTTGTTACGTCGTCATAGTGGGCGTGATCAAACACTGGCAAATATTGAGCGCTCGATTGATAAAACTGATGAGCATCAGCTATCACAGTAATAGACTGAAATACCACGAGAACAAGAAGGGTAAGTCGCAGGAACACTTTAAACAAAAACCTTGCCAGAAAATTTGAGGGCTTCAGTATAGGGCAGCTGACGCAGAGCTCAAGATGTTTCGAGTATTTATCCAGGAGTGCTTCACCTATCACAATCTGATTGCGTGAAGCACAACTCAAAATAAATACAAAAAACACTTAATTATCAATATATTATATAAATATCATGAAGTTATTTATAGCTTAATCTTAAAGCTCAACACTAATGCAGCCAGACGCAGCTGTCGCCTTTGCTCTTGCTTCATCCGTGGTTTCCCCTAACGCCAGCGCCACCCCTAATCGGCGCTGCCCCTGAACCTCAGGCTTGCCAAATAGACGGATGTCGGTATTTGGTTCCGCCAAGGCTTGCTCCAAACCACTGTAGCGCATGCAATCAGAATTTCCCTCCACTAACAGCACACTGGATGCAGCAGGGCCATATTGACGGATACTCGGTATCGGTAAACCCAGTATGGCTCTGGCATGCAGGGCGAACTCGGATAAGTCCTGCGAAATCAGAGTAACCATGCCCGTATCGTGCGGCCTAGGGGAAACTTCACTGAAATACACCTCATCTCCTTTAACAAATAACTCCACACCAAATAAGCCCCAACCGCCCAACGCTGAGGTGATTTTACTGGCAATTTCCTGAGACTTGTTTAGCGCTTGCGTCGACATAATCTGCGGTTGCCATGACTCATGATAATCACCCTGCTCCTGCCTGTGCCCAATGGGTTCGCAGTAAGTGGTGCCATTGCGGTGTCGCACCGTCAGCAGTGTTATTTCATAATCAAAGTCCACAAAACCTTCGATAATGATACGCCCAGCGCCTGTTCTCCCTCCCGCTTGTGAGTAATCCCAAGCATGATCAATATCTGCCGAGGTCCGCACCAGGGTTTGACCCTTACCGGAAGAACTCATAATCGGCTTAACTACACAAGGCAAGCCGATTTGCTCAATAGCGGCGAGGTAGCTTGGCTTATCATCGGCAAAGATAAAGGGTGAGGTGGCAATACCTAGCTCTTGTGCAGCCAAACGACGTATACCTTCTCGGTTCATTGTCAGGTGGGTAGCTCTCGCAGTAGGTATCACGTTATAACCCTCTGATTCCAAGGCAAGCAAGGTAGCTGTAGCGATCGCTTCTATTTCAGGGACAATATAATCAGGTTTTTCGAGCTCAATAACGGCCCGTAGCGCCTTATCATCAGTCATTGATACGACATGACTACGATGGGCGACTTGCATCGCCGGAGCATTAGCATAGCGGTCCACTGCAATCACCTCGACACCCAAACGCTGCAATTCAATAGCCACTTCTTTGCCTAACTCCCCCGCCCCACAGAGCATGACCTTAGTTGCGGTGACAGATAATGGAGTACCGATTTGAGTATTAGATGACATAACAGTGATGGTCCAATCAAAAAGCTAAAAGGCCGGAGATGTTACCCTTACTGATGCGCCTCGCCAAGTCATGTCTAACACTGATTAAAGCTGCTCATTTTATATACAACACCAACATTACTGATCCAATAATTGCCGCTAACCGTTAATTATCTAGGCCGAGCGACTAAACCAAGCTATATCGCACTGTATTTTGCGGGTCTATCTGGGGTAATCTAAGGGGGCTAAGGTCAGCCTAGAAAAACAAGATTGAACTAATTGCTAATATTTTGCTCTTTATAACTTCGAGTCGTTTGAGATATACACCTATGAACCTAAAGCTCCTTTCTCGCGCTACGTTACTTGTTAGCGCCCTCTCCACCGCGCTTATTTCATCCCTGTTCATGTCAACATTGGCTTTTGCCAAAGTGGATGTCGAGCAGACAGTCGCGATAAACTTTTCTTCGGAGCACTCCAAAACGGCCATAGAAATCATTGACCAGCTCAACAAGCGTCATTACGTGAGCCACAAGCTTGACGACAAACTGTCCAGCAGCATTTTCGATAGTTACCTAAAACATCTCGATAGTAATAAAAGCTTTTTATTACAAGCGGATATTGATGAGCTGGAAGCCTACCGCTTCTCTCTTGACGACACGTTAGCTCAAGGTGACCTTAAACCCGGCGCTATTATTTTCAATCGCTACCAGCAAAGATTGATTGAACGATTAAGCACCATCATCGACACCTTACCTGAAAAGGTAAAAGCGATGAACTTTGACCTGGACGAGCAACTTGAGATTGACCGCAAAGACATGCCATGGCCGAAAAATAGCGCGGAAGCGGATGATCTGTGGCGAAAAATAATCAAAAGCCGTGTTATTAGCTTGCGTATGGCAAAGAAAAGCGAAGAGGAAATCGTGCCTTTTCTACAAAAACGCTACCAAAATCAACTTAACCGAGTAAAGCAATCTAACGCTGAAGATGCTTTTCAAATTTACATGAACTCGGTTACAGCAATGTATGATCCGCATACCAACTATTTCTCCCCCGCTACATCCGAGAATTTCAATATTAATATGAGCCTATCGCTTGAAGGCATAGGGGCAGTTTTACAAAGCGACGATGAATACACCAAAGTGGTACGTTTGGTACCCGCAGGCCCCGCCGCCAAACAAGGGCAACTACAACCCTCTGACCGCATCATTGGTGTCGCTCAAGGAGAAGGCGAATTTGAAGATGTTATCGGCATGCGCCTCGATGAAGTGGTGCAGTTAATTCGTGGCGCTAAAGGCAGCACTGTACGTTTAGATGTTATTCCTGTTTCTGCCAAAACCGATGACGAGCATGTCACCATCAGTATTGTTCGCGATAAGGTTAAGCTTGAGGAGCAATCAGCCCAGAAAAAAGTACTGGAAATTTATGCCGATGATAAAGTAAAAAAAATCGGCATCATTGATATACCTGCTTTTTATGTTGATTTTGACGCTATGCGCAGAGGTGATCCCAACTACAAAAGCACCACCAGAGATGTAAGCAAACTATTATCCGAACTCATCGATGAAGGCGTCGATGGCATTATTATCGACTTACGCGAAAATGGTGGCGGCTCGCTACAAGAGGCTAATCAATTAACGGGCTTATTTATAGAACAAGGCCCAACGGTTCAAATCCGTCATTCAAACTCACAGGTTAACCGCGGTGGCAAGCGCGCTAAAGACGCATACTATGACGGTCCTTTGGCTGTACTTATCAACCGTCTCAGCGCCTCCGCCTCAGAAATTTTTGCCGGGGCTATCCAGGATTATCAGCGCGGTATTATCGTCGGTTCACAATCTTTCGGTAAAGGTACGGTGCAATCATTAACTCCGCTAAAACAAGGCCAGTTAAAGATCACCGAATCTAAGTTTTATCGAATTTCTGGTGAGAGCACGCAGCATCGCGGTGTTGTACCTGATCTTGAGTTCCCTGCGTTATATGACACGGATAAAGTGGGTGAAAGCTCACTGGATAATGCGCTGGCCTGGGATACAATTAATCCTGTCAGGCATCGCCTGTACTATAATCTTCCCGCAGTAATCCCCACACTCAAAGCCAAGCATATTGAACGGATGAAAACCGACCCTGACTTTATTTACTTGCGCGAAGAAGTCGCAATGCTAGAGCAATTTCGCTCTATAACCAGCTTGACCCTGAATCAAAAGGCGCGAATAGCCGAGCGCGAACGAGAAAAGACTCAAGCTCTTAGCATTGAAAATAAACGTCGTGCAGCCAAAGGCTTAGCTCCTCTAGAATCACTGGAAGATGAATCCCTTGAAGACGATGCAGAGGCAGATATGCTTGCAGCACAAAATCAGGACGAAGATAAAAAAGACGAGGACGACCCTCTACTAACAGAAACGGGGCATATTTTAATTGATGCACTACCCGTTTATCAGCGTAACAATGTGGCGCTCAATCCATAAGCTATACGCTTACATCAATGCTTCTGCGGCGCCTTTCTGGCCCGCAGCGGCGCTCAATGACGTGCTTTGACCCTCTTCTAGCTCGGCGATCACGCTTTAACCGACGGTCTGATAGATTAGCTTGACGCTTGGTCGTTGCTGCCGAGGCTGAAACGACACCTTTATTTGTGGTCGTTGCTTTGCTTGCAGGCATTGTAGTCGTATGGATAGGGGGGAAAATAATCATCGCTATACTCCTCTCTCGAGATATCGACAATCAGTCATAAAACTTTAACTATTAACAGATCCACCGCTGACGGCTTGAAGTGATTTACTCTTCAAACCAGGCCAGTTTTTCCCGCAACCTCACCACTTCGCCCACAATAATCAAGGTCGGGGCTTTAATCTGCTCTTGTATTACCTTGGCGGGCATCTCGGCCAAGGTACTGACTAGTACCCGCTGATGGATCGTGGTGCCCTGCTGGACAAGTGCAATCGGCGTATCGGCAGACCGGCCATGCGCAATAAGATTTGCACAAATAATTGGCAAACCTACCAGCCCCATATAGAAAACCAGTGTTTGATTGAGCTGTACTAACTCTGACCAAGGTAACTCAGTGGTATTGTTTTTTAAGTGCCCGGTAACAAAGCGTACTGATTGGGCATAGTCTCGATGGGTAAGCGGAATACCCGCATAAGCAGAACAGCCCGACGCCGCAGTAATACCAGGCACGACTTGAAAGGGTATTTTATGCTCGGCCAGCTCTTCGATTTCCTCCCCACCTCGACCAAAAATGAATGGGTCACCACCTTTTAAGCGTAATACCCGCTTACCTTGCTTCGCCAAAGTGACTAATAGTTGGTTGATATCTTTCTGCGCCACGGCGTGGTCAGATCGGGCTTTGCCGACATAAATCCTTTCTGCATCACGTCGGGTTAAGTCTAATATCTCCTCAGAGACCAAACGATCATATAATACGACATCTGCTTTTTGCATCAGCCGCAAGGCTTTAAACGTCAGCAAATCTGGGTCACCAGGGCCAGCACCAACCAAATACACCTCACCGGCTGTGCCAGCAGTAACATTAGCTAATTGTTTAGCCAGCATGTCTGTTGCCACTTTGGGTTTACCGGCGAACACCATCTCGGCAACAGGCCCTTGCAAGATGTCTTCCCAAAAATTTTTGCGATCATCGATATTTGTCAGCTTTGCTTTGACGCGATCACGAAAACCATCCACTAAATGAGCAAGTTGACCATAGGCTGCAGGGATCATCGATTCGATTTTAGCTCTGAGCATACGTGCCAAAACCGGCGAACTACCTCCACTAGAAACCGCAATAATCATCGGCGAGCGATCAATAATAGCGGGCAGAATAACGCTACACAGCTTAGGACTATCGACCACATTGACAGGAATATGGCGCTGGTGTGCATCCATTGAAACCTGAGCGTTAAGCTCAGCATCACTGGTTGCTGCAACGACTAGAAACTTACCGCTCAAATCTGATTCATGGTAATCGCCCTGCCGACAAACACCGGCGTTATTAGCGATCAACTGCTGTAACTCAGGCACAATATCCCGAGCAACGACATGAACAATCGCCCCTGCCTTGCAAATCAAGCGAGCTTTTCTCAAGGCAACCTGCCCCCCGCCAATAATCAAGCAGGGCTTGTTGTCTAATTTAAAGTGAAGGGGTAAAAAATCCATAACAGCACTCTAACGGTCAGTGAATATACATTACAGCGTACTTACACCGCCCATATAGGGGCGCAACACAGCGGGAATGGTCACGCTGCCATCGGCCATTTGATAATTCTCTAATACCGCAACCAAAGTGCGACCCACCGCTAATCCTGAGCCATTAACCGTATGCAATAATTCGGTTTTATTAGTTTCAGGGTTGCGCCAGCGCGCCATCATTCTCCGAGCTTGGTAATCACCAAAATTACTGCACGAGGATATTTCACGATATTTTTGTTGGCCCGGCAGCCATACCTCAAGATCGTAGGTACGCTGCGCAGAAAACCCAAGATCACCACCACATAAAATTACCTTACGGTAAGGCAACTCCAGCTTTTGTAAAATAGCTTCAGCATTAGCGGTTAGTGATTCTAATTCCTGTGCGGAGTTTTCAGCTTTAACCAGCTTAACCAGCTCTACTTTTTCAAATTGATGCTGACGAATCATTCCGCGGGTATCACGGCCATAGCTCCCCGCCTCACTTCTAAAACACGGCGTGTGGCATACCAGTCGTAAGCCATCACCAAGCTCCTTGGCATCAAAAATCTTGTCCCTGGCGATATTGGTCACGGGAACCTCCGCCGTAGGGATCAAATAATAATTTTGCTCACCCTCTAATTTAAATAAATCTGCTTCGAATTTGGGTAATTGACCGGTGCCACGCAAGGAGTCTGCATTAACCATAAACGGGACATAAATCTCACTGTAACCGTGCTCATTGATATGGGTGTCGAGCATAAATTGTGTCAATGCGCGATGTAATCTGGCCATATTGCCCTGCATAACGACAAAACGAGAACCGGTGATTTTGCTAGCCAAGTCAAAGTCCAATCCCCCTACTTTTTCACCGACATCCACATGGTCCTTGGGTTCAAAGTCAAACACTCGCGGCGTACCCCAGGTTGAAATCTCGACATTGCTGTCTTCATCATTACCTTCAGGGACTTCCGCATCTGGAATATTGGGAATGCTCATCATCAGAGCATCGAGCGCATCACCTGCAACTTGAGCAGATTGTTTTAACGACTCTAGCTGCTGTTCAATTTTGGCCAGTGTTTCATTCACTGTTGCCTTTGCTTCTGCAACAGGAACACCTTGCTGAACCAACTCACCAATTTTTTTCGATGCTTGTTTACGCTCTGCCAATAAGCTCTGGCTCTGCGTATCTGCAAGTTTTCTCGCGTCATCCAAGCGTTGAAATTCAGCCACATCAAAGGTAAAGCGTTTTTTCTTTAACTGCTCTGCGACTAATTCAGGGTTTTGACGAATCAGTTTAATATCCAACATATAACTAAAGCCTTAAATACAATAAATTTTTAAATCATTCTGGTTAAAACAATCGCCAGCCATGCGGCCAACACACAAACCAATACACTTGATAATATATAAGCGAAGGCGACAATTATTTGGCCTTTTTCTAATAGAATCACTGTTTCCAACGAAAACGTCGAAAATGTCGTGAACGCCCCCATAAAACCAACCATAGTGACGTTGCGCCAATCTGCATGCAGCGCCAAACGCTCAGTAATCAACACATAAAGCATGCCTATACAAAATGAACCAATTATATTGACACTAAGTGTAGCCAGCGGAAACGGACCGAGCTGCCACTTGGTATGTGCTATATGATTAATGATATTAACCAAACCGTGCCGACTTAATGCACCGGCAGCACCACCAATGGCTATCATAAGGAAATTATTCATGGGTAATTGCCATTTTACAGCCACGAGGCGCGGTAATATTCATCAGCATCAATAGCGCTGTATATTACTGTTTTTATCTAATTGGCGCAGATAATTTAGCTTTTCAACGATCTTTTTTTCCAGCCCTCGATCAACAGGATGGTAATAACTACTGTTTTTAAGCTCTTCCGGAAAATAATTTTCACCGGCAGCATAAGCGTCTGGCTCATCATGTGCGTAACGATACTCACCACCGTAACCCAGATCTTTCATCATATTAGTCGGCGCGTTGCGCAAATGCACCGGCACGTCATAACTGGGGTGCTGGCGAATATCTGCCATCACTTGATTAAACGCGGTATAAACCGCGTTACTTTTCGCGGCACAAGCCACATAGACGACAGCTTGCGCAATGGCCAGCTCACCCTCCGGGCTGCCTAAACGCTCCTGTACATTCCAGGCATTGAGCGCAATTTCCAAAGCCCGAGGATCGGCATTGCCGACATCTTCACTGGCCATTCTGACCACTCGGCGAGCGATATACAGCGCATCACAGCCGCCGTCTAACATCCGACAAAACCAATACAGAGCGGCATCAGGAGCGCTACCTCTAACCGCCTTATGCAGAGCCGATATTTGCTCATAAAATAAATCGCCGCCCTTATCAAAACGGCGTACAAAACCATCCAGCACTTCCGCCACCGTAGCCGCGTCTACCACCTTGCACTTATCTTTAGTAGGAGCCAGTTCCAGAGCTAATTCTAATAAGTTGAGCGCCCTCCTGGCATCACCATCAGCGGCCATGGCCAATTGTTGCAGCTCGTTATCGGCGATGGTCGATGTAGGCTGGGCGTCAGCAATAGCTCGGTTGATAACTTCGCAGATATCCCGCTCTTCAAGCGCCCGTAATTTATAAACACGGGTACGCGATAGCAGCGCATTATTTAACTCAAAGGAAGGGTTCTCTGTGGTAGCACCAATAAAAATAACAGTACCATCCTCAACAAAGGGCAAAAAAGCATCCTGCTGGGATTTGTTAAAACGGTGAACCTCATCAATAAATAAAATAGTTATGCGGCCTGCGGACTGCTGTACTTTAGCTTGAGCGACGGCCTCACGGATATCTTTAACACCAGCAAGGACGGCAGACAAGGATATAAAGTGGGCATTGCACAGCTCAGAGACAAGCCTTGCTAGCGAGGTTTTGCCGACACCTGGTGGCCCCCATAGCACCATGGAGTGCAACTGATTATGCTCAAGCGCCTCACGCAGTGGCTTACCCGGCCCCATGATATGTTGCTGACCGATATAACTAGCCAAAGTACGCGGTCGCATTTTAGCAGCCAGGGGTTGATATACCGACTGCTGCTCAAATAAATTACGATTCATTACTGATGACATCGATGCCTTCTGGAGGCGTAAACTCGAAGAGTTTATCTTTTAATCTCGGGTTAAGTTTGACATCACTGAAGCTGATCTCGGTGAGCTGATCAAAGCTATCCTTGAGTGTCATTGCCTTTAAACCATGCTTGCCAAAGCTGATCGTCAACAAGCGAAACAAGCTATCGGCATTATTAGGCAGCAGGGTAAACTGCAGCTCATCACGCCCCAGACGTTGCAGTTTAATTGTGTATTGTTTGTTGATCTCTTCCAGTTCGCCACTGAGAAGCAGTGCCGGAGCTCGATCGAGATCTGCGGAAAATGGCTGCTTAGTTATTTGCTCAAGGTCGATATCGTACAACCATAAAAGAATGCCATCAGTCACCACCAAGTGCTCGTAGGGTGACTCAGTACGCCAATAAAAACGACGTGGACGCTTAACAGCTAGCGTTCCCTCTGCCTGTTGCAACTGATCTCCTCGTGCATCAGTAATCGATTGATTAAAACGCGCAGTAAGGCTATCCATACTCTGTAGCTGTTCGGCAAGCTGTTCGGCTGCCGGCTTTTCGCCAGCCTGCAGCCCTGTTGTAGCTGCGCCTAAGGTTAAAACTAAAACTAAATACAAAAAAGTTTTCACAATATCAATAATCTCAGTGAGAGTGTTGGTAGGCTAATCTGAGGCTGGAGGCGGCGCTAATACTTCTCGACTACCATTGGTACCCATTTCGGTAACAACCCCGGCAGCTTCCATAGCCTCAACTAAACGCGCAGCACGGTTATAGCCGATCCGCAGTTTACGCTGTACTGAAGAGATAGAGGCGCGGCGTGATTGGGTCACATAATAAACCGCTTCATCGTAGAGTGCATCGTCTTCGCTATTACCATCATCGCCGCCCTCACCACTAAAGCCCGGAATGGCAGGGCCGCTAGCACCCTCATCTAGTAAACCGTCGATGTAAGCAGGCTCACCCCGCCGCTTCCAATCAGCGACGACACGATGCACTTCATCATCCGATACGAAAGCACCATGTACACGTACTGGCAAACTGGTGCCCGGTGGTAAGTACAACATATCACCGTGGCCGAGCAATTGTTCTGCGCCTCCCTGATCAAGAATAGTTCTGGAATCCACCCGTGAGGACACCTGAAAAGCAATTCGAGTTGGCACGTTTGCCTTGATTAGACCAGTGATAACATCGACCGATGGGCGCTGGGTAGCCAGTATCAAGTGAATACCCGCAGCCCGCGCTTTTTGCGCAATCCGTGCGATTAGCTCTTCAACTTTTTTACCTACCACCATAATCATGTCGGCAAATTCATCGATGACAACGACAATAGCCGGCAAGGTCTTCAGTGGTGGTGCCTCGGGTTTTTCCTGGCCCGCAATATAAACCTCATCAGCAACCCATAACGGATCTCCAATAGGCGTGCCCGCTGCAGCAGCATCCTCAACTTTACGATTAAAGCCGGCAAGGTTTCTGACCCCTAGTGCAGACATTAGTTTATAGCGTCGCTCCATTTCGGCTACACACCAGCGCAGGCCATTGGCTGCATCTTTCATATCGGTGATAACCGGCGTTAACAAATGCGGAATACCGTCGTAAACCGAAAGCTCCAGCATTTTTGGGTCAACTAAAATCAATCGCACTTGCTCTGGCCCCGACTTATACAGCAGACTCAGCAGCATCGCGTTAACACCCACCGACTTACCAGAACCAGTGGTACCTGCCACCAGCAAGTGTGGCATTTTAGCAAGGTCAGCGACTATCGGCTCGCCCGAAATATCATGCCCCAAGGCTAAGCTAAGCGGTGATTTGGACATTTCAAAAATACGTGAAGACAATACATCTCGGTAGTTTACGATGGCGCGGTCTTCATTGGGGATCTCTATACCCACCACTGATTTACCGGGAATAACCTCAACTACACGCACACTGATAACCGCTAAAGAGCGTGCGATATCCTTGGCTAAGTTAGTAATTTTACTGACTTTCACGCCCGTGCCGGGCTGGATTTCAAATCGAGTAACAACAGGACCAGGTAAAACCTGTGTGACTTCAGCAATAACGCCAAAATCCTTTAGCTTGTGCTCCAACAGTTTTGACATCGCTTCCAAGGCTTCGGCCGAGAAACCTTTACGGTGGGAAGCATCAGCAGGATCGAGCAAGTCTAGTGCAGGTAAAGTACCAGTGACTGGCGCATTAAATAAAGGTTGCTGCCGCTCCCGCTCGGCCCTAACACTTTTCTCAGGTGTTTTCGCCACCGGTAAAATAATGGGCGGTTTACGTGCTTTATCCTTTTCAACGTGCTTGGCAATAACAAGCTTTCGCTCTTGCTGGGCAACTTTCTGGCTGCGTTTTTCTTGCCGATGGTGCCAGGCTCTGGCTATGCGATTGCGAACACTGCTCACCAAGCGAATGCTAAGGTTGCCTATTTGATCCATTAATCGCAACCAGGATAAATCAGTAAAAATTGTTATGCCGAATAGAAGCACCGCAAGTAATATTAATCGGCCTCCAAACACACTAAACGCTTCAACACTGGACGAACCTAACGCTTGACCAAGAACCCCCCCAGCCCCAAATGGTAACCCGCTGCTACCGCTATCACCGATCATCGCCAGCGACGTGCTCGCGACCATAACCAAGCACAGCCCGATTGTACGAACCAGTAAAGAAGCCCAGTCAAAAGGCAGCGGCTTATAACGCTCACGGAATAATATCCAAGCCCTGTAGCCCAGCATCAATGGGAATAAATAGGCCATATAGCCAAACAAGGACAAACAGATATCCGCTAACCACGCACCCGTCGGCCCGCCAGCATTGGATACCACTGCACCACTGCCTGTTCTCGACCAGCCGGGGTCTGCCTTGTCATAACTGATTAACGACATTAACAAATAAAGAAAAACGGCCACAAAGCCGATTAGAGCCCCCTCACGCAAGCGCGGGACGAACTTTTCAACCACAGGATGACTATTTGATTTATTGACCAGGGTCTGTTTATTCAAGACCGTCACTATCTCCTAACTGTGTTGTAAAACACGGGACTGTATTGTGAATATATTGGATTTTGAGCTGCTAGATTTAAAGTGCTGAGCTTATGAAACATTGTATTAAGCCGTATTGCGATGCTTGAACGATGATTTTAACCCGTGAATGTGGCGTAATATTACCATCTAAATCAGTTATTTGCCCTAATATAAGTTTTGTTTTAAAAAACCGCAGGTGGCAGTTTTTATCAAGGCCCGTTTACACTATCATAGCTACCCCTGACAAGGCTAAACCTCAACTAATCAGGCAGCGAAATTAGAGTAAAAGGCATATTATGAGCGACTTACAACATCACCCCTTGATTATTCTTGGCTCCGGCCCTGCCGGTTATACCGCAGCTGTTTACGCAGCACGCGCCAACCTAAACCCCGTCATTATCACGGGGATGCAGCAAGGCGGTCAATTAACCACCACCACCGATGTTGATAATTGGCCTGGTGACGTTGAAGGGCTGCAAGGCCCAGATTTAATGATTCGCATGCAGCAACACGCTGAGCGGTTTGATACCAATATCATTTTTGACCACATTGAAGAGACCCAATTACAACAAAAGCCTTTTATACTCAAAGGTAATAGCGGCAACTACAGCTGCGATGCACTGATTATTGCCACTGGTGCCTCAGCACAATATCTCGGCCTTCCCTCCGAGGAAGCCTTTATGGGCAAAGGTGTCAGCGCCTGCGCTACCTGCGATGGCTTTTTCTATCGTGGCAAAAAGGTTGCTGTTATTGGCGGTGGTAATACAGCCGTAGAAGAAGCACTTTATTTATCCAATTTAGCTGCAGAAGTCACACTGGTTCATCGTCGCGATAGCTTGCGCTCTGAAAAAATCCTGCAAGACAAAATTATCGAAAAATCTAAAACCGGTAATGTAAATATCCTCTGGAACCAGACACTGGAAGAAATTACTGGTGATGACATGGGTGTAACAGGCTTAAAACTAGCCAGCACCACCGATGGCAGCAGTTCTGAAATAGCCGTCGATGGCGTGTTCATTGCTATCGGCCATAAACCCAACACTTCGATTTTTGAAGGCCAGCTAGATATGAAAGATGGCTACATCAAAATCAACAGCGGGCTTGAAGGCAACGCTACTCAAACCAGCATCACTGGCGTTTTTGCAGCGGGCGATGTGGCCGACCACGTATACCGCCAAGCGGTTACTTCTGCTGGAGCTGGCTGCATGGCAGCCCTTGATGCTGAAAAATACCTGGATAACCTATAAGCCTAATACTCTGGCAAGGTAGTGGCGCTGAGATCATTTCAGCGCCCATGTATCTATGACCTCACTCCCCTGGCTCTCACCAAACAACATCGATTTTCCGAGTACGGACTTGGCGCTTGCAGAACCCAATGGATTGCTAGCCGTTGGGGGGGATCTTAGCCCTCAACGCTTAATCAATGCCTACCGACAAGGTATATTCCCTTGGTACGACCATCCACAACCGATCCTCTGGTGGTCACCCAGCCCTCGCGCGGTACTGTTTCCGAGCAAAATACACATATCCAATAGCCTTAGAAAACGCCTGCACCGCAATGAATACACGGTCAGTTGCGACCAGCAATTTGAACAAGTCGTCCAACATTGCGCTACTGTACCCAGACAAGATCAAGATGGCACCTGGATCACCAAAGAGATGTTCGACGCCTATAGCGAACTACATCGCAGGGGTATAGCCCACTCAGTAGAAGTATGGCATGAGGGGCAGCTGGCTGGCGGTTTGTATGGTCTTGCCATTGGTAAAGTTTTTTTTGGCGAGTCCATGTTCTCACTACGTACAGACGCATCCAAAGTAGCCATCGTGCACCTAGCAAAACAACTGGAACACTGGGGCTACGCTCTAATAGACTGCCAAGTTACCAACCCACACTTATTAACACTGGGTATCGAAGAAATAGATCGCCCTCAATTCACCACTTTATTGAAGGCAAACATCGATCTAAACAGCTCGGCTAAGTGGCCACGATATTGGAACTGGAAGGCCCCAGTGGATATGGATGAATCCCTGCCATGAGCGAGCTATCCAAGCTAAAGCTGTTTATTACACCACCTCATCAGTGCAGCTATCTTGAAGGGCAACAGGCCAGCACCTTGTTCATCGACCCAGATGCTGAAATCAATCCATTACTTTATAACGAGTTATCCGAGATTGGTTTTCGCCGCAGCGGCGCCCACTTTTATCGCCCAAACTGTGCCGAATGCAATGCCTGCATCCCTAGCCGAGTGCCCGTTGAAAGCTTCAAACCCAATCGACAGCAACGAAAAATTTATAACCGTAATCAAGATTTGCAGGTGACCGCCATAACCGATATAACGGCTCCGCAATATTATCAACTCTATGAACGATATATCTGCCAGCGTCATAGCGACGGGGATATGTATCCGCCGAGCAAAGAGCAATTCGACTCCTTTCTAGGCAACTCATTGCCTAACACTCAATTTTACGCTTTTAGTTTAGCCCAGCAATTACTAGCCGTGGCAGTTACCGACAGATTGAGCAGCGGCTTATCCGCCATCTATACCTTTTTCGATCCTGATTGCGATCGTCGTAGCCTTGGTCGATATGCCGTGCTGTGGCAAATTGAACAGGCAAAAACGCTACATTTGCCCTACCTTTACTTAGGCTACTGGATCAAGGGCTGCCGCAAAATGAGTTATAAAACCGACTACCGCCCTTTGCAATTATTGATCAACAACCGCTGGCAAACATTGAACTAATCTATTTTGCTTCCTAACGCATTTTAGGGCACAATGCGCGCAGTTTTTCACTAGCCAGTGAAATTAATCCGCAATCTCTTATCCATATTTTATTGCTAGCAAGAAAATTCAGGGGAAGTCGCCGAATGGCAAAAGAAGATCAAATTGAAATGGAAGGTGAAGTTATTGATACCCTTCCCAATACCACGTTTAAAGTAGAACTTGAAAATGGGCATGTCGTTATCGCCCATATCTCTGGCAAAATGCGCAAAAATTATATCCGTATTCTTACCGGCGATAAAGTTCGCGTTGAACTAACCCCTTACGATTTGAGCAAAGGCCGTATCACTTATCGCGCTCGATAAGAATACAGCCTCTCTAAAGGGTACTTCAAGCTAGGGCTATATCAGCCCAGCTATCTCTCAGCACGACAAGAAGAAGCACTACGCCAGTGCTTCTTCCACAATCACCAAGTTATCATTTTCAACCCGAATAACCACTACCCCGCCATTCTCGGATAAATCACCAAACAACACCTTCTCTGCCAGTGGTTTTTTAATGTGCTCCTGAATAATACGCGCCATCGGTCTTGCCCCCATGGTTTTATCGTAACCTTTACGTACCAACCACAAACGGGACTCCTCATCGACATCGAGCGTTACGCCCTTGTCGTCAAGCTGACCTTGCAATTCGATCAAAAACTTATCAACCACGGTGAGTATCACCGATTCAGGCAAAGGATCAAAATTTACAATCGCATCAAGCCGGTTTCGGAACTCGGGAGTAAACATGCGATTAATCGCCTCCATCGCATCAGTACTGTTGTCCTGCTCAGTAAAACCGATAGACCTACGACTACTGCTTTCAGCACCGGCATTGGTGGTCATAATAAAAATAACATTCCTAAAATCGGCTTTGCGACCATTGTTATCGGTCAGGGTACCGTGATCCATAACCTGTAGTAACAAGTTAAATACTTCGGGATGTGCCTTTTCAATTTCATCGAGCAGCACAACACAATGCGGATGCTTAGTTACCGCCTCTGTGAGCAGGCCACCCTGGTCAAAACCAACATATCCTGGAGGCGCACCGATCAGACGTGAAACGGTGTGCCGCTCCATATACTCCGACATATCAAAACGAATCAACTCAAGCCCCAGAATTTTTGCCAACTGATTGCTGACCTCGGTCTTACCAACACCGGTCGGACCAGCCAGCAAAAAAGAACCAATCGGTTTCTCAACAGATTTCAACCCGGCTCTGGCCATCTTGATAGCGGTCGCCAGGGTTGAAATAGCCTTGTCCTGACCAAAGACCACCATCTTAAGATTGTCTTCCAGCTTGAGTAGCGATTGCTTATCATCCGATGACACGGATTTTGGTGGAATGCGGGCGATCTTGGCAATAATTGCCTCAATATCCACCACATCGATCAACTCTTTGCGCTCACCCTCTGGCTGCAAGCGCTGATAGGCCCCTGCCTCGTCTATCACGTCGATGGCTTTGTCAGGCATGAAGCGGTCATTGATATAACGAGCAGACAGCTCAGCAGCAACCTGTAGGGCCTTATCGGTATATTTAAGGTTATGATGCTCCTCGAAACGACTCTTCAAGCCCTTAAGAATTTGATAGGTTTCATCAACCGAGGGCTCTGGCACATCAACTTTCTGGAAGCGACGACTAAGTGCTTTGTCTTTATCGAAAATCCCTCGATATTCCTGGAACGTGGTCGAGCCGATACAGCGCAACCTGCCGGAACTAAGCAAAGGTTTTAATAAATTCGAGGCATCCATAACCCCACCGGAGGCCGCGCCAGCCCCAATAATGGTATGAATTTCATCAATAAATAGAATCGAGTGTTCGCGCTTTTGTAAATCAGCTAACAGGCCCTTGAAGCGTTTTTCGAAATCACCACGGTATTTAGTCCCCGCTAACAACGCACCCATATCAAGAGAATAAACCACACTATTTTGTAAAATATCAGGCACCTGACCATCGACAATCAGCTTAGCCAAGCCTTCGGCGATTGCGGTTTTACCCACACCCGATTCACCTACCAGCAAGGGGTTGTTTTTTCTGCGCCGTGACAAGACCTGTGAAACTCGCTCAACTTCTTCGGTGCGCCCTATTAATGGATCGATGCGGCCCAAACGGGCCTCTTCGTTAAGGTTAATAGCAAAACTGTCTAGCGGGCTAGATTCGGCTGCTGAGCCAATCTGGTCTTCATCACCCTGTTGCGCGCTATGATCTAAACTATGGTCGGTATGACCCGCAACCTTGGAGATACCGTGGGTTAAGTAATTCACCACATCCAATCTGGCTACAGTCTGCTGCTTCAAAAAATAAACCGCCTGACTCTCTTGCTCGCTAAAAATAGCAACGAGCACATTAGCTCCAGTAACTTCGTTCTTACCAGAAGACTGCACGTGAAAAACGGCTCTTTGCAGCACTCGCTGAAAACCCAACGTTGGCTGAGTTTCACGATCAACTTCACGCTCTGGGATCAACGGCGTGGTCGAATCAACGAAATCGATTAGCTCTACTCTGAGCTGAGTCAAGTCTGCACCACAAGCAACCAATACATCGGCAGCAACGGCATTATCTACCAGTGCCAACAGCAAATGCTCAACGGTCATAAATTCATGGCGTTTGGTACGAGCGCCTTTGAATGCCTGGTTCAAGGTTTGTTCTAGGTCTTTACTTAACATAAAAGTACTCCAATGCTAGACCGTAACGTTGTAAGGTTTAATCTTCCGATGCTTCAATTTCTGCTAGTAACGGATGCTGATTATCCCTTGCATATTGATTCACTTGTGCCGCTTTAGTTTCTGCTATATCTCTGGTAAAAAACCCACAAACCCCCTTTCCTTGAGTATGCACAGTTAACATAACTTGTGTAGCTTGCTCACGATTCAGATGGAAAAAAGTTTCCAAAATCTCAACAACGAACTCCATCGGAGTGTAATCATCGTTAAGAAGGACCACTTTATACCTTGGCGGAGGCTTTAGCTCTGGTTTGGACTCTTCAACCGCAACCCCGCTATCGCCATCAAAATCCGCCGCATCTTCATCACCTGCTGAATTTAATCTTAGCCTAAGTTTTAAATGATTTCCCATATACATTTCCACAAGCCTAATATTTAATAAAATTTACTACAACTAAATTGGGGTCTATTGGTTATATTTAAAGCATAACACTTGACTATTGATTAAAAACTGTTAAAAAAGTACCCTTCGTAGTACAAATTATGAGTCAAATGTAGATTTCTCTCTTGATTTGTAATCAGTCAACTAGCCAAATGTTCAAATATAATAAAAGGACCCTACTATGCAAATTGGAATAGTGAAGTGGTTCAACAACGCGAAAGGCTTTGGTTTTATCCTTCCAGAGAGCGGTGGTGCAGATATTTTTGCCCATTACTCATCAATTGATATGGATGGCTACAAAACCCTCAAAGCGGGTCAGACGGTATCCTTCGACACCTTTAATGGTCCGAAAGGCTTACATGCTACCCATATCAATACAGCTAAAAGCGTTGCTGAAGCCTCCCTCGACTCTAAAGCTCATGACACTGAGACTCTTATAGAAACTGCGCCGGGCTCTCCGGTCGAATTGAAGTAACTGATAATACTTCAAAACCTCTCGATAAGGCTGTTAGCTTAATCGGTATCCTATCTAGCCCTCTAGGGGGCTAGAATTATCGTCATCTTGTGTCCACTCAGTTACATATGCTCCACAATAGCTGCACCAAACTCAGAGCACTTCAACAGTTTAGCGTCCTCCATCAGCCTTTCAAAATCGTAAGTAACCGTCTTCGCCTGAATCGCCCCATTCATGCCTTTGACAATCAAATCCGCCGCCTCATTCCATCCTAGATGCCGCAACATCATTTCAGCTGAGAGTATTAATGAACCAGGATTAACCTTGTCCTGTCCTGCATATTTGGGCGCCGTACCATGGGTTGCCTCAAACAAGGCTATATCGTCACTTAAGTTGGCTCCTGGGGCTATGCCGATACCGCCAACCTGAGCCGCCAAAGCATCAGACAAATAATCACCGTTGAGGTTCAAAGTGGCAATCACGCTATACTCATCAGGGCGCAATAAAATCTGCTGTAGCATCGCGTCAGCAATGACATCCTTAATGATAATCTCAGCACCAGTATTCGGATTGTTGATTCGCATCCATGGTCCACCATCGAGCAACTCTGCACCAAATTCATTTTGCGCCAGCTGGTAGCCCCAGTCTTTGAAAGCCCCCTCAGTAAACTTCATGATATTGCCTTTATGTACCAAGGTCACTGAAGGCAGGTTTTGATCAATAGTGTACTGAATCGCCTTCCGAACCAGGCGCTCAGTACCCTCCTTCGATACCGGCTTGATACCAATACCACAGTTATGCGGGAAGCGAATCTTGGTTACACCCATTTCAGCCTGTAAAAACTGGATCATCTTATCCGCCTGGGGGCTTCCAGCCTTCCACTCTATCCCCGCATAAATATCTTCGGCATTCTCCCGAAAAATAACCATATTGGTCTTATGTGGCTCTTTAACCGGTGATGGCACACCTTCAAACCAGCGCACTGGGCGCAGGCAGGTATAAAGGTCTAACTCCTGACGCAAGGCTACATTTAACGACCTGAAACCGCCACCAACAGGCGTAGTAAGCGGACCTTTAATGCTCACCAAATATTCCTTGATTGCATCCAGCGTTTCTGCGGGAAACCAGTCACCATCGTACATTTCAGCAGCTTTTTCGCCGGTGTAAATCTCCATCCAACTGATTTTTTTCTGTCCCTGGTAAGCCTTTAAGACAGCCGCATCAACCACATCGATCATAACTGGGGTGATGTCCACGCCAATACCGTCACCCTCGATAAAGGGAATGATAGGCTGATTCGGCACACTTAATGAAAAATCCGCATTAACGGTTATTTTTTCACCGACACTGGGCACCTGGATATATTGGTATGACATACGACGCTCCTTTGGTTGTCAAAACAAGGCTGTTTAAGTGGATGATACCAGTACTCAGACGACTGGCATTTAACAAGCCCGACTCTATCAATCTAAGCTCCTAGAATCAGACTCTAAGGGGAAAGAGTCAATAGCAGTTTTATCGAAGGTAGAAACTAAAAGGGCCGTCACGAGGACGGCCCTTTAGCACTAAAAACCAAAGCATTTTACGCGTTAGCGATCAACTCTAATGCGTGATTAAATGTAGCACTTGGTCTCATCGCAGCAGTCACTAGCTTCTTGTCTGGGTGATAATACCCACCAATATCAGTTGGCTGACCTTGTACTGCGTTCATTTCAGCAATGATACTTGCTTCATTTTTCTCTAGCTCTGCTGCCAGCTTACCAAAGACAGCTTGTAACTCCTTGTCTTCAGATTGCTCGGCCAGTGCTTGTGCCCAGTATAGCGACAGATAAAAGTGGCTGCCTCGGTTATCAATCTCACCAACTTTACGTGAAGGTGATTTGTTATTTTGCAGCAACTTAGCTGTAGCTTGATCCAGGGCTTTGGCCAAGATATTGGCTTTGGGGTTATGCGCTTTCTCCGCCAAATCTTCCAAAGAAACAGCGATCGCCAAAAACTCACCGAGCGAATCCCAACGCAAGTGACCTTCTTCGATAAATTGCTGAACATGTTTAGGAGCTGAGCCGCCCGCACCTGTCTCGAACAAACCACCACCGCTCATCAGCGGCACGATAGAAAGCATTTTCGCGCTGGTTCCCAGCTCCAAAATTGGAAATAAGTCCGTCAGATAATCACGCAGCACGTTACCCGTTACCGAGATAGTATCCTGACCTCTGATTAGACGCTCCATGGTGAAACGAATAGCGGTAACTGGATCCATAATACGGATATCCAAGCCTTCGGTGTTGTGATCAGGCAAATAACGCTCAACTTTTTTGATCATTTGAACATCATGAGCGCGCTCTTTATCTAACCAAAATATGGTTGGCATACCCGTTGCTCGAGCACGGTTTACCGCAAGTTTAATCCAGTCCTGAATAGGTGCATCTTTAGCCTGACACATTCTCCAGATATCACCTTGTTCAACATTATGCTCCATCAATACCACACCCTTGTCGTCGACAACGCGTACAGTGCCGTCGGCAGGAATTTCAAAGGTTTTGTCATGAGAACCATACTCTTCAGCTTTTTGTGCCATCAAGCCAACATTGGGCACGGTACCCATTGTGGTAGGATCAAATGCACCGTGAGTTTTACAAAAATTAATAACTTCCTGGTAAAACGTTGCATAGGTACTTTCAGGAATAACTGCTTTGGTATCCTGCAGTTTGCCATCAGGGCCCCACATCTTACCCGATTCACGAATCATTGCTGGCATTGATGCATCAACAATAACGTCACTGGGTACGTGCAAATTTGAAATGCCCTTGTCGGAATTCACCATTGCAATTGCTGGGCGATTTGCGTAGCAAGCCTGAATATCACTCTCAATCTCAGCACGCTGCGAGCTTGGTAGCTGCTCTATTTTTTCATAAACATTACCCAAGCCGCTGTTTGGATTTACACCCAGCTCAGCAAAGGTTTTGGCGTGTTTTTCAAATAAGTCTTTATAAAATACGGTGACGGCGTGACCAAATACGATTGGATGAGAGACCTTCATCATCGTTGCTTTAACGTGCAAAGAGAACAACACGTCAGTCTTTTTAGCGTCTTCGATCTGCTCTTCAAAGAACTTACGAAGCGCTTTTTTACTCATAAACATACCGTCGATGACTTCACCCGCTAATAACGACGTTTTTTCTTTCAATACGGTCGTTTTACCGTCGTGAACCAACTCGATACGAACATCACAGGGTTTATCGACAACAAGAGATTTTTCACTGGAGAAAAAGTCACCACCTTTCATGTGTGCGACGTGAGTCTTGGAAGCTGGACTCCATGCACCCATTTTATGAGGGTTAGTACGAGCAAACTGTTTAACCGCTGGAGGCGCACGGCGGTCGGAGTTACCTTCACGCAGCACAGGGTTTACCGCGCTACCCAGCACATTAGCATAACGAGCGCGAATCTCTTTATCCGCTTCGTTTGCGTCAGTCTCAGGGTAGTCAGGAATGTCATAGCCCTGGGCCTGTAATTCGCTGATAGCTGCTTTTAGTTGAGGAATAGATGCACTGATATTCGGCAATTTAATGATATTAGCATCCGGCGCAAGGGTTAAATCACCCAGCTCGGCCAAAGCATCGCCGAGTTTTTGCTCATCAGTCAGCTTGTCTGGGAAGTTAGCAATGATACGACCTGCCAGTGAAATATCGCGCGGCTCCACAACAATCCCAGCAGCTTGAGTAAATGCATTAACGATAGGGAGTAAAGAATAAGTCGCCAGCGCAGGCGCCTCGTCAGTTTCGGTGTAAATAATTTTGGATATATCTGTTGTCATGCTTATTTCCCGGTATTCTGTTACTAGTTAGTACAAGGGTTTTACAGCTTATACTCGCCTCTATTTAATCCTTAACCCCATGATTTTCAGCCGCGGATTATAGCAGCAAGCAAGCTCGACGGATAGATGATAAAATGGATGGAAACAACCACTTAGCTGAGCACTCCCCATTTAATGGCCAAAATCATCCTGCTAAATAAGCCTTTTAACGTCCTGTGCCAGTTTACTGATGCCGATGGGCGCAGTACTTTGGCGGATTTTGTGACACTGGAAAACGTCTACCCAGCCGGCCGCCTTGATTATGACTCCGAGGGCCTAGTAATTTTAACCGACGACGGCAAAATTCAGCATCAAATCAGCCATCCGAAAGCTAAATTATCTAAAACTTACTGGGTCGAAATTGAAGGAGAGCCCCGCGAGGAACAGCTTGACGCATTGCGCAAAGGCGCCCAATTAAATGACGGCCCCTGCCGCCCCGCCAAGGTGAAAACCATGCCTACACCAGCGATATGGGCGCGTACGCCTCCGGTTAGAATAAGAAAAAACAAACCCACCAGCTGGCTTGAGATCGTTATTAGCGAGGGCCGTAACCGCCAAGTGCGGCGGATGACCGCCTCCATCGGTTTTCCAACATTGAGACTGATTAGAGTCGCTATCGGTGAATGGTCTATCGGCCAGCTACAACCCGGACAAACAGAACGAATCACCGTACACTCTGCTGCAGCCCCTGCCAGAAAGCAGCCACAACGCAGCAAGCTTAAACCCCAATCACGCCACAAACAGGCCAAATGATGGAATGGTACCCCCACGTAACCGTTGCTACCGTGGTAGAAAAAGACGGCAAATACTTATTAGTTGAAGAGCTTTGTCATGGTCGACTGGTTTATAACCAACCCGCTGGGCACTTAGACGCAGATGAAACCTTACAGCAAGCCGCCATTAGGGAGACGCAGGAAGAAACCGGCTGGCAGGTCGAACTGTTAGGGCTGGTTGGCTTAGCACTCTATACCTCTCCCAACAACCAAGTGACTTACCATCGAACAACGTTTTACGCCAAAGCGCTGCAGCACGACCCCGAGCAGCCGCTGGATGACGGTATTCAGCAAGCTGTATGGATGAGTTACGAGGAAATGCTCGCCGCCTCTGATAGAATGCGCTCCCATTTGGTAATCAAAGCCGTTGAACAATATCAAAATGGCCATACCTACCCTATTGAACTAATTTTTGAATAAACCCGTTATGAACTCTGTACTTAAAGAAAAAGTTATCGTTGGCATGTCTGGCGGTGTCGACTCCTCCGTTTCTGCATTACTATTGCAACAACAGGGCTATGCCGTCGAAGGCCTGTTCATGAAAAACTGGGATGAAGACGACGGCACTGACTACTGTACCGCCAAAGACGATTTAGCCGATGCGCAGGCGGTCTGCGACAAGCTCGGCATCCACTTACACACTGCCAATTTTGCCGCTGAATACTGGGATAATGTGTTTGAGCACTTTCTGGCCGAATACAAAGCCGGGCGCACACCTAATCCTGATATTCTCTGTAACCGAGAAATCAAATTCAAAGCCTTTCTCGAATACGCCTTGCTACTTGGCGCAGATTATATCGCCACCGGGCACTATGTCCGCAAACAAGACAACGGCGATAACGCCAAGCTAATTAAAGGACTGGATAACAACAAAGACCAAAGCTACTTCCTTCATGCAGTCAGCGGTACAGAGATCGCTAAGACCCTATTCCCTGTGGGCGAGCTGGAAAAGCCCGAGGTACGCCGCATCGCCGAGCAGCACGGCCTTATCACTCACAACAAAAAAGACAGCACAGGCATCTGCTTTATCGGCGAGCGACGGTTTAAAGATTTTTTACAGCAATACTTACCCGCCCAACCCGGCGAAATAGAAGACACCGATGGCAATGCTATGGGGCAGCACAGCGGTCTGATGTACCACACCATTGGGCAGCGCCAAGGTTTGGGCATTGGTGGCGTTAAGGGTGCTGGCGACGCACCGTGGTATGTAGTCGATAAACATATAGAACGAAATGTATTAGTGATCGCCCAGGGCAGTCAGCACCCACGCCTATTCAAACAAGGCTTAAACGTCAGTGACATCCATTGGATTAATGGCCAACAACCGCAACTCCCTTTTCACTGTATGGCCAAAACCCGCTATCGACAAAGCGATCAGGCCTGTCAATTAATCGCTGACGGTCAAAACTACCAGGTAATTTTTGATCAGCCACAGCGAGCCATTACACCGGGACAATCGGTGGTATTTTATAGCGGTGAAGTTTGCCTTGGCGGCGCTATTATTGAAAAGGCTTTTAATCTCAATGAACAAAGCTTTCAAGAGGTAGCACTTTGAGTACAACGGCTGACACCTCACAAACTCTGGCGTTAGCGGGCATATTACAGAGCGCTTATCTGGTCGACATGATCGCCCGCACCGGCGAAGCACCGGTAGAGAGCCTCAACCCCTCCATCAATAGCCTGTTTAAATTTAATGTGGAAACTTCCGAGCAGGTTTTTGGCGGCTGTGTTGGCGTTAAACTGGGCCTACAACTGCTGAGTGACATACTAGGGAACAGTAAACACCAGCAATACAGCCGTGTCATTCGTTACGCCCTCGGCATACTGTACCTGGAAAGAAAGCTATCCAAAAACCACGAGATGCTGAGCATTATTCGCAGCCGCCTTGAACACGCAGCGCTCAAAGCCGAGCACTTTAGTGACAGCAAAGATTCTAGCGCCGCCAGTATCGCCGCTATTTATCAAGATACTATAAGCACCTTCAACTACCGCCTACAAATAAGCGGAAGCATACAGCAGCTACAAAACAGCAAAAATACCGATAATATTCGCTCCTTATTATTCGCCGGTATTCGAGCAGCGATATTGTGGCGGCAAACAGGGGGAAAACGCTGGCATTTGTTAATGTCGCGGCGGCGTCTGCTCAAAACGGCCAGAGAGCTCTTACAGCAACTCTGACCCCCAGATGCCCCCAGCCTCAACACGACTCAAGTAATGTCGTTTTTGGACTGAAATTGATGATTACATCGTGTATTATCTCTCCCCTTTCTATAACAGGGTTTTAGCTAACAAAGTTTAGACTTAGTAGCGTTCTTAAGTTTTGTATAGCTAGGGCTTTTCAGCCCCGTTCTTTCAACTCATTATCCGAGAACAGTTCATGGAATTATCAGCACTATCGGCAATCTCTCCCATCGATGGCCGCTATGGCAGCAAAACAGCACCCTTACGTAGCGTTTTTAGCGAGTTTGGTTTGATTAAAAACCGTGTTCTCGTTGAGGTCCGCTGGTTACAATGCCTGGCTCAACATCCACAAATCAGTGAAGTTCCTGCTTTTAGTGAAGCGGCTAACGCAACCTTAGATGCAGTAGCGGCAGAATTTTCCGAACAGGATGCACTGGCGATCAAAAAAATTGAGAGCACCACTAATCATGACGTGAAAGCTGTCGAGTACTTTCTAAAAGCTGCTGTTAAAGACAATGCGGAATTAAACGCTGTCAGTGAATTTATTCACTTTGCCTGTACCTCTGAGGATATCAACAACCTATCCCACGCACTGATGCTAAAAGAAGGGCGTGAAGTTCTCGTAGCAGAGATGGAAGCAATAATTAGCAAACTAGTTGAGCTGAGCCATGAACATGCCTCCACGCCAATGCTATCTCGTACCCATGGCCAAACCGCCAGCCCCTCGACCATTGGCAAAGAGTTTGCAAACGTTGTTGCACGGCTGCGCCGTCAAGTTGAGCAAATCAAAAAGGTTGAGCTACTAGGAAAAATTAACGGTGCTGTTGGCAACTATAACGCCCATCTTTCTGCTTACGCCGACATCGACTGGCAAGCTAACGCACAGCAGTTTGTTGAAGGTTTAGGAATCAACTGGAACCCATACACCACCCAAATTGAACCACACGATTATATTGCCGAGCTGTTCGACGCCATCGCTCGCTTCAATACGATTGTGATCGATTTAGACAGAGATATCTGGGGTTATATTTCGATGGGCTTTTTCAAGCAGCGCGTTATCGCTGGCGAAGTGGGTTCTTCAACCATGCCACATAAAGTTAACCCAATTGATTTTGAAAACTCCGAGGGCAACCTTGGCCTGGCCAATGCCGTGCTCCAGCATATGGCTGGAAAACTACCTATATCGCGCTGGCAACGCGACTTAACCGACTCAACTGTATTACGTAATATGGGTGTTGGTTTTGGTTACAGCATGATGGCTTATCAAGCTACGATGAAGGGATTGAGCAAACTCGAAATTAATAAAGCCCGCTTATCCGAAGACCTTGATAACAGCTGGGAAGTATTAGCCGAGCCTATCCAAACCGTGATGCGCCGCTACAATATTGAAGAGCCCTATGAAAAACTCAAGGCACTTACCCGCGGCCAAACGATTAACCGTCAAACGCTGGATGTGTTTATTGAAACACTGGCAATTCCCGAAGAAGCTAAGGCCAGCTTGCGACAGTTATCACCCGATAGCTATATCGGCAATGCGATAGAGCAAGCCAAAGCCATTTAAACCCACTTCGATAAGCCTCGCTTAGCGGGGCTTATTTATATGCAGCGCTCCCACCGCACCGCCCCTTTATAACACTGACTTAACTACCTGCAGATTACCGATTAAAACATCGAGCCAATATGACTATCAATAATTTCGATATCGACGAATTTCTACAGCACTATTGGCAGAAAAAGCCACTGCTGATTCGCAATGCCTTTCCCGACTTTGACAATCCTATTTCCGCCGAGGAACTAGCCGGCTTAGCCTGCGAAGAACAAGTCGAATCACGCTTAATTAAAGGTAACAATAATGACGGCTATGAACTCGCCAATGGACCATTGGAGGAGAGTATATTTAAGTCACTACCTGAAACTGAGTGGACCTTGTTGGTACAGGCCGTTGATCATTATTCCCCGGAAGTAGCCGCCCTACTCAATCATTTCAGATTTATACCGAACTGGCGGATTGATGATGTTATGGTCAGCTACGCCACTACTGGTGGTAGTGTCGGTCCACATTTTGATAACTACGATGTGTTTTTGTTACAAGGTGCCGGCACCCGCCGCTGGCAGCTAGGCAAAACCTATGACAGCCAAAGCGCCAGACAAAAAAATGACCAGTTATTATTGCTGGCCGACTTTGAGACACAACAAGAGTGGATCCTTGAGCCTGGCGACATGCTTTATATTCCGCCACAAATAAGCCACTGGGGCATTGCCGAAGACGATGACTGCATGACCTACTCTGTCGGTTTTAGAGCCCCCAGCCAGAGCGAAATACTGGCAGATTTTTGTGATCATCAAATCGCACAGCTGACCGAAGACTCACGCTACACCGATACTGAGCTAACACCGCAGCAAAACCCTGGTGAAATCCATATGGATGTCATCCTCAGCGTTCAACAACTTTTACGCAGCCATATCGGCAATACCGCCAATATCGCGGAGTGGTTTGGCCGTTTTATGACCCAGCCAAAATACTTCGATGAAGATCATTTAGATGACCAATTCACCGAACAAGAAATTGCTGATTTTCTGGAACAAAATGAAGAAATGTACCGTGATGGCGCAGCCAGGTTTGCATTCAGTCAGCTCGATAACCAAACACTGTTTTATGCCAATGGCCTCAGCTACCCCTGCAAATCTAGCCAGAGTAAAGCATTCGCTGAATTGCTGGCAGCAACAGACAGTTATTCCTGCGCGGAGGTAAAAAAATTGATCAGTGATAACGAAAGCTTTACCCTGCTAGAAACTCTACTGAATCAGGGTAGTGTATATTTTGATGAAGAATTATTTGATTAAAGCCGCCTCCTGGCCTGCCGACAAAGCTCTGCTAAAGGAGGTTCGCAGCCGCGTATTTATCGAAGAGCAACAGGTCCCGATAGAGCTGGAGTGGGACGAATATGACGAGGATGCAATGCATTGGCTGGCCTTCGATACGGAGCAGCAACAAAGCCCTGTACCAGGCCAGACAGTAGACCACCCACCCGCTAAACCTATCGGCACCTGCCGTATGCTCAGTAACGGACATATCGGCCGCATGGCGGTGCTGAAACAATACCGAGGTCAAGGTATTGGTCGCATGCTGCTGGATGCAGCGATCAATCAAGCCAAAAACCTGCAGTTATTTGAGGTCTACCTCCATGCACAAACCCACGCTATAACCTTTTATCAGGCTGCCGGCTTCATCACTCATGGTGGTGTTTTCTTAGACGCCAATATCGAACATAGCGCGATGAAATTACAACTCGCAGAGCGGCGTCTACTTGGGGTACACGGCGGAAAGTTTGCTGTGCCAGATTATGCTAATTCAGCACTGGAGTTAATTTCACAGGCAAAACGCCATCTGCGGATACTGTCTTTTGATCTTGATCACAATACCTTTAACACGGCTGCAATGGCACAAGCTATTTCCCAGTTAGCTCGCCACAGCCGCTATACTCAAGTTCGCATACTGGTTGCCGATCCTGCCCCGCTGATTAAACGAGAGCATCGTCTGCTAACCCTGCACCGACGGCTTTCCAGCAATATTCTGCTGCGTAAATCCAATGCTGCTCCACATGAATTCAAAGAAAACCTTATCATCGCGGATCAACTAGGCCTTATCTGTCAATCAATTCGAGAGCCAGAATCAGCATGGGGGAACTATAACAACAAACCCATAACCAATAACTATATTGCACAATTTGATGACTTATGGGAACGTGGTAGCGAAGATAAAAACTTCAGGCAATTAGGTATTTAAAAATGGCACACGGGTACAGAGTAGCTATAAAAATCATCGGTTTATTATATTTATTACTCGCATCGGCTTTATCTCAAGCCGAAGCTGCTATTGACATTTATCAACCCAGCCATCAAACCGCTATTAGCTTAATTAAAACCATCACCCCGCTTTACGGGCAACGAGCCAAACTAAGCACCGACGGGCAGCAATTGATAATAAAGGCAGAACCAGCCGTTATCGATCAAATAACAGAGCTACTGTTAAAACTCGACCATCCCAAAAAGCTATTTCGCGTAGAGATCTCAAGCAACCCAAATCAGAGCGGTAGCAAAACCCTATCGACCAAGCCCCATTCATCCCTACAACAAACTTTTACTGTTAGTGAAAACACCAACTTAATCCTGAGCAAAACCCAAACAACATCACAGCTAAATAGTCGCTGGCTGCAAATCCAAAACATGCCCGCCGACCAGGAGTTTTTACAACTGAATATTCAATCTGCCGACGCAACGGTTTACATTAACTTTACCTTGCAGCGTATTAGCAATGGTCGACGGAGTTCAATCAGCAACCAGATAAACGGCACGCTATCACGATGGATACCGGTGACCAACGCCGAGCCGATACAAGATAATATTCGCCGATGGAACACCACTCAAACAACTATCGATCGACTCTATATCAAAGTCACACCAGCGAATTAATAACAGACATACCAACAAATTTACTCACAGTGAATTACAACATCACCCCTATTTCAGTTGTCTGGTAGACAAGTTCATAGGTTTTTAAGCCCCGACAGAGCTCTTCGGTAGCGTGAATTAACGCACCACTGGCAATATCAAATCGATAACCGTGCAGCGGACAATGAATATAGGTAGCACTAACATCAGACTCCGTCAGGGGGTGACCCCGATGAGGGCAATGACTTTCGAGTAAATAGCGCTCGCCGTCTATTTGCAACAAGATGAGATTATATTGATCAATCTTGAATATCGCCCGATAGCCATCATATAAATTGATAAGTTTATCTAAGCTATAAAATCGCATACCGCCCATCCATACCTTTGAAGATGATAATGTGTACTGTTGTTTGCAGTGGAGTGTTAAGCGCTATCAACAGAAGCACCACATAGGCCCCTGTAAACGACACAAGCTGGAAAATAGGCAATAACCGATTAAACTGCAAGTACAACAACAATCCACACTACATACAAGGCGCCATAAGGCTTGAATTCAACTACAAGTACAACTCTCCCGGCGATTGCGCCCCAAAAAACCGCGCTTGTTTTACCTGGCGGTGGTGCAAGGGCAGCTTATCAAGTAGGCGTGCTTAAAGCATTGGCTGAAATCACCGCAGATACTGCAAACCCCTTCCCCATTCTGACTGGAACATCAGCCGGTGCGCTCAATGCTGTAGCGATCGCCAGCCGTGAAGAAAGCTTCCAAGCATCTTGCCTGTGGCTTGAGCAGCTATGGCTATCACTTGAAGCTGACCATGTTTATCGTAGTGATTGGGCAGGCATTCTCCATAACGCATGGCGCTTGGTTTTATCCTTATTTAATTCGGGTATTTCCGTAGGCCGCCCCGTCGCTTTATTAGATAACATCCCGCTCAAACAATTGCTCCGAGAAAAAATTGATTTCTCCGGGATCGGTCGGAATATTCAGCACGGGCGCTTATCTGCAGTCTCCGTCACCGCGATGAACTATACCGATCATGTATCCGTCAGTTTTTTCCAAGGTGGGCCCGGCCATGCCGATTGGCATCGTTGGCGCAGGCAGGGTATACCAACACCCTTACAGTTGCGCCATTTACTCGCATCAACTGCTATCCCCACTATTTTTCCACCGCAGCGTATTGGTCGCAATTATTATGGTGATGGCGCACTTCGACAGCTGACCCCAATCAGCCCTGCTTTGCATCTGGGCGCCAACAGAGTGCTTATTATCAGCCCCAGCGGACATAAAAAAGACTACGGGGCCCAACACAAGCGCATTCAGTCACCCGCGTTTGGTCAGGTTATTGGTCAACTACTCAATAGTGCATTCGTAGATAGCTTAGAAACCGATATAGAGCTGTTGGAACAAATGAATGCCTTACTGCGACTCACCGATAAAAAAATCAAAAACCAGGAGGGACGCATCCTGGAGCCCATCGATGCTTTAGTGATTTCGCCCTCGGAAGATATCGATGAGCTGGCGGACTATTACGTAAAAAGCCTACCTGTCAGTGTCCGCACCTTTTTAAAGGTAAGTGGCGGTAGCGCGAGTAATGGCGGGGTAAATATTGCCAGCTACCTATTATTTACCCCCGAGTATTGCCAGCGATTGATAGACTTAGGCTATAAGGACGGCATCCAGCAGCAAACTGAGATCGAAGCATTTTTAGCAAAAAAATAGCGCTATCGCGCTATTTTTCCTTAAAGGTGTTCACTACTAACGCTTAAAATATCACGACTTACCCATTAAGCCTTTAATCGCTGCTGGGAGATCAGCAGGAAAAATTACCATCTTACCATTATCGGATTTCGCTACCGACTCCAAGGTTTTGACATATTTTTCACCCAGCAAGTAAACCACAGGCATTTCTCTATCACCAATGGCCTCTGTCACCATTGCAATCGAGGTCTGGCTAGCCTGGGCTAATACGACTTGAGCCTCGGCATCGCGACGAGATGCCTCCAATCGGCCATCGGCTTCCAGTATGGCAGCCTGTTTGTCACCGTCTGCGCGAGTCACGGTGGCACGGCGGGCACGCTCAGCAGCGGCCTGCTCTTCCATGGCATGCTGCATGGTGCCAGAAGGATTGATATCCTGAATCTCAACTGTCTTTAAAGTTATACCCCAATCGGCAATATCATCCGAGATCGCACTTTTGAGGTTTGCCTTGATCATGTCTCGCGAAGACAGCGCATCATCCAGATCCATTTCACCGATGATTGAACGCAGTGATGTTTGCACCAGAGTCTGAATGGCAATGCGATAATCCTCAACACCATACACCGCTTTTTCTGGTGACAAAATATTGATATAGGCTACGGCATTAGCAATGATTACAGCATTATCTTTTGTAATCACTTCCTGACTGGGGATATCCAGCACGATATCCTTGGTCGTCACTTTATAAGCAACCTCATCGACATAAGGAATAAGAAAATTTAACCCGGGGTTCAACGAGCCGTGGTATTTACCCAGCCGCTGCACCACCCACTTATTACCTTGTGGCACCAAGCGCACAGCTTTGGCAATGGTAACTAGCGCTACGATAAAAATTACTACTGCTACATACAAGCCTTCCATACCTTCATCCTTTTAATGTCATATTTTATTGCTTAAAACCTTCGCGCTAATCAAGCCTTTTTAACCAACAGGGCATTACCAGACACATCAATCACTTGCACACGATCACCTGCGGCGAGCACGTCCTCTGACAGTATTTCCCACTCATCATTGCCCAGCACCGGTACCGAAAAACGCAAATGCCCGCGACGGTCATCAGTGGGAGCTATAATTACTTGCCCAGTTTCACCCACAATCGCCTCACGAGATAAACCAGCCTTAGTTTTATCCACCGACAATGGTTTAAGAAATTTGAACCAGGCAACGGCAAAAAGCACTGAAAACAATGTCCATATCGTCACCTGCCAAGCAAGGGACAAGCTCGGGAAGACCAGCAACAACAGGCTAATAAGAATGGCGGCAACACCAAACCACAGAATAAAAAACGTCGCCAGAACCATTTCACTAACAATCAATATGGCGCCCAATATAATCCAGTGCCAGTAAACTACTTCGAACGGCATACAATCTCCTTACTGATTAATTATCTCAGGCAAAGCCACAAGCCAGCATAGCATGTGGCGACATTAGCTCGCAGTGAATAGTACGCATTACACTTACTTTGGCGTCAGCGGCTTCCACTTAAAGGCTGGTACAAGCTCTTCTACAGCTTCCGCTGTTACATTCTCAGGCTTGGCCTGACCACGATACTTAAGCCGTAATCCATCCAGGTATCTGCGCAATATTTGATCTTTGCACTCTCGGTAATGCTTGGTACCCGGCTTGCGAAAAAATGCACTTAACTCGTGTTTGCTGATAATAAAGTCCGTCGATTCAATAATCTCCAGCACCTCTTCCGCTTTTAGATTGAGCGCAATATTTAGTTTTCTAAAGATTAAATTATTTGTTAAACGACTCTCCGGTCTAGGCTGTTCACCTTCTCTTTTACCTCGTTTTTGGTTGATAAACCCATTAAGAAAGGTTGCCATTAGAGTGTCGCTACAGTTTTTATAGTCTGGATCGTCTTCTTTTTTTAACCAATCACTGATCTGTTCGCGACTGGCTTCATAGTCTGCCATGGCAAAGATTTTGATCATATTAGAGTCACTAATATCGAAGATATAGCGGATACGTCGCAAAATATCATTATTGGTCATAGCTATAGGTCCTAAGATGAGCGCAAACAGCTTGCTATGCTGCGCCAGTCAATTGAGGTTATGGGCGTACAGATTCAATAGGCGTTAGACTGGGATTTTCTTCTTCAGCCGCAGCGGCCCGCTCCGCCTTAGAGATGTAACGAGGTTTTGCCGCCAGATTATTTTTGGCTCTGGCTTGTTTGGCCCGCTTGTTAAACTCTTTATTAATTTTCTTTTTCCGATTCATTGCTGTCTTTAAATATGCTGTAGTTGGAGTAGTTAAATAGGTTATGGCTGGGCAAGCTGTATTCAGGTATAAGGTAATTAAATGTTTGTCATTGTGATATCAAGACCACCTCAAAGCTAACGCCTTGCACAGATCCCTAATCCACTGCTTATGATACGTTGAATTGCCGTCTGACCAAAGCAAAGACTGCAACGAAGCTGTGATCGCCGATGCCTGTCAATTCTCGACTGAACCGTTGAAGACTATATGAAGCTGCTCACCGGCGTATTCAATAATATCCCCGCTCACTATTTTCTTACGCTTTCTGTGCTCCACTTCGCCGTTGACCAACACATGCCCTAAATCTATTGCCAGCTTTGCCTCACCGCCACTGGATACCATGGCCTCAAATTTGAGTATTTTATAGAGTTCGACGGGCTGTACCAATATTTCAACATCTCTCATGGGGCGTTACTTCTCAGCTAGAATTGGCTTTGTATGATACGCCTATCTACTTGAATTTATAATATATTATTATTTTTTATCCACCAGAGTGATTGCTGCAATCACCGCGATGATCCAGCCACTAAAATAGACTAAATAACATTAAGATTTGCATATAAACCATTGATTATATGAGAATGTAATGGCTTTTTTGATGCGTAGATATATTTCGCTTCAATACGGCTAATAGATCACCTATCGGCATGGCTATCAGTACTATTATAAGTACTAACCCTGCTCGATGAATAAACTTTACGTGATCGCTGATAACTTGTGACACTATCTATACTCTATATAGCAACTTAATATTGGGCTGGACACTGCTCACTATCGACCTAATCTCTCGGGAAACTTTGGTATGGATTCATTGTTAAACAGCATCAAAGGGACGCTATCTCTTGTATTGATGTCTATTATATTTATCAGCTCCCCCGCCAGTGCCACTATCGATCCTCTGGATAATTGGAGCGCGTGGGTGCTAAAAGATCACCCATCCCATGATTGCCCATGGCTTGCCAGTGCCAAAAGCACCCAGCTCTGTATCTGGCCAGGTCGTTTGAAACTGCTACTCAATAGCTCGAATAAACCCTCTACAAACGGACAAGCTATCGATCAACAAGGTATGTCATTTGCCCAACAAGTTGAAGTTTTCGGCAGGGACAACCTCATCGCCCTGCCAGGAGATCAAAACCATTGGCCACAAGCCGTCACTATTAACCACAAACCTGCGCCAGTGATAGAACGGAATGGCAAACCCTTCCTGATGCTATCTGCAGGGTCGTACACCATTAACGGCAAATTTATCTGGCAACAGCAACCTAGCCATTTGGCAATACCCGAAACCATTGCCTTGATTAGCCTCAGCAAAGACGGCCAACCGCAGGTTATTGATCTGCGCGGCGAGCAACTACTACTCTCACCCCAGTCGCAAACCAGCAGCAAGCAAACTCGCGATAGCTTGAGCATTAAAGTCTTCCGCAAACTTCAAGACGGCATACCACTATCCATGCAAACGGTCGTTCAGCTATCTGTAAGCGGCAAACCCAGAACAGTGCGGTTTGGCAAGGTAATGCTGGCAAATTCTGAGATAGTGTCGATTCAGTCGCCCATTCCTGCCCGTGTTGAAGCCAATGGTGATATTCGTGCACAGTTGACACCGGGTGAACACAGTATCTACCTGTTGACACGTTTTAATAACAACCCCGAAGCACTGCGGCTACCAGGACCGAGTAGCCCCGAATGGCCGCCGACAGAATACATTAGCTTTGAGGCTGATAGCGCATTGCGTCAACTGAAACTCACTGGGGCTAGCAGCATTGATACCAGTCAAATTCCCCTGCCCCCTCAATGGCTTGAATTGCCCACCTACAAAATGGACCAAAACACCACACTGATGCTGCAAACTGAGTACCGTGGTGACCATTCACCAGCCGCTAATGAATTGAATATCAGACGTGATTTATGGCTGGACTTTGATGGCAGCGGTCTCACCAGCCTCGATAAAATTAACGGCAGCATGTACCAGGGCTGGCGCTTAAACGCGGCTGCAGATACTCACATTGGGCGGGCAACTGTTGGCGATGAGGCCGTGTTAATCACCCAGCTGGACCATGACAAACAGGAACAACCACTACAAGGAATCGAAATCCGCAGCCCCGCCATTAATTTAAGCGCTATTTCACGCATAGACTCCCCCAGCGAATTTTCAGCAATTGGTTGGCAGGCTCGGGTAGAATCATTCAACGCTACCTTACATTTACCTCCAGGCTGGCGTGTACTCCATGCCAGCGGCCTCGATCAAGTTTATGGCACCTGGATCAGCCAGTGGGATTTATGGGACATATTTTTAATGCTGATTATCGTCGCCGCCACTCGTAAGCTATTTGATAACCGAGTTGCGGCCCTCGCGGCTATCACCTTCGTACTTGCACTGCAAGAGCCCACAAACCCCTTGCTACTGGTGCCAGGCTTACTCATCGTGTTAGCCCTGCTGCCAATAGTAACCAGGCGATTACAGTTCACCCTTAATACTACCGGTGCGTTGATTAGTTTGGCGCTGCTATTATCACTACTGAACTTTGCCGTTGATTCATTCAGGCTCGCAATTTATCCCTCTCTGGAGCGGGCCAGTGTCGGTCAATATCATCCCTCCACATCTAATGCTGTGTCTAGTTACGCCGATGTAACGATGGCCAGTGATAATGTCCAAATGACCAAACGCGAACGGCTGCTTAGCTCACCGCAAAAAGCAGCTCAACTTGAGGGCGCGGCCATTGCCACCCCACCAGCAGCATTTGATTTGTACCAACTAGCCGACAGCGATCGGGTTCAGACTGGCCCCGGCCTGCCCACATGGATCTGGAACTCCATTCAGCTAAGCAGCAGCGGCCCCGTTGCTGAAGGACAAATACTTTCCCTGATCTATAGCCCGGCTTGGCTAACCGCATTATGGCGTATTGCATCAGTATTATTTGCAGGACTTTACATCGTGGTAATCATTCGACGTTTTATCCACTTACTACAGCAGCCAACTACACCGGGTGCCGCCGAAACCTCCACACCAACGCCTGACACCAAAGATGAAAACCATAATGTGGGGAATACGGCCTCTTCGCCCATGCTTATCGTCCTGCTAAGCGCAGCTTTGAGCTTATTACATTACTCCCCGACGGTGTCTGCGGACGAATACCCGCCGGAGTATCTACTTAAAAAATTAGAGCAGCGCCTGACCCAGCCACCGGCGTGCCTGCCTGCCTGCGTTTCACTCAACCAAGGCATGCTCAACATTGCTAACAACATCGCCACCATAAGCTTTGATGCCTACGCACAATCCGCTATCGCCATACCACTACCCGACGCACGCAATGATTGGCAGCTATTAGCAGTAAGCGACAACGACAAGCAAGCGTCTCTGAATAAAACCGCAGGCAATGCTTATCTTCAACTAGCGCCAGGTCATCACCAGATTGTGCTAACCGCAAAACTCAGCAGCGATCAGGCGGCGATCTACTTTCCACTCCCTATTCATAATTTTTCTTCATCCACAGAGGGCTGGCTGGTCGAGGGTTTGGTCAATGGGCGGATTCGCAGCAATACTCTCACCCTTCGCAACCTCGATAAAAACCTGGCGCAACCGGCAGATACCCTAAAGGCCGAACCAATATCGGCGTTCTTTGCAGTTAAACGCCGCTTTAGCTTCGGCAAAGAATGGCGGGTACAAACCACAGTTATCCGCCATGCTCCCGATCAGGGCGCAATCGCTATCAACCTGCCTCTGCTGGATAACGAGCAAGTACTATCGGATGCCGGGACGATCAAGGATGGCGCTATCACCCTGCAGCTCGGCCAGCAGCAGCGCAGCGTGTCATTCAATTCCAGTATGCAACCCACCTCTGCACTCAAGCTGCTCGCTGCCAGTGGCACCAACTACGTTGAAGAGTGGCAATTCACCCCTTCTTCACAGTGGCGCTTAAACTACCAAGGCATCCCTCCGACCAAAAACAGCGGCGGCGGCAACACCCTCAACCCCACATTTAGACCGTGGCCAGGAGAAGCCCTCAATGTAGCCATCAGCAAACCTGACGGTGTTGCCGGCCCAACTCACACCATAGAAAAAGCCAGCCTGGATTTTATCAGTGGCAAGCAACTGCAAAAATCGACGCTGGTGCTGGATATTCAAGCTAGTATTGGCGAGGATTACACCTTTTCGCTACCTCAGGATGCACAGGTGTTAAGCCTGACCACAAATAACCGCAAGCTGAACCTGCCAAGCGGCAACACCCTGACCATTCCCCTGCAGCCAGGTCAACAGCAAATAAGCGTTGTGTTTCAGCAGCTCAACCAAGCCGGCATCAGCCGCAGCACCCCAGTCATCGAGCTGGGAACCAGCGCGACCAACCTGAACATTAGCTACACACTAGCCAGTGATCGGTGGCCACTGTTTATCAGTGGGCCGGCCATTGGCCCCGCCATGCTCTATTGGGGTGTGCTTTGCGTCATTATTATTGCTGCTATTGCCCTACCCTATACCGCAAAAGCCTTATCCCTCAGTATGCCTATCACCTTATCGGGCTGGCTGCTACTGGGCATAGGTTTATCTACCGTCAATAATTACGGTGTACTGGTGGTCGCTTTGTTCTTCTTCCTACTGGCCGCAAGAAAACAATTCATTGACCCTGAAGCCATGAGCCGCTTTATGTTTAATGCGCTACAGGTATTTATAATCGGATGGGGCTTATTGACTGCGATCAATATTATCTCGGCAATTCCGCTGGGCTTACTCTCAAGTCCAGAGATGCAGGTAGTAGGTAATGGAAGTTACAGCCATTTGTTTAACTTCTACCAGGATATTGTTGCCAATGATGATTTTCCCGTCGCTACAGTGATCAGCCTGCCACTGCTGGCTTACCGAATAATTATGCTGCTTTGGTCTTTATGGCTGGCAACAAAACTTATTCAGTGGGCCTCTTGGGGTTGGCAATGTTTTGTGGAAAAGTCATCATGGAAAGCTAAAATCAGCACATCAGCGTAAGACGAGCTCAGTATAAATATGTCAAAAAGTAAGGCTAATCACTCACAAGGTATCCTGCTGTTTCGGCTCAATGCCAAACAACTGTTCGCGATAGGCACCTTAAAAATACGCGAGCTGGTGCCATACACCATGCTGTCCTCGCTACCGCAATCAGGCCCCGCGGTGCTAGGAGCAGCCACAATTCGTGGAAAAACCATCCCGATTGTTGATATGGCCGCAGTGGTTGGCTATCAGCCATTACAGCCGGAGGAATTAAGCGATAGCTACATCATTGTTACCGACTGCCAAAGAACAGTCGTCGGCTTTGCCGTTCGAGGTATCGATAAAATCACCGACTGCAACTGGAAAGCCATTGAGCCGCCCCCTAAAGGCCTGGGTAAAAAAGCGTTCTTGACAGGTGTCACCCATATTGAGAATAAAACTGTTCAGCTTATCGATGTAGAACTGCTTATGGCTACAGTTTTTCCAGAGGGCAGCGGCAGCACCCGCGCGGTCTTGACCGATATCCAGCGCGAGCAATTAAAGCCCCTCAATATTTTATTGGTCGATGATTCTGCGGTAGCACGTAAACAACTCGCCGATGCATTAAACAGAATGAACATTCCTTATCAAGTAACCTCAAACGGCCAGCAAGCCCTGGATATTATGCTGAGCGCCGCACAGCAGCAAAAACCTATCGATTTATTGGTGAGCGATATAGAAATGCCTGGGCTCGATGGCTATGAACTGGCTTTTGAAATAAGAGATCGCCCTGCCTTGGCGCGCGCCTATATTGTTCTGCACTCTTCATTATCCAGTGAAATCAGTGTCGGCCAAGCTCATCAAGTTGGTGCCAACGAAGCGCTCACCAAGTTTGATGTGAACGAGCTAATTCAAGCCATGCTACGAGGCGCTGCATTTGTTCAGCAACAGTAAAAATACTTACCGATAAACTGTAGGCACGCAACGAGCTGAAGTGTCGACGGCAATGACTGCAGTAACACAGCACTAACTTTATTCTCGCAGCAGAAGAAACAGAACCCACCTATCAGTGTTACAATCCAAGACCCTGGGCTACTAGTGCTTCTAGAACAATGTCGCTACCTGTTTAGCCAAACATATAAATAATTGACTCATCCGGAGCAGCACTAATGAGCATCCAATGGTTTCCAGGCCATATGAATAAAGCCAGGAAACAGATAAAAGAAATTCTACCTCAAATTCATTTAATTATAGAAGTGCTGGATGCTCGCATCCCCTTCAGCAGCGAAAACCCAATGATCGCCCAACTGCGAGGTGAAAAGCCCTGTATTAAAGTAATGACAAAAAGCGACCTGGCAGACCCTGCGATTACCGAGCAGTGGCTGCAATACTTTGAGCGTGAACAAGGCATCAAAGCGATAGCACTAACGACTAAAAACCCTGAAAAAATACGCGATCTGATCGATTTATGCCGGCAAATGCTGCCCGCAAGAGATAAAGGCCACAATGATATCCATGTGATGATTATGGGTATACCCAACGTCGGTAAGTCGACCCTGATCAATATGCTTGCCGGTAAGTCAATAGCCAAAACTGGAAACGAACCCGCCGTGACCAAAGGCCAGCAGCGAATTAATCTACGCAACGGTATTATGTTATTTGATACCCCCGGCATGCTATGGCCAAAGGTTGAAAGCGAAAAAGGAAGTTATCGCCTGGCCTCTACCGGTGCGATTAAAGATACTGCCATGAGCTATGACGATGTAGCATTTTTCGCTGCTGACTATCTACTCAAAAACTACCCTGAGCTGCTAAAGCAACGCTACCAACTAACCGACCTCCCCGCTACCGAACTTGAGTTTTTAGAAACTATTGGTCTACGACGGGGGTGCTTAAGGTCTGGAGGTCGTGTTGACCTTGAAAAGATATCGACGATTTTTTTGAATGAATATCGCGCAGGTACCCTGGGCCGGATTACTCTGGAAACACCAGAAATGACTCAGGTAGAAACCGTAGAGGTAGCCGCACAAATTGCTGAGCGCGAGGCTAAAAAAGCAGCGAGAAAAGGCTTGAGGAAAAAAGGCGGTGCCAAGCCATCGCCATAGTTGCCGTTAACTATAACCCCACTACTAACGATAAGTAATAATTCGTTGTTTTTGCTCGTTAGACAGCATCGCGAGCAAGGGCGCCAGCCTATACAAGGCAACGTCCAGGCACGGCACCACTTCAGTGACACGCTGCTCTTGTATTTTTAATAATAACTGGTCGATTGACATGGTTTCTTTCTCGCGCTCGGCCAGTATCGATAAGTATTCTTTCATCGTCATTTGATAAATCTGACTGCGCCCTTTAGCCGCGGCCTGAGTGAGGGCTAATTCCGCTGCATCCAGCACCGCAGCAGCATCTGGCTGATTATCCGCATCGATAACATTTACCCCAACGGAGATGGTGATTTTCATTCTTTTCCCATCTAATTTAGCCCTAAAAGACTCAACGGTCTGACAGATACGGTCAGCCAACTCCAGCGAGTTATGGCCCTGAGCAAGCGGCATGATGACCGTAAACATAGCCACACCGGTACGGGCAATAGAATCTTCTTTCCTGACGCTAGCGCCCACTACGCTGGCGATTTTCTTAACAATTGCTTCCGCTCCCGCTCGGCCAACCTGAATAAATAAATCTTTGAAGCTATCTACTTCTAACGTCATCACCGTCATACTTGAACCATGCCGGGAGACAAAGGCAAGATCTTTAACTAACTGGCGCTGTATTCCCTGACTATTCATCATACCGGTCAGAGGATCAAGGGTAGTTTGCGAACGCAGCGCCTTATTGGTGGAATGGAGTTTGGCATAGGCCAATGCCCTGGCCTGAATCGCCAGCCCATCAAAGGGCTTGGTGATAAAGTCTGTGGCACCAAGACTAATTGCTTTTTGTTTGGCCACCTCGGGATTGTCTGCACCAGTGGCAACAATCACCGGTAAATTACTGATGGCCACCTTATTATTGGTACGAATAAGTTTGAGCAATTCAAATCCGTCCATCTCAGGCATTACCAAATCAGTAAAAACAACCTGAATATCCGGGTCATTATTGATTTTTTCCCAGCCATCCGTGCCATCCACTGCCAACACCACATCAAACTCATCCCCAAACATCTTGCTTGCGGCTGCACGGATTAGCCGAGAGTCATCAATAATCAGTACGCGGATTTTAGCGGGCTTAGTTTTGGCGAGCATAAATGAACCTATAACAGACAGAATATCCTTAATTTCTGGCATTAATATAGACAGTTTTAAGCAAAAGTCAGCCAACTGACCCCGCAATCAATCGTTTTTTGGCACTAATACCAATAAATAGCTAAAAAACTGGCCCAAGACTCACGTCCAACTACCGCACATTTGCGTCGGTAAGCGCCTAGCGCGCAATCCTATTCAGTACCATTATTAATTAAATCACCAATAGCTCACCACTGAGTAAAGATATGATCCCCCTGTAAGTGCGGTAACGGGTTAGAATATCAAACAACGCTATTACTGCTAGATCATTAGTAGTAGAAAATACAATTAACGAATAACAAAGGCCCCTAAAATAACAAGGCCTTAAGAGATATTTATGCTTTTTTTAAAATCCCTGATGTTACTACCGGCACTGCTACTGATGTTACTAACATCGCCACTGCAGGCCCAAGAGCAATTAATTGGCAAGATAAAACTATGTTCAACCGAATCCGATAACAGCAAGCGCCTAAGCTGTTACGACAGCATAGCGAAAATGTTAAGTCACAACACTAATGGTCAGTGGCAGGCTGACACAACCCCGTCCCTACTCAGCAACGGGCTCAACATAGAATTAACCCTTGATTCTAATGAGCCAGTAAAGTCCAGAACACAAACAGTAAGGCCGCGCTTGCAATTATCCTGCACCGATAGTAAATCCACGGTTTCTGTGCATTGGGGGGTTTATTTGGGTAAAAATCGTAGCAAAATGCTAACGCGTATAGGCCAGCAAGCACCAGTAGAGCAGCATTGGCATATCGGCAATGACAGCCATGCTGTTTATTACTTAGGTGATACAGATAAATTTATTCAACAGCTTAATAACAACACAACTCTCGTTGCTCAAATATCACCCTATAATGCCGACCCGATTATCGCCACATTCAATATTACCGGGCTCAGCACGGCTATCCCGTCGATGCCACTTTCCTGTAATTGGTAACAACGATAGCTTGACTATTTATCGGCGCAAAACGCCCCTTAATTGGTATACGAATAATTAAAGTTACAAACATCGGCGTCAAGACTCCACCAATGTTGTAAAACATGGTGTAATACAAAACTAAACAACCATTGAAAACGATATTTTTCCCTGATGAATTAGCAGACAAAGATATCTGGCACAGAAAATCCGATACAGGAGCAAATACAATGCCGTTGAGAGAGACTCAAGACGCTTACCTTACCTTACTTAAAAGTGTCGATGACCCGTCACGCGAAGGTTTACTTGACACGCCAAAACGAGCGGCAAAAGCTTTCGAATTTCTTAACCGTGGCTATAAACAAACCGTTGAGGAAGTTGTTAACGGCGCACTATTTGCCTCCGACAACAGTGAAATGATCATTGTGCGTGACATTGAATTATATTCACTCTGCGAGCATCATTTACTGCCATTTATTGGCAAGTGTCATGTCGCCTACATTCCCTCTGGCAAAGTAATTGGTTTATCCAAGATAGCCAGAATTGTTGATGTTTTTGCCCGACGCTTACAAATTCAAGAGAATTTAACCACACAAATTGCTACAGCTATTAGTGAGCTGACTCAGGCCGAGGGCGTTGCTGTTATCATCGAAGCCAAGCACCTTTGCATGATGATGCGTGGTGTAGAAAAACAAAACTCTAAAATGCAAACCTCATCAATGCTGGGAGCCTTTAGAGATAATCCCGCAACCCGCAATGAATTTCTATCATTACTCAGTATCCAGTCCTAAAGATGAAGTCAGCTACCAACACCCTGTTCTGTTGCGCCACTAACACGGTGCTTAACGACTCGATTATTCAAACTAAACGTGAACAGATCGAGTCGTGATACAAGCGATGCCTCAAAACCATACACGCTCACTGTTAAGCCTTTATCTGGCGGCCATCCTATTGTCCTGCAATGGCCTGTTTGCCAAAGGCATTCCATTGGACTCTGTGAGCATTGCTCAACTGAGAAGTATCGTCGCAGTTATTGCTGTACTCGTGTTATTTTCAGTACAACGAAAATCCTGGCGACTACCCAGCAGCAGTGATTATATTAAGACCTATTGTCTTGGTGCCCTACTCGGCTTGCACTGGATAACGTTTTTTGCATCCATGCAAGTATCTACAGTAGCGATTGGTATGGTGGCTTTATACAGCTACCCCGTTATTACCGTCATCATCGAACCTGCTCTCGATAAAAAATGGCCCCACCTCAGCGACATATTTGCCGCGCTTATCGTACTGATTGGTGTGTTGGTGATGATACCCGAGACTTCATCAGAAGGAGGCTGGCAGCTCAACACCACCACCCTTGCTGGTGTCGGCCTTGGGCTTATTTCCGCCGTTTTATTTTCCGTAAGAAACACCCTGCAACGGCGCTTGCTCACTAACATTGACGCCAGCAGCAGCACTTTGCACCAGTTTTTGATTATTGGCGTGGTGCTTATCCCCTTTGTAGACTGGGAGAGCGTCAGCACCTTTAAACCATATAATTACGCACAAATCATCGGTCTGGGTGTTGTCACCACAGCCCTGGCGCACAGCCTTCTTGTGGCCTCACTGCGGCATTTATCCGCCAAAACTGTGGCGATGATTGGCTGTATTCAGCCGCCTGTAGCAGCGCTTATTGCCTGGCTGGTATTAGGCGAGCAGCCCGTATTATTAGTAATAATTGGCGGAGCCATTGTATTGTCGGTCGCTGTGTTCGAAACTTTACGGCCATACCAGCCTCCTCGAAAATAAAAAGGCTACTCATACACAGGGCAATATATTGACGAGCATTGCAAAGGAGCCATCTAAACTCAGCTTACCGCGAGTCAACCCCGGCGTAAAAACTGTGCTGGAATACCTCATTTTAAAATTCCCAAGCATCAGTGCCGAACTGTGGCGACAGCGTATACAACAAGGGAAAATACACTGGCATGACCGCAGCTTAATAACCGCTGAATCTGCGTTTAAAGCTCAGCAACGGGTTTACTATTACCGTGAGGTTGAGTGCGAACCACTCATCCCTCTAGAAGAAAGTATTTTATTTGAGGACGAACTGCTGTTAGTCGCATATAAACCGCATTTTTTGCCGGTTACCGCAGGCGGAGCTTATATCAATGAGTGCCTGCAAAACAGACTGCGAGATAAAACCGGCATTGCTACACTACAGGCATTACATCGTTTAGATAGAGCAACGGCAGGCTTAGTGCTATTTTCTAAAAATCAAAATATGCGCCAGCCTTATCATCATTTATTTGCCACCCAGCAAATGCATAAGACTTATCAGGCAATCGCCTGCGTGACACAGAGCAAGCATCAGCAAATACCTTTTGTCGGGCAACACTGGGAAATTAAAAATCGCCTTATCAGAGCTGAGCCCAAATTTACCATGCGCATTGCTCCAGAGCAGGCCAACAACCCGGCAAACAGCCATTCTATCATTCGCTGTATCCAACGATCTGCAGACAAAGCTCTGTTTGAATTAAACCCTATTACAGGAAAAACCCATCAATTGAGGCTGCATATGCAAGCCCTGGGCTGGCCCATTCTAAATGATAAGTACTACCCGACCCTGCAACAAAAATCTTCAGACGACTACGACAAGCCATTACAGCTACTCGCCCAACAATTAAAGTTTATCGACCCTGTAAATCATCAGCAGCGAATATTTAATAGCAACACCAAGCTTTCATTAGAAGAGGATCAAAAAGACAAAAAATAACAAAGCGCGTATGCTATGACATAGCAAGGTATTTATAGATACAATCCAAACTCTGTATTTTCACTCGCTAGATCAAGCACTAGACCATGATAACAAACGAAAATCTACTTTGGCTATTCATTGCCTTGCACGTCATTATTGCTGTCACCACGAGCATTCATGCCTTGCTATTCAAGCAAGATTCACGCTCAGCTTTAGGGTGGATCGCAGCCTGTATTGCCTACCCACTTGCGGGCCCACTGCTTTACTGTCTGTTTGGCGTCAACCGAGTAGAAACCCGAGCGCACAAACTCAGCGGAAAAAACTCTAGCCGTTTTTTTGCGATAGTAAGAAAGTACGATGATAGCCTCCGCCAAGCTAGCAATAATATCAACAATCCCTTACCACCCATTATTGCCAAAGATACCAACCTCACCGTTTTAACGCGTATTTCAACCGCCGTTACCCACCGCCCACTGGTTGGCAACAATCATATAACCCCCTTTTTTGATGGGGATAGCGCTTACCAAGCCATGATCGATGCTATCGACCAGGCGCAAAATAGCATTTCGCTGGCCTCCTATATTTTAGATACCAATCAGAGCGGCCGCTGTTTTATTGATGCACTAAGCAATGCCCAGAACCGCGGCGTTAAGGTCCGCGTATTAGTCGATGGAATTGGGGAGCTCTACAGTTTTCCCACTGCCAGCCGCCTGCTAAGAAAGAAAAAAGTACCTGTGGCTCGATATAATCCTCCCCGATTATTCCCGCCATCGCTCAATATTAACTTACGCAACCATCGCAAGCTTTTAATCATCGATAACTACATTGGCTTTACCGGCGGCATGAATATTGGCGACAGACATTTACAGCAAATGCCTAATGGCAAACCGGGGATCAGCGATATTCATTGTCGCCTACAGGGTCCTATTGCTTTACAGCTGCAGCAAGTCTTTAATGAAGATTGGGCTTATGCCACCGGTCAGCCTGAGCAGTCAATTGCGCCGCCACCGCCCTCCATGGCAACATCAACCGGTGATGCATGCTGTCGAGTAGTAACCGATGGCCCCAATGAAGATTTAGGAAAATTAGCTATGGTGATTACTGGTGCAGCGGCACTGGCACGACACCGCATCGCCATCATGACACCCTACTTTCTACCACCATCCACCCTGATTAACGCCTTACAATCGGCTGCGCTTCGGGGAGTTGATGTCAGCGTTATTTTACCAGCCAACTCCAACCAGCCTCTCGTACACTGGGCTAGTCGCAATATCCTGTGGGAGTTACTACAGCTCGGTATCAAGATTTACTATCAGCCCGCACCTTTTTGCCACAGTAAATTAATGCTAATAGACGACGACTATGCACATATCGGCTCAGCTAATCTTGATCCACGCAGCTTGCGGCTTAACTTTGAGTTGATTGTCGAGGTTTTTGATCAAGCGTTAATTTCAACATTAAGCGCACACTTTAATCATATTCGAGAGCTCTCAAGCGAAGAAACACTGGAGGGAGTCGATCAACGCAGTTTTCTTATCCGTATAAGAGATGCCTTAGCCTGGCTATTTTCACCCTACTTATAAACGCAGCGAATATGTAAACTGGTCACTCGTGACAGATTAACCTCCAGCCCCTCTCCAGTGCAATAATTGATCAAAAGTATCCATAATCAACTCAGGAGCATGCCTCTCTAAGCGATCAATGCTATGCGCGCCATAACTAACACCGATACGCTTCATGCCTAAATTAGCAGCCATTTCCAGATCAAACTCGGTATCACCAACCATAACTGCATCACCAATATCCGTTTGAAACTGCTCAAGTAGCTGCTCTAGCATCAACGGATTCGGCTTGGAAGCCGTTTCGTCAGCACAGCGACTGCCATCAAAAAAGTGCTGCATTTGCAAACTGGTTAAAACCCGATCCAAGCCTCGACGGCTTTTACCTGTAGCAACAGCCAGCTGGTGGCCTTGACTACGCAACTGCTGGAGCACGGATTGTACATGAGGGTAAAAGTGGCAGGGAGTTTGATCAGCAGCAATAAAATGTTGCGAATACGTTTCTCTTAGCTTGACCGAGGCCGGAGCACTGATAGCCGGAAATAAACAGCTGACCGCCTCCTCCAAACCCAAGCCAATAATATTTTTCACCTGATGATCCTCTCGCTCAGGCAAACCCAACTCGATTATCGCTGATTGCATACAGCGAATAATCTTGCCTGTTGAATCCAGCAAAGTCCCATCCCAGTCAAATATATACAGCATGGCTACTTATCCACCTCAACCGTTAAATTCGCCAAAACCGTACTCAAGTCATCGCTTAATGCCGCACTCACCTGCAGCGCCGGCTCATCCTCGGGCATCGGTACAAGCAGGCTGGAGGCGTGCAAAAATAACCGCTTCAAGCCTTTAGTCTTGAAGAACTGGTAAGCCTTCTGGTCACCGTATTTATCATCACCCAACAAAGGGTGCCCCACATGAAGTGCGTGCACCCTAATTTGATGAGTCCTGCCGGTAATAGGCCGCGCCTCTACCAGCGTGGCCTGCTGGTAGCGCTGAATAATCGAAAACTCAGTGATTGACTTTTTACCCTCTGGCGAAACATTAACCATTCGCTCTCCGGAGCGGAGGGTGTTTTTCAGTAACGGTGCATTAACCACATTGCGCCGCGATGGCCAGCGACCGGCCGCTAAGGCGGTATAACGCTTGGTAATCGTACCCGTTCGAAGCTGTTCATGGAGATAACGTAACATACTGCGCTTTTTAGCAATCATAACGCAGCCCGAAGTATCTCTATCCAAGCGATGCACTAATTCAAGGAACCGCGCTTCGGGGCGCATCACTCTCAAGGCCTCAATCAAACCTTGATTGATACCGCTACCGCCGTGTACAGCCAAACCAGACGGTTTATTGATGACCAACAAACGATCATCTTCAAACAAAATTGACTCGCCCAACAGTTCGCTTAAACTCCGCGATACACCTGTTGCCGCTTCTCTTTCGGCAGTTCTGACTGGGGGAACCCTAACCTTATCGCCATCGCAGAGTTTGTACTCAGCCTTGACTCTGCCCTTATTAACCCTAACCTCTCCCTTGCGGATAATTCGATAAATTCTCGATTTTGGCACACCCTTCAATTGCGCTAGTAGAAAATTATCAATTCTCTGCCCTTCATGCGCATCAGTAACCTCTATAAAATACGCCCCAGGCTTGTTCGCCTCGTTATTTTCTACCAAAGAGTCTGTCATTAAATCTCCAAGCTAAGTATTTGATACGCAAAGTAAAACCTGTTACACTCGGGCGACATTTTGCTAGGGCAGGTTTCTACCACCTCGCTTCGCTGTATTAAGTGTTTTATCTGCGGCCAGTTGCCGCATCTACTTAACTAAGTTTAAGTTAATTAACTTTAAGTAAGAAGTTGATAATGCGCTGATTATAAACCGAGACGCCAAGAAATACCGCTAGCTTAATGTTACTCCCTGACCGCGCCCTATCTAATGAAGCTTTAATGCTGCGCGAAGCGAGAAAAATTTATCGGTCCACTTACCGTAACAACATAAAACGAGTAAGTGAATTATTTAACAATGCAGACGAAATGTCGCAAGCATCGTTGAGACAGTTTTTGTATTTAGACGCAGGTGAAGCAACGAAGTAATGTAACAAAAGTAGACAGCCCGGCGAGTTGAAAAATATATGCCCAAGGCTCTACCGCTTTTTACTTCATCAGTGCGATTGCTAATGTAATAAATCCGTAACGCTTCAAAAAAGCTGCGGTGATTATAACGGTGTTAATAGCAGATTGAGAATTTTAACTGCCGTTTTGTGTATATGTTGGTTTCAATGACAGTGAAAAACCGCGCTACACCCTTGACGTTGTTGGCTATAACAGTATTAGACTCATTACTAACAACCCATTAATTGCAATTGTACGACGTCCAATCCTAAACCCGTATTCACGGTGCTGCACAAATCCACTGCTAATTAGGATTTGTCTTTAACATGAAAAGAATGCTTATCAATGCAACCCAACCCGAAGAGTTGCGCGTTGCAATGGTTGACGGTCAACGTCTTTATGACCTTGATATCGAAAACCGTACTCGAGTACAAAAAAAATCAAACGTTTATAAAGGCACCATCACTCGCGTCGAGCCCAGCCTCGAAGCAGCATTTGTTGATTTTGGCTCCGATCGCCATGGCTTCCTCCCCTTAAAAGAAATTTCTCGCGACTACTTCTACAAACAGCCATCAGAGATAAATGGCCGTTTTAAAATTAAAGATGTCTTAAAAGAAGGCACTGAAGTCATTGTCCAAGTAGATAAAGAAGAGCGCGGCAATAAAGGTGCAGCGCTGACAACTTTCGTCAGCCTTGCTGGCCGCTATTTAGTACTGATGCCAAACAACCCTCGCGCCGGCGGTATTTCTCGCCGCATCGAAGGTGAAGAGCGCGCCGAATTACGCGACGCACTCAATTCAATCACCGTCCCCAACGGTATGGGAGCCATCGTTCGTACCGCGGGCGTAGGCCGCAGCGGCGAAGAGCTACAATGGGACCTCGATTACCTGGTTCACTTATGGGAAGCCATCAAAACAGCAAACTCCGAACGCAAAGCCCCATTACTTCTACTCCAGGAAAGCAACGCCATAATCCGCGCGATTCGCGATTATCTCCGCGACGATATAGATCAAGTATTAATCGATAACCAAGAGGCCTACCAAGAGGCCTCCGACTTTATCACCCAAGTAATGCCACATTACCAAAATCGAATCCAACTTTACAAAGACCCTGTACCCCTCTTCAACCGCTATCAAATTGAAAGCCAAATAGAGAGCGCCTATCAGCGCGAAGTACAACTCCCCTCCGGCGGCTCAATCGTTATTGACCCGACTGAGGCGATGATCGCCATTGACATCAACTCTGCACGCGCCACCAAGGGCGGCAATATAGAAGAAACAGCATTACAAACCAATTTAGAAGCAGCTGACGAAATTGCCCGCCAGCTGCGCTTGCGTGATATGGGCGGCCTCGTCGTTATCGATTTTATCGACATGAACACGCCTAAAAACCAACGCACCATTGAAAACCGCGTTCGCGATGCCCTGAATATTGACCGCGCCCGCGTCCAGGTTGGCCGCATCTCACGCTTTGGCTTACTTGAAATGTCGCGCCAGCGCCTACGGCCATCATTGGGTGAAACCAGCGCCAAAGTCTGCCCTCGCTGTACCGGCCAAGGCACGATTCGCGATACCAAATCACTATCGCTGTCTATTTTGCGCTTAGTTGAAGAAGCTGCTAGCAAAGAGCGTAGTGCTGAAATTCGCGCACTGGTACCGGTTAATGTCGCCTCTTACCTACTGAATGAAAAGCGCGAACCTATTCATGCCATTGAGCAGCGCAGCAATGTTCGCGTTGTCATCGTGCCGATCCCACAGCTAGAAACCCCCCATTTTGAACTACAACGCCTGCGCGACGATGAGATCAGCAAAGACGTAGAGCTTAGCTATAAAATGCAAGCGGATCACGCCGAAGAAGAGATAACCTCCGAACAACAGGCACCTGTTCAACTGGCTGCGGTACAAAGCGTCACACCTAAAGCCCCTGCTCCAGCACCCGTAGCCACCGAGACCCAGCCAGCAAAAGCAGCAACCAAAGCAAGCTCTGGCCTATTCAGTAAAATCGTTGGCTTTTTCAGCCATGAGAAAACCGAAGAAGCTCCCAAGCAAGAAGAGCCTAAACCAGCTGACACAAACACCCGCACTGACAATCGTCGTTCGCAGGGGCAAAACAAAAACCGTAACAGCCAACAAAACCGTAACCGCAATAAAAATCGCAATAGAAACCGCGATGACCAGCGCGACGATAACAGTGAGCAACCACGCCGCAACCAAGACAACAACAAGTCTGAAGCACTACGGCAGGAAGCAACGGCCCCCGCTGCGGATCAAAACGACAGCAACGAAGACAAACCACAACGCAGGCCGTCGAACCGCAAACCTAGAAACTCACAGCGCAGACGTAATCGTGGCCCGCGCGAGGATATTGCGGATACCACCGATAGCAATGGCAACGAGGCTACAGCAGACAGCAACAATAATGCGGAAACTTCCGCCCCGAAAGCAGCAGAGCCTTTAGCAGGCAACGAAAAAAACTCAGCCAAGCAGAAAGCTCAAGCAAAACCTGCACAGGCCCCTGCTGCTCCAGTTGTTGAAGAGGCCCCCAAAGCTAAAACAGAGCAACAGGAATCCACTGAGCCCAAGGCTAGCAGCAATAAACCCGCTACCGTAACGCCAGTAACTCAAGCGCCCGCAAGCGAACCAACTGATAATAATGAAGCCGCTCCAGCGCCTGAAAAGGATCAGCCCGTTGTCGCCGCTGAGCCGGCAACCCAAGCAGCGCCTGCGCCAACAACAACTTCACAGCCAGAAGCCGAGTGCGATGTCACCGAGCAAGCGCCTAGCCCAGAACCAAAAGCTGAGGCAAGCAGGCCCACAACCCCAAAGCCTGTCAAAGCTGCGAAGCCTGTTACTAAAGAGCGCCCCGTTGGACGCGCCAGTAACGACCCGCGCTTGACGCCGAAAATCGTGGAAACAGTGGAAGTCATAACCGTTAAAATCGATACCACACCAAAACCCATTGCGGCTCCAGCACAACCGAGCCCTGATCGCTTAAAACCCAAACGCGTCGCAAACGACCCAAGGGTAAAGCGCTCTACTTAATGGGATTAAACCAAAAACCCGGCTCACCAGCCGGGTTTTTTTATGCCCACCGATTAGTCGCCGCATGCATCTAAAGCCCTTACTCTGGACTCAGCGCTACAACCAGGCATTCGGTAACAAGCAAAACTCAATAACAATCACTAAAACAATAGCTTAAGCTCAATATTTAATAAAATAGCCCTTGTCTCGAAAACAAAGGTCTGTATAATCCCGTTCCAGTTATACAGGTCGACGCAAGTATCGACCCATAAGAATTTGGTGAGGTGACTGAGTGGCCTAAAGTACCGGTCTTGAAAACCGGCGATCGCAAGATCCTAGGGTTCAAATCCCTACCTCACCGCCATACAAACGAGCCCTGCCCTAGCAGG